>Ga0157361_1000887_pt1 | contig 10795 bp, 12 predicted proteins | sample AttlaeALBM2_FD_111481 | JGI IMG/M metagenome (GOLD analysis project Ga0157361, IMG submission 111481) | Fungus gardens microbial communities from leaf cutter ant in Ribeirão Preto, State of São Paulo, Brazil - Atta laevigata ALBM2 | ecosystem: Host-associated > Fungi > Mycelium > Unclassified ...
ACAGCGCATTTTGTCTGAGATTGGAACTTCCTTGAGCTTGCTGAGCTGGCCAGAGAGTGCTTGGATGCTATTTGCAAGGCTTTTTACTGCTTCATAGGATTTCTTTTGAGTCCCCAAATGCTGTCAGAACTATCAGTCATATTATAACGTTGAAAACATAAAAGGAGCTCACGTTGTATATGACCTGGATACCAGAGAGTACGGCATGTGCAACAGGATTCAGCTGCTTCAAGTCAGACAACATACGGGCATACTAGTCAACGATCAATCACCTTGCTGATTGCAGTCCCTAGATCGATAAACATTGAAGCAACATCACTTGTAGAAGCAGAACGATGAAGAATAGAGTGCAAATTGTTCAATTCGACTACCATATCCTTAATCTTTTTATCCAGGGTGTTCAGATCGATGTCATGACTCTATCATTGTATGTGAAAAGGAAATGAACACAACAACAATTATGACAGCGTACCTTGATGACCAGCCACAGCTGTAATCCCTGAATTGGAAATTTCACCTCGAATTCTACTAAGGTCCTATGAATAAATCAGGAGTGATCAAAGTAAAGATCCACCCACGATTTGTTCCTGTTCTACAAGACGAGTGTTTCTGTAAGTCGTCGAACTTGATATTAGTTTTACACATGAGTCCCTCCTCTGAACCACTCTCGTGAAAGAGTTTTTTCCATTGTCGGGAATGTTTTTTGTGGACTTCAATATTCAGTTCACTTCCTTCCACGAGCATGCTACACCACATGAACATGTATGACTGCTGGAGCAAAATAAGTTCAACTTACCATCTATTCTGGGTGAGTTCCAAATGCTGTTCATCTCTACTGCCGTTGTTCAGTTTTCTTTCAAGGCGACGCTTGACATTGTCAGAACACATGACAATGAATGAGTGTGGAGTTTCATCGATCTTTCCGATAAGTTCTGAATGTCAATTTAGTCCCTGATCTACTGAGCCGGTCGAACAAAATAGCACTCACCGACAACTTGGATGGCTCGTACCGAAAAGAGTTCAACTGTATTTGCCATTACTTCGACTATTGGAGGGAGGGAGTGAGAATGGAGTGTGGGATGTTATTACGCGAAGAACGAAGCTGTGACACGGGAATGATAGAAGCAGCCATCATTGTCCCAAGAATTGAACCAGGTGGGAACTCGATCCAGAGAGCTTATGGAGTGGGAACACTAGTATAGAAAATCCATTGAATAGAGTAGTTGTTGACCACAGTCTAGATTATATCGCTCGATTACCCTGGCAACTAAACCTTCGAAGACAATTATAATTTGCCTTGCAGGATTACATGAACTATATCCTCTTGAACAGGATCAAGCACCTGGACAGCTTTGCACTATTTGTTTGTTCATCAATCTCAGCCAAGCCTCGTGCCGATGGACTACAATTACAATTTACCTCCATCCAAAAGTCCAAGCAACGCGATTCTCCACTTCTCCACAATTCACGCATGGAGTTGAATGTCTGCAATGAAGCATGTTTTCAGGGTTCGGGATCAATACAAAGTCCACCGTCATATTTCCGTGAATACGATTGCACAATCCCCAAAGCTGTTCAAATGTCAGGCATGATTGACAACCAAAGAGTGAAATCCGTACCTTTGCTTGTACAATCACGGCAATCCGATTCTACTAACACATGTCTCCTGTAGACACACACCTGACATTGGGCCCTATTTAGGCCCTCTGCATCTTAGTATCAGTTTGCCTGTTGCGGAATGCTGAATCCAAAAAAGATTTGATCACCTGGCTGCAGAGTATTTAGAAATTCAAGCTCACCCTACAGTCATGCAGAACAGATATATCCTGCTCGTTTTCAGACAGGCTTGGCAGCTTTTATAGGGTGATAAATTTTGTGTGAATGACCCTCCCTGTAGAAGCAATTGCTCGATCTGAGAAAGCCTGGGTCATTCAGCGGAATCGACGCACCTCTGATACCATCTGACGATATATATGGTACAACGGAGGACTCGTCGGTCATGATCATCAGGAGCACATCAGCACTGATTTTCCCCAGCAGCCGAAAAGCACTCATCCGTTAGAAAGTACATCATCGGTTTGACGAAGATCGGTGACGCAATCGGGGGTCCGACTCCCGACTGGTCAGCATCAGGCTTCAAATCTCTGCATAAAATCAGGTCCAGTGTCAGGAGCTTGGCCTGTTGGAATATCGAACATCACACTAAAAATAGGTTTGTTTCATCTCTTAGTTACTGACTGTTTTATGTGTCATGTTGTGATAGTAGATAGGTATAAATGCAAGTGGTTGAGAAGAGACTCGTTGCGCGTTTGCAACGAGTTTCCACTTTTGTCCTACATCCTCTGAACTCAATCTCATTTTGATAGATATGAGTACTATTAACTCACTCATGGCGACAAGAAGATGAATGAGCGGCGTCTACCATGACATTCACATGGAAGATGGTGATTTCCAACTATCTACCCTTCCTCAACGACCTGACAGTGATTTCAGTGTCTTGTTTTCGCCACGTCCAGGATTGCAGGCAAAGGATGAAGAGCATCAGCCACCTCTTGCAAAGCAATAGAGAGTGCTATCAGACGCAGATAAGGCATATTTAACTCAAAACATGGGTGTTTTCTGTTTTACTGTCGTGCGCCGTTGCAGGGCGCTAATCTTTTGCCGCTTGCCGTTCTCAAGTCTGCAGCACCACCTTCAGCCTCTGTTTCCCCGAGTCCTGTGCCTCCTCTCAGTGCCACGTTCTTTTTCTCTTCGGCTCCTTTACGTTTTTTGGCGCTCGTCTGGACTATGCCTAATCGACTATCCAGAATTTCACAAAATTCAAGGATGTAGCCCCTTTCATACGGCCCGTCGACCCTGTTGCGCGTATCATCTCCACTCCAATGGATTTTTCCACCATTGGATACCCGCTCGCAAGCTTGTTACCTCAAAATACCAATACCGGAAAATCCTTGTTACAGTAATGTTGGCGAATTTATGATTTCTGTCTGATTGTTGAGAATAGCAAAAAGGTTGCCTTCCAAACATGCAACGTCCAGGTTATATGCGCCTCATGTGAAAACTCAACATTATTGCAAGTTTGGCATCGGCAGGATCCCGCAGGTTTCGAATGCGTTTCGAATGCACGTATTCTTTAGAGGTTGAGATCGAAGGATACCCGAACCTACTCCTGGCACCTGATGGTTTGATCGTCGTCACCATGTCTTGGTCTCCCTCCGCCAAATGCTGTTCATGGAGTCACGACACTGCCTACTTTCGTCTTGTCGACTTTGACTATCAAGTATATATTCGCGAGTCTGAGAAGTCACCCGACGGGAAACTCTTCGCATGTTGGTCTTCACGTCCGAGTCTTGGATCCGCGAACTGACCAACTCGTTTGCAAGTTTTCAGTGTCCTCGATGGATGGAATGGCTCTCTCACCCTGATTAAACATTCTCCTGGTGCCAGACGCTCTTCGGTCAGCAGACAAAAATGCAATATGTCTCTTTGACGTCTATACATCTGTACGCTCAACCACTCCAATGCCCTTCCCATCGTCGTCTTCCTCTTCCCGCCACTCAGCAACGCCGCCTCAGCCCTCGCAGACAGGGGCACAGCCATACAAGTCCTTGGCATCACAAAGCCTGTAACGCGCAGCTCAAACCAGGCCTGTCCTTCCGTGGCTCCACCAATATAAAACCTCTGCACCCTCACCCTCACTATCCTCCTCTCGCCGATTCCTACCCTCTTTCCAGGTCCAATATCTCCCCGCAGACAATGTCCCTAACAGGGAAATAACTACGAAACAGGCCGCTCCAAGATTTCTCGACGACTTCTCGACAGACCTGCTCGAGATTCCCTGCAAACAGCTGGGAAAGAAGGTCACAGTCATGCTTGCAGACATAGCTGATGCTCGTACCCACTGGATGGTCGACGTCCTTGTTACTAGTACCGACACTGACTACAGCTTGAGTTGATATTTGTCACCGTCCCTCCCTTTTCTTATACTATCCTATAGTCGTGTTCGACACGATGGTTCATTTGTCCCTTGCCGCTGGCATAGGCCTCCAAGGGAGCGTGCAAACGGTGTCATCAGGAGGTGTGTATGCCCTCTCATCGACAGCTTCACTCAAATATACTCTGCAGCTCGACTCAACTCATCAACATCATCATTCTCTACTCCCTCCTCCATTATGGCTCCTCACAACAGCCCGAACTCAGTTTGACGCTAACCAAAAAATAAACTGAATACCTCGCAGTAGTTCGCCTCAAAGACTGAATGCGGGACAACCAAGTACGGGAAGCAGTAGCTATCACTGCTGCAACAGAGAAGCCTACCGAACGAGCTGAAACCTTATCGATGCAGGTAAACCTGCTCCACAGTTTACCTTTCAGTTGTGTACACGTCCCTTTACGATCGTTTTATTCCCTCATCCGTAATTCGTGACAACCTCACAACAGCTCGCCAAAGCTGTCGGAGAACAGATATCACAGCTTCCGATTCGGGTAGCAATTGTGTGTTTTTTTTGGATAAGATAAAGGTGCACAGCTCGAATTTCTACGTGCCTATATTGCTCCCATACGCAGGCTCCACCCTGAATACCTTCGGGAGATTCTCAAACATTGTCTCCCCGTGGCTCACAATGCTGTCATTTATAATTGAGAGGCACTGCTAGGACAGGTCTGTAGCTCTTGGCGAAGACTCGTTTTAGAGTCTGCTGAGTTATGTGCTTTCATCAACATTTTCATTCCTCCAAAAATTGACCTCTGCTGCTGGTCAGAGAACGGCACCGCTCCCATAAATTTTTGCTTGGCTGTCATGCTATGGTGTCCTGTCACTTTCAGTATCTATCCCTCTGCTATCGTTCACGCGAACAGAACACTTTGATTTGATTCATGCTCCGTACATCTGGAAATCCCTGTGAATCAATATATACAGACATACAACTGGCCCTCTTTGAACGGATACAGTGCCGTTCTGATGTACGATTTCTAGAGCATGTCCAATGGATCCCTCAGGGTCAACTTTCTTATGACGATCTTGTTCCAGTGTTCTTGTTCCAGAGAACAAGAATCGGGAAAACTATGTACCCTTTATCTCTTAGAACAAGGACAATGACGTACAACTCCTCCTTTTTTTTGATAACACAAGAATCTAATTCCAGTCATCAACAAAGAAATATTTCGTTCATAGCTCACCAACAATACCAAGCACAATTCAATAACGAAATCTGGTTTTTCCATCCAACCTCGACAAAAAAACAGTTCATTTCATAAGATTCATACACTATTTTGAATTTCATATCACACAAAGAAGCAACCACATGCTAAAAAGCCGCATGTTTAAGAGATTCCTACTTAACAGACATCCTCTCCACAAAAAACAGCATTCACAACCGCCTCTCAATCCATACAACACCAACACAACGCCGGCCCTCCACTCACCCAATCTCTCGGCCAGTTTGACCTTCCATTGCTTCCAGGCAAATGTATCATTCCAACAGGTAATATTCCTCCTTCGCCTTGACCCATGACATCGAGATCGTAAACTATACCTGGACGCTGATCTGAATCAAGGTCGAACGAAGTGAAGGAGTTAGAAATATCTGAGGAGAAACGAGAATGATCGAAGATACTTTCTAGATCGGAGGGGAAGACAATTGGATTGTCCATCACGGTTATTGAGAATGACGATTCTTCCAATCCTTCCAACGACTTTCCCATTTATTTTGCCCACTGTGCAGCTCTAACCTCACAACACCTGCAACAGCCCGCTCCAAGCTACTTATCCCAGCCTCTCTCGTCCAACCAGTTGTTTTCTCACTCATCACTTCTTCAACCCATTCTGCTTCAACACCAGAAACCTATTCGCGATGGTCACTTTTTTATCATACGTATACTCTGCTAGACGTTGATCGAGTAACGGCAAAGACATTGTTTCAAGAGAATTGGTAGTGCAGATAAATGAATTGGAACGATCATTGAAACTCCAATTTTGCTCAGGGTCCAAGACTCCTGGAAGCCCAGCGAAAGGATCTCCTCGAATCAGTCAAGTAGAATGACAACATCAACACGCAAGGCCTTACGAAGCACTTGAGCGATAAGTCCGGGACCAGATGCAACACAAGTATATCTGTGGCCACATATTTTAGCTTTCCAGGGACATCAACATCAAGAAATGGGCGGTCAAGGGTATGAGCTATACTTGAACCGAGAGGATGTTTTGCCTGCACCTGGTGACCCGACGAATAGAAGTATATGGGCCCTTTGTCGATTGATGAGCAAGATTCAGAAAGAGGAGCAGATGTTGGAGAATTTGTCGAGGGATGCACCCATCACTGGAAGGTGAAATTTGTGGAGCAAGTCTACCGGCACCGATAAGGTTTCAACTCATTTGGTAGGCTTCTCGACTACAGCAGTGATGGCTGCTGCTTCCCGTGTTTTGTTGTCTGCATCCAGTTTTTTGAAACGAACTACTGCGAGGTATTGAATTAGCCATTTCTTGATATCTTGATCGACGTCAAGTTAAGTTCGGGCAGCTGTGAGAAGTCAAATAGCGGAGGAGGGAGTAGAGAATGATGATGTTGATGAGTTGGGTCGAGCTGCATAGTATATCTGAGTGGAGTTGTCGATGAAAAGATGAGAGGGCATACATAGCCCCTGATGACACCATTTCCCTTGGGGAATCTAAAGGCTTCTCCATTCCCTGATGCCCACCTTCCTCTCCTTGGTGCCAGATTAGTTTAGTGAAATCATCTGCTTCATGCTGGTCGTTGTTGTCCAATGCACACGCGGCACTATTGTTGGCGGGATTAGATGCAGTTGAATTACTGACACCTCTTTGGAGGGCCGACACTTTGCATTGGATAACTGCGAATTTTTGACACAAAAACGCTTTCTCTTGCTTGGACAGGGACTCGTCTATGGCAGAAGCTATTTTATTTGATACCTCCGATATGGAGGCGTTGAGGAATATGGCAACGGCAAGGGACAAACGGGCGTTGACATCTGGATTGTTGAGCAGGGTCAAATGGATGGTGTTGGAAGGAGGAGCGACAAAGATTTGTTGTAGTCAGTATCAATGCTGCCGCAGAGGCTGAGACATTGGTCAACAGGATATCGCACCCATCACAGGACATTGTTTGAGATGGAGTACACTGCATGCGAGTCGCGCAAGGACTAGTCCATAGAATACAGGTAAGGTAGACCTCTGTCACACTATGGTCGTCGCATTTATGCCTAGTCGCCCGCTGCAAACTGTTCTGCAGCACTTATGGACCATGATAGTCAGTCAATCTCGAAGACATTGGCATGCACGCTCAGCGGCCAATAAATTTGTTTGCTGAGGACGACGCCTCAACCTCGTAGCAGTTAGTCATCTCTTTTCATACGATCGCCGCTAAATCTCATCACGGTTTATAGACACGAGTCCTATTGGCTCTCCCAATGACATCCCTGGCGACCTAGACGAAGGGTGTCCGCCATGACATTTATATGGAAGGTGGTGATATCCAGCTATCTACTCCTGCTCAACGATCTAACAGTGATCTCAGTGTCTCGTTTCCACCACGTTCCTAACAGTATATTACAGCTTGGGCCTCAAAGAGCTTTATGAATAAATGATTCTTGAGATGGACATTCTGACGACTAAGTGTTAGAAGAAAGACTACAATGTGCGACTCGAACTGGAGGGACATTGTTGTTGGGGAATCAAGCCGACGCCGTGATCCGGTGGAAGCTTCTGGAATATTTCATTAGTATATAAGTTTGTAATTAGTTGTATGTACTCATTGGTTTGCAAAGGAATAAATTGCAAACGCTCCTACATTCCAAGACAAACCAGTCTGCAAATATTTTCTACGACAATTGTTTAGCCAATGGAGATGGCTGTTACACGCCGACTAAGACCTTTCCGACCCTCCTGACTCATTGACCTCGTCATCTTTGTTGAACACCCTCACTATTACCCTGGGTCCTTAAGAGGTGAGCAAAAACAACCCTTGGTTCTGGGAAGGGGAGCAGATAGTGAAGGAATCATCAAAGGGACGGGCACATCACTGGAAGTGGAGCCTGTGGGTTTACCTCCATCGATAAGTTTCAGCTTGTTGACCAGTCTCCTCGCTACAGTGGTAGCTGCTGCTTCCTTGTCTGCATTGCGCTCTTTCAGGCAGACTGCTGCGAGGTATTCAATTAGCCGTTTCTTGATTTCGTTGAGACCAAAGTGATCGATTTTGTTGTGAGTAACGGAGGAGGGAGTAGAGAATGATGATGATGATGATTGAGTTTCGACCAGGGAACTGAGATAGTCACTCGAGCTGCACAATTTATGGAGTTGTCGATGAAAAAGGATGAGAGGGCGTACATGGTATCAACGCTCCCTCGGGAAATTCTCTTGGCCTTCTCCATTCCCTATTGCCAGCCTCCCTTTCCGCAGTGCCAGATTGCATAGCCTAGATCTTTTTCTTCATTTCATCCAGTTAATCGTCGCCCAGTTCACTCTTGACACCGTGGTTGGTGGGCCGAGTGCAGTTGGAGGGCCAACAGTTCGCGTTGAAAAGCTGCAGATTGTTGAAATAATAATAATTCTTTCTCTTATTCGTCTACGACGGAAACTACATTCTTTGACACCTCAGATGTCGAGGCCTCCTTGAAGAATATGTCAGCTGCAAGGGACAAGCGAGTTGGCGTGTTGAACATAATTAAGCGGATGGTGTGGGAAAGGGCGAGAAAGACCAATCCAATTTGTTGATGTATCGATACTACCAACGAGGAGGTCGACCATCCAGAGGGTGCGAGCATCGGCTATGTGTCCGAAGATGGTCGCGATGTTGATGTAACCTTATTTCCTAGTTGGATGGAGGGCACCACGAGCAAGCCTGTCGAGAAGTCTTGGAACAGCCTGTTTTGTAGTTGTCTCCCTGTTAGGGACCTTATTGGCAGGGAGATATTGGAAAGAGGGTAGGAATGAGAGAGGAGGATGGTGGGGGCGAGGGTGTAGGGGTTTCAAATGGACGAAGGGGAAGATGGGACAGACGTGGTTCGAGCTGCGTGTTGGAAGCTTTGTGATGCCAAGGACTTGTGCGGCTCTGCTCCACTCTGCGAGGGTTGGGGCGGCGTTGATGAGTGGCGGGGAGAGGGAGACAATGACGGGAAGGGCAATGGAGTGGTTGATGAGAGTGTTGCCAACATTATTGTTGACGGGGACTTGACGAAGTTTATTCTTTACCTTTCGTCATTACTCCTCCTCCATTTCTAATTGCATTCCAAATGACGTTCTCTGAACGTCATCTTCATTCTTGTTATTCATATTAAATTCTTCCTCCCATAGCAACGGATGCCTGAGACTCTTCCATTACTAGGTAAATAATCATACATTCATCTTGTATATAATGTACATACCTTGTAAACCCTAAGGCCAGTCGTTTCTGTCTGGCTTTAGTCCAGCACTTTTAGAGTCATTGAAGACGTACCTGCGTATTCTTTTCGATGGGACTGTGGTGTCAGGAATGATGGCTGCACAACGAGCAGATCTGCAATAGACTTGAGATCCAACGCCAAAGAGTCACTCATGGACACCACAGAAAGAGAGGCAGTCGGGCTCACTCGAATTCAAGGGACAGCAGCCGAATAAGGAACTCCTCAACCGTCAATCTTAAGTATAAGATATATCCAGGTCAAGACTATTACGATCTCAATATCATGTACTAGGAATATAGCATTAACGAGGTCGAAGCTGAAGACATGTGTTATGAGCAACTACAACGAACATGTGGTCGACGCGAGATAAATGGTGACAAGACATAAATCGTTACACAAACTTTGTAAGATGAGCATCAAACTGAAATACTCTTCCTCCACTAGACTGGACTGTACCTGAAACTTTGGACTCGGAGTCTATCTGTCTTTTCAGCACTGAAGATGTACAAGAGCCTGCAAGAATCACCTTTGGGCATGCTTGCAACTGGGTTTCAGACTAAAATCACCTCAGCCCTCCAATTCAGTCTGTTTTCGGGGTCATCCTTGTCGCCGACGTTCTTCATTATCAAGTCACCTTGTTCTGTCTCATGAGAGCAGGGTTTTAATAAGCTCATGACACATTCTCGTTCCTGATACATAACTAATTTTCATCTCGTTCGCCCTTCCTGATTTCTCCCCAACTCAGCCCTCACACTATTTTTCATTTGCTGAGAGTCCTTGTCCATATGCGCCTTCCTTCCTTCCCAACTGTAACAACTACCAACTCATTCTAATTACTTCAACAGCCAATGCACAAACATGTTTTGAGAGAGACGAACAAGAACTCAAGTAGAGCAGCTCATGGGACTCGTCCTATTCCAATTCACCTATCCATTTGGACATTTCCAAATACTTGAGCTGAGGGCAAGACGTACTTTTCCAACACGTTTCCTATCTCCTTCCCCTTTCGCTCGACTTCTCTCAACCACTCGTTGTCAATACATTCCGTCCACTTTCTGCCGAGCTTTGAGTTCGAGATGTTCACGACCGTTTCCTTCTTTCTGGGTATTCCAAGTACCACTCCAGGCAGTAGCACGCGTAGACTCTTCCTGTGCTCGACAGGGACCCAGAACAATGGCTCATTGCCCCGACCCATTACCCATCCATCTGTCATGTCGCAAGTCATAATGAGCTCATATCCATGAATGGAATTCCAGTGCTCATCCATGAGATCTGCTATGTCCCATATTCTCAAACCAGAGTGACGAGAATACTGCGCCAACTTTGTTCCATCTCGTATAAACACCATGTTTGCGCTTCCTCGACCCAAAATTTTAGCGTACAGATGGCCAGTATAGAC
>Ga0157361_1000890_pt1 | contig 10776 bp, 16 predicted proteins | sample AttlaeALBM2_FD_111481 | JGI IMG/M metagenome (GOLD analysis project Ga0157361, IMG submission 111481) | Fungus gardens microbial communities from leaf cutter ant in Ribeirão Preto, State of São Paulo, Brazil - Atta laevigata ALBM2 | ecosystem: Host-associated > Fungi > Mycelium > Unclassified ...
CTGAGCCTAGAACCGAAGCATCGATCACGGCAGTTTCCGAGATATTAGCGATTTAATAAACAGTAACATGGTAGTTACCAGTTGATCTGCTTAATATCTCGGCCAATATTGATCGCCTCGAGATGTGACTGGCATCGATCAATGGTTTTGAGACCGTGGGAATCGTCGAAGAATTGATGGAGATATGACCAAATGAAGTTTGTGACAACTAGATAACCTTATTGACAAATCAATACTTCCAATAGAAGAACTAGCCAATGAGCCAACACTGGAAGAAAAATGAAATATACTTAGGCAATATCATAACTCATCCATTGCTAGATATCCTCATACTAAAGAGACACTAGGAAAAGTATCAGAACATTACTTATGGCCTAGACTCAAATAATCTATCACTAACTATATTAAAGACTATAAAAACTGCCAAAGATATAAGATCAATCAATATTCTTTAAAACTGCTACTTTAAGAAATCTCTACACCTAATCTAATTAACCTTTTGCTCAAATTGCTATAGATCTTATTACTGACTTATCTAAGTTAGGAGTATTTTATTTTATTTTGTCCATAGTAAACCATGACCTAACAAAGGAGATAATATTAATTCCAACAACAAAAGAAGTAACCTTAAAAGGAATTATTGCAACTCTTCTAATAGATAACCTCTTCTAAAGATTTGGTATTCTCAACAAGGTCATCTCTGACTATGACCTTTAATTCATTGTCAAGTTAATAAAGGTATTTTTACAAGAACTAGTGTCATGGGTCACCTTGACTATAACCAAGAAATATAACATGGACTGGAATTGAACTCTGGACTAATAGGGACTAATAGAATAGATAAATATATAGTGCAAGAATGTATAAGTAGTATAACAGAATGAAGTGAGAACCCTATCGAGTTCTCTTCTAACCCTAAAGAGCTCTCTTGATCCTAACCCAGGATTAAGATCTTAAGTCAGTTGCTGACAAAAGAACTCAATAACCATATCCTAGGGCTTAGTTTACCTTAAACCTTGCCCACAAATCACTTCAATCATTTTATCAACCCTCAGCTGACGATCATCGCAATTGTTAGCTATCTCTATATAGCTGGGCCCTTGGCTTAAAAGGACTTCTCAGTCAGTTAGGGACTGAGGGAGGAAACTTTGTACTAAGTTCAGGTATACAGTCGAGTTCTGACCTGCCAATTGAACATAATAGTTATACTTTCTCAGTATAAACCTTTTGCTGCACTCTATTGTGAGTGGTACACATAGAAAAGTGACAGTTACTTTTAGAAGGCCATCTAGAGTAAGGGTTCCCTTCTCAGGGGCAATAGTATAGCCATACTATTAGGACAGTAGTCAGTAGGGTAGTAGACATCTAGTTGGATAAAGATCTTGTGCCCTAGCAAACATAGCAGTAAATAAGCAAGACTCAACATTAAATCCATATCTCTGAGATATCACCATAATGTCTCAATAACAATATCACAACATCATAAGCAATTTGCTCAAAGAAAAGTACACTCTTGCTTCACTAAGGGCAAAGTTAGAAGAGAGGCAAGAAAGGGAGTGCTGGAAATACAGGGGATTTGGACACCAAGCCCAACACTGCAGGAAAGAGAAGAAAGAAAAAGGGGAATTGACTCCCCAAAATAAATTTGAAATATTAGCAAGTAGAGTGATGAGATGTGAAGTGGAGTTAAGAAGGCAAGAAGCAAAACATGAGGAGTGGAAGGTTGAGTGTTATAAGTGTAGAGAAGAAGGGCACAAGTGTAAGAAGTGCCTGTTATGGAAGAAGAAGGAAAGGGTGGTACATATAGCAAGACCACAAAAAGTGCACCAACAGAGGGAGCTGGCATGCCCAGTAAAGGGAAAGGCACAAGAAGGAGAAAGGAGATTAAGGAAAGCAGAGAAAAAAAAAGTAGCACACATGACCAAGCCACGAGAAACATAGTAAGGATAGAGAAGGAGCTCAGTAGAAGAACTAAGGAAGAAAACTGAGGAATACTGTGAAAAAGGCATCCCAAGAGAGGTATAACTGTTAGAATTGGGATGGTATATAGAAGAAACAATAGTAACATACATAGAGTGTGAAAGGTGTAGAGAAAAGGGATGTCATATGAAAGAAAATAGAGGACAGGGGATAATCAAAAACAGATAGAGATAGTATAGATGCCAAGGAAGAAGGCAGGAAAAAACAGCGCATGGACAAGAGAACTGGAAAGCATAGCAAAAAAGGAAGTAAAAGAAAGGAACATCAGGAGAACATTCAAAATCCTAAGAGAAGTGTGGCTAGATATAGGAATAGAGAAAGTGGATATGCATGAAGACGTGACAGTAAAAGTGCTCTTGGATAGTAGCATCATGGGGATGTTCATAAACAGAGAAATAGCCAAGAGGCATGGTTTCAAGATGACAAAACTAAAAAGACCTCTAAAGGTAAAGAATGTGGATGGAACAGAGAATAGTGAAGGAAATATCATACATCAGGTAAAAGTCAATGTCTTCTACAAAAACCATATGAAAAGAATAAGAATGGATATGTGTAATTTGGGAAAGACAAAGGTGATACTAAGAATGCCTTGGTTACAAGCGCACAACCCAGAGATAAATTGGGAAATAGAAGAGGTAAAAATGATGAGATGCCCACCTTTGTGCAGAAGAAACCTAGCAGTAAAAGAAGATATTGAGCAGAGAAAGAAGATTGGAAAAAGGATAAGAAATGCAGAGAAGACAGATAGAGATGAATGAAAATGGACAATAGAAGAGAAGTTTGATAAGGAGATCAAATTAGATAGAGAAAAAGTAAAAGAAATGGTGTCACAAAAGTTTCACAAGTAGTGTCATGACTTGGCAAAACAGCTAAGTTATTATTTAATATTCTTTTTCTTTTTCTTTTCTTTTATTTTCTTATTGATGGACATGCAAGATAAAAGTGACTCATATGGAAGTGCGGGACTTTAGTACAGGGTTAGGGTTAGCCATTTGTATAAGTAGTGTAAGAAATCTAATGAGAACTCTATCGAGTTCTCCTTGTTAAACACTAATAAAGGAGCAGTTGGCTTAATTCTGGCTTTAGAGTTAGCTACTCTGACATTAGAACTCGATACCACATCCTGAGCACTATCTGTCTTGGATCCTGCTTATTCTTTACTCTCATCTTATCAACCCTCAGTTGCTGATTACTATGATCAATAACCACCTCTATACATAGCCAGGCCCTTGGCTTAAGGGGACTTTGTAGTCAGTTAGGGGCTGCAGGTGGAAGTGTAGTACCAAGCTTGGGTATTACCACTAAGACCTGACCTTGCAATCAAGTGGTGTTTAGTAGAATACCTGTCCTTTTTCCTAGTATAAACCTTGTACTGCGACTCCATTGTGAGTTGGTACATGCAGAGGATTGATGGTCACCACTAGTAGGCCGTCTAGATTAGAGATCTCCTCTGTGGAGTGATCATATAACCATATTACTAGGGCAGTAGCTAGTAGAGCAGTAGGTGTCTGGTTGGGTGAAGATCTTGTACCCCAACAGACGTAGTACTAAGTAAGATCACCATTAACTCTGTACCCTCAGAGACGTCGCCACGATGTCTCAAACTCAATATAAAACTCTCATGAGCAACTTGCTCAACAAAAAGCGTACTCTTGCTAAATTAAGGGCAGAATTAGAAGGTAGGAAGGGGAAACTGTGTTGGTGTTGCAAAAAGTTTGAGCATTTGGCTCGAAATTGCAGAAATAAGAGAAGAGAGGAAGAGGGGACCATTGTTCCCCAAAATAAATTTGAAGTACTAAAGAGTAAAGTGATGCAGTGTGGGGTTGAAGAAAGAGTAGTGCAGAGTATGAGGAAGGTGAGAGTGAAATGTTTTAAGTGTGAAGAAGAAGGGCACAAGTGTAGGGAGTGCCCACTATAGATAAAGAGGAGAAATGAGGAGAAAGCAGCACATGTGGCAAAGCCACAAAAGGCATAGCAGGAAGAAAGACTGGTACGCCCCGTAAAGAGAAAAGCATAGGGAGGAAAAAGGAGGTTGAGGAGAGCAGAGGAAGAAGTGGTGTGCCCTACAGAGGGAAATGTACAGCGAGAGGAGTGGAAAAGGAGTTTGTAGGAGGATTTGAGGAAGAGGACCGAATGGTACTGTGGACCAACAGTGCCACAAGATGTGGAATTGTGGGAGCTGGAATGGCGTGGCCAAGGAGCTATTGTCATGTATTTAAGATGCCCAAGATGTGGCAAAGGGGGATGCTATGCAGAAGATGATTGGGAACAAGGAGTAGTTCTCTATTGGAGAAGAGAAAAGATGAGTTGGTATGGATGCAGAGGAGGAAAAGAACAGAGTGGTGCGCGAGCAAGAGACTCGGAAAGCATAGCAAAGGGGGAGAAAGCAGCGTGGCCCAGAAAGGCAAAAGCGCAGCGAAGCAGCACACGGTCAGGAGAACCGGAAGGCGTAGCAAGAGAGGGGGATAGTCAACAGGAGGTCAGGAGAATCTTCAAAATGTTGAGAGAAGTGTAGTTGAATATTGGAGTGGAGAAGATAGATATGCATGAAGGCGTAGTGATAAAAGTGCTCTTGGACAGTGGTGCAACGGGGATGTTTATGGACAGGCAGATGGTAGCTAGGTATGGGTTCAAGCTGCAGAAGTTAAAAAGACTGTTAGTCATCAGGAATGTAGACAGTACCAACAATAGTAGAGGGGCCATTATGCACCAGGTAAAGTGTAACGTGTTCTATAAAGGCCATGTAGAAAGAATAAGAATGGATATATGTGACTTGGGGAAAACAGAGATGATACTGGGAATGCCATGGCTGGCAGCACACAACCCAGAAATAAACTGGGAGACAGGGGAAGTCAAGATGATGAGATGCCTACCCTTGTGTAGTAGAAGGAGTCAGAAGAAAGAAAAGGTCAAAAGAATAGTGACAAAGGAAGAAGAGAAAATTGTCCACTGGGCAATAGACGATAAAGAAGACTAGGGAAGAGAGGAGGAGATAAAAGAGAACCACAGGAAAATTGAGAAGATGGTCCCAAAGAAGTTTTTGAAGTGGAGAAAGATGTTTGGGAAGGTAGAGTTGGAGAGAATGCCGACCAGAAAGGTTTGGGATCATGCCATAGATCTCAAGGAGATGTTTAAACCACGAAAAGGAAAGATTTACCCTCTGTCTAAGAATGAAAAAGAGGAGGTTCAAAACTTTGTGGAGGACCAGCTAAGGAAAGGGTACATCAGACCCTCAAAATCCCCATAGACATCACCAGTATTCTTTGTTGGAAAGAAGGATGGTAGCAAAAGGATGGTAATGGACTACTGTAACCTAAACAGCCAAACCGTGAAGAACAACTACCCATTGCCGTTAATCACAGAGTTAATTGATAATATGGGGAGTAACGAAGATGGACCTAAGGTGGGGGTTCAATAACATAAGGATAAAGGAAGGGGATGAGTAGAAGGGAGCGTTTACAATGCATATAGAGTCCTTCGAGCCCATAGTAATGTTCTTTGGGATAACAAATTCGCCAGCTACATTCCAGGCGATGATGAACAAAATCTTGAGAGATTTAATCAATGAAGGAAAGATTGCTGCATTTGTAGATGATATATTGGTAGGAACAGAGATGGAAGAAGGATATAATGAGATTGTGGAAGAAATATTGAGGAGGTTAGAAGAAAACAACTTGTACATCAAGCTGGAGAAGTGTATGTGGAAGACGAGGAAGATAGGATTCCTGGGCATAGTTATTGGGCCTGACGGAATAGAAATGGAAGAAGAGAAAGTAGAGGGAGTACTTAATTGGCTGCAGCCAAAAAACGTAAAGGATGTTAGGAAATTTTTGGGCCTCGCAAACTACTATAGGAGTTTTATTAAAGACTTTGTGTGAGTAGCTAGGCCAATGAACGTGCTTACATGGAAGGATGAAAAGTGGCGGTGGGAGGAACCCCAACAGAAAGCTTTTGACGAGTTAAGACGAGTCTTTACGACAAAGCCAGTGTTAGCAGCTCCAGACTTAGACAAAGAGTTTAGAGTAGAGGCCAATGCCTCAAACTATGCTACGGGAAGAGTACTCTCAATGAAGTGCTCAGACGAGAAGTGGAGACCAGTTGCTTTCATTTCAAAATCTCTAAGTGATACAGAACAGAACTATGAGATTCACGATAAAGAGATATTAGCAGTAGTAAGATGCTTAGAGACATGGAGACATTTCCTGGAAGGTGTGATAGTGAAATTCAAGATTTGGACAGATCACAAAAATCTCAAGTACTTCATGAAAGCTCAAAAGTTAAATCGAAGACAAGTAAGATGTCATGACTTGGCAAAAACAGCTAAGTCATTATTTATATTTCTTTTCTTTTCTTTTCTTTTCTTTTCTTTTCCTTTCTTATTTACAACTACAAGATGAAGCGTGGGAAAGTATCATGTGACTTTGTCACAATGTCACAATTGGTGTGATGGATGGTCACAAATGGTCAGGTCACAGGTCATAGTCATAGTGTGTCACATGACAAGAGTAACATGAGAACTATGGGAGAGCAAGCGCATAGCCACAGTAGTAAAGTGTATAAGTAGTAGAGAAATAAGCGAGAACTCCATTGAGTTTTCTTTGTCAAACTCTGAACAAAGAGACAGTTGGCTTAATTCTGGTCATTGGACTTTAGATGCTGACACAAGATGGGCTCTATACCTATCTAGATTTGATTTTACGCTAAAATATATTCTGGGAAGTAAAATGGGGAAAGCAGACAGTCTGAGCAGAAGACCAGACTAGGAGATTGGAGTGGAAAAGGACAATGAGGATGAAACATTGGTGAAACCAGAGTGGTTGGAAGTGAGGAAGATAGAAATAGTAAAGATCATAGTAGATGGGGTAGATCTACTAGAAGAAGTCAGAAAGTCAAAAGTGAAGGATGACAAAGTAGTAAAGGCGGTAGAAGAAATGAAGCGAGCAGGAGTAAGGATGCTAAGAGATGAAGAGTGGAGAGAGGTAGACGGTATCATGTACAAAAAAGAAAAGGTCTACATGCCAAGAGATGAAAAATTAAGGACAGAGATAATTAGACTACATCATAATACGCCAATAGAAGGGCATAGGGGACAGTGGAAAACAGTAGAACTGGTGACCAGGAACTTTTGGTGGCCAGGAGTAACCAAGGAGGTAAAGAGATATGTGAAAGGGTGTGACACTTGCCAGCAAAACAAAAATCGCACAGAACAGCTGGCAGGAAAATTAATGCCAAACTCAATCCCAGAAAAATCTTGAATGCATATATTGGTAGACTTTATTACCAAGTTGCCTCTAGTGCAGGAATATGACAGTATTCTAGTAGTAGTGGATCAGTTGACTAAAATGGTCCACTTTATACCAACTACAGAGAAGACATCGGCAGAAGGATTAGCAAGGTTGTTCAGAGACAACATGTGGAAGTTACATGGTCTACCTGAGAGCATTATATCAGATAGAGGACTACAATTTGCAGCAGGGATAATGTGGGAGCTAAATAAGATGTTGGGAATTAAAAGTAAATTGTTGATGGCATTTCACCCTCAGACAGACGGATAGACAGAGAGGGTCAACCAGGAACTAGAACAGCATTTGAGGATGTTCATTGATCATAGGTAGGAACAATGGCCAGAATGGTTAAAAACAGCAGAATTCGCCTACAACAATAAGGTGCACTCGAGTACTAAGATGTTGCCTTTTAAGGCAAATTACAGGCAAGATCCCAGGATGGGGTTCGAGGAGAGGAAAAAGGGAAAATACACAGGAGCAGAAAGGTTTGTGGAGAAAATGAAGGAAATATAGGAAGAGGCAAAAGCAGCACTAAAGAAGGCGCAGGAAGATATGAGGAGGTACACTGATAGGAAGAGATCAGACGTAGACGAGTATAAAGTAGAAGACTTGGTTATGCTCAGTACCAAAGATCTGAAATATCAAATGGTCAGAAGGAGGATGGAGAAGTTGACAGAAAGATTTGTGGGCTCTTACAAAGTCAAGGAGATAGTATTATCGAATGCAGTTAAATTAGAACTACCTAGCACAGTAAAGATACACCTGGTGAAAGAGGGCAAAAGGGATTTTAGCTGTGACTAGCAAGTAGAAAAGGGGGCGGTGACAGTTTCCAATTGCATGCTAGAGGGTTTATGGGGAGAAGGAAAAAGTGGGGGTATCAGAAAGAAATTAAAATATGAAGCGCAGCTTATCTGTAATGTAAAAATAGTTGAAATGATAGTAGGTTCAATCTAGATCTGCCTCGCATGGTGTTCCTAAGGTGTCCACCTTTACACACCGTAACAAGCTCACTAATAGAATAGTCAGTAAACCACTCATGGGCCTTACCACACTCAATCAAGCCCTCATCCGTACTCTCACACCAAACCTTATGGGTGTAATATGATCTGAGTCGATGATTAGCCAGGCTTTTCAGGCCTGCTATTCCATAGAAGGTTACCCAAGCAACTGCTGCATCTTGGCTCCAGAAAGAATAGGGTATATGATAGAGAATATTCACCAACTCAACCTCTCACCAAGATCACCCCTTATATACTCAAGAGAATCACATTTACAATCTCAAGAGCTTCTGAGATGAAGGCAAGGGCCAAGGAGGCTCTCTCCATCAATCTCTACTCTGAGAAATATATTAGAATATTACAAATGTTAGAGACTCAATTAGAAAGAAATAGAAAAGGAAACTCTCCATTCTACCACTCTCCCTCATGTCTCTCCTCTATGACACTACCATGCAGCTATGACAGCCATCACCTTCCTGTCCTTCATATCTCTCAGACATGACCATGTGATTCTGCTCTACCTCCATACTTCACTCTTGCCCATCGTTCCTTGAACCCCGAACCGGCTTCCTTCTACTCCAAATACGGTCTAGAAACACATGACAGTGTGTCCTAGCATCAGTGATACAATCGTTGTCCGGCAGCGTGTCCATTTCTTGACTGAGTCCAGCAGTGATGGGATTACTAGTCACTGATAGACTTTTGATCTACTGTCTTGGTGTCATATTAGTCTAAGTCCGCTCTAGATTGAAATTATCTCACATTCCAAAGATATCTCTGAGCCTCTGATTTCTAGAGCTTCAACATTGATAGTCTGTATCTAAGAGACCTGATGCTAGCTCATCAGTCTTGCCTCCCGAGGTATATGCTATTCTAGCATGTGATAGCTCGTTCACTACCTAAGAGAAGTACCCAATTTTGGGTCTAGATTATGTCTGAGGCTTGTAGGAGTTCTCTAGAGTGGGTTCCAATAGTGAAACCCAGGGTTATAACTTTTATCCTATGCTACTTTTCTACTAAAATTCTCTAATGGCATAACACTGGTAGTTAACGTTAGTAGAATACGAAGATACATGGGCCAGGTAGAGGGGCAGAAGAAGGAGCAACTGGCTCCAGTCGTAATCAAAGGAAAAGAAGAATGGGAGGTAGAATGAATACTAAATAAGAGGAAGGTTAGAGGGAAAGATAAGTATTTAGTACGATGGAAAGGATTTACGGTAGAGTCGGATACCTGGGAAGGCAGAGAGAATTTAGAGAACACAAAAGAAGCGATCGAAGAATTCGAGAAGAAGTACCAGCAAGACATGGAAGATGTGGCACGGCAAGAATGCAAGGAAACAATGTTCAAGCATAGAGGGAAGTTCATGGCAAAAATATTATATGGATGGTCAGACAAACAATATGACCAGGAATATTGGGGAAGATTAGAGAGAAATTTGAGGCGATGAAAGGGCAAGAAACCAGTAAGAAGAGGGACGATGAAGACGATCCCAGAAGAAGAAGAAGTTGAGAAAGAAAAATCAGAAGTACAAGAATAGACAGAGAAAGATGAAGATGAAATGGGCAATATGGTGAACCCATATTACAAGTTGTAGAGAAATTCCTCGGGACGAGGAAACTTAAGAGAGGGGTAGTGTCATGACTTGGCAAAATAGCTAAGTCATTATTTAATATTCTTTTTCTTTTTCTTTTCTTTTATTTTCTTATCGATGGACATGTGAGATAAAAGTGACTCATATGGAAGCATGGGAATTTAGTACAGGGTTAGGGTTAGCCATTTGTATAAGTAGTGTAAGAAATCTAACAAGAACTCTATTGAGTTCTCCTTGTCAAACGCTGATAAAGGAGCAGTTGGCTTAATTTTGGCTTTGGAGTTGGCTACTCTGACAAGTAGTTAAAGGTTTTTGAGAAGGTAGAGTCAGAAAGAATACTGACAAGAAAACCTTGGAACCATGCGATTAATCTAAAGGAGGATTTTGTCCTAAAGAAAGGAAGGATATACCTGATGTCAAGGCAAGAGAAAGAAGAGATATGAGAATTCATGGAGGAACAGTTGAGGAAAGGGTATATTAGACCCTCAAAATTGCCACAAACCTCACCAGTGTTCTTTGTGGAAAAAAAGAATAGAAAGAAAAGGATAGTATAAGACTATTGATACCTCAACTATTACAAATGGTCACTTACTATTTGTGATGGATGCTTTGATACTTTAAAGAGTTCAAAAATGCAAAGTTAGACAAGTGACAAAAAATGTTGTCAAGTCTGAGGTCTAATCCTCAGACTATAAGTCCTTATATATATAATTGTGATGGTCTGTGCACTAGTACAGATCATTACCTGATTACTATCTATTGTTCTACATATTGTAGTGCCTTTGTACTGGAATAATAATAACCTAACCATATGGAGACTGTCCTTTGTTCTAAGAAAAGGACAGATGACTATCTATGGGTAATTAATGAAGTCCATGTGCAAACATTGAGGTCTTCATATCTCCACTAATATTAATTGCC
>Ga0157361_1000893_pt1 | contig 10771 bp, 7 predicted proteins | sample AttlaeALBM2_FD_111481 | JGI IMG/M metagenome (GOLD analysis project Ga0157361, IMG submission 111481) | Fungus gardens microbial communities from leaf cutter ant in Ribeirão Preto, State of São Paulo, Brazil - Atta laevigata ALBM2 | ecosystem: Host-associated > Fungi > Mycelium > Unclassified ...
GGCCAGGTGAAGTTAACCCACTGCCCCAGCTGAATCTGCTGGTTGTCTTTAAAGAGGGACAGCGCCAGATCGGGCTTATCGGTTTTTAACGCAAAGCCAAAATCAGCCTGGGTGCCATCAATGCGCAGCTTCATTAAATTAGAGGGTGGCGACTGACAGCTCACCGTATAGGTAACCTCTTTACGGTGGCTAAAGCCATCCACCTCGCTGGCATTAAAGCTGCCAAAATCGGTAGTGGCGGTGCCCCCGCTATTAATCACGCAGCTGGGTGGCGCAATAATATTGCCTTTCACCGTGATGGTGACGTCAGCAAATACCGCGATGCTGGTAAATAACATCCCGAGAATTATCGAGAGAATAATCAGCCAATTGTTACGCACAGTGTTTCCTGCTGCTGGTCAGTTAATTCGGGTGAGTCGCTCATAGCGAATACTTAAAACTATTGTCTGCACCTTACGTGCACTATTCAGTGCGGCGACCCCGCATCGGCCAGCGTTACCCGGCGGCCTCTTCCGTTTTTTTCAGGTTTACGCTGCACCCTGCGCTGCCGCAGTCGAGCGCCAGCTGTGGACGACCGCCGTAGTCGTTGATGTAAGTGATCCACGGCGTGGCTCCCAGCGCGGCGCTATCCAGCCCCAGCATCATTGAATCTTTCGGCGGCACCATGATCGGCTCAAAAGGTTTGATGCTGCTGCCGTGCTGGCTGCTGGTAACATCAATCAGCGTGATGTAGTACGGCGTTGGGTTAATAACGCGATAGCCCTTTCCTTCGTGCTTCAGCGTAATCTGGTTTTGCCACGGGTTATCCAGCTGCTGTTTGGTGGGCACAATGGCTGCCGGACGATAGAACAGCTTGATACGGGTTTGTAACGCCACCTGCAGCGAGTTGGGCTTATCCGACTTCGGCGGAATCTCGCGCACGTTAAAGTAGTAAACGCTTTCGCGATCCTGCGGCAGGGCTTTAATCGCCGGCAGCGCCTGTACACGCACCTGGCTCTGTTTACCCGGGTTGATGCGCTGCACCGGCGGCAGCGTCACCAGCGGCGAGGTGATCTTGTCACCCTGCGCGTTCTCCACCCACGCCTGGGCCAGATACGGTGACTGCTCGCTGTTGTTGGTCAGCGTCATGCTGACGGCATCGGTGTTGCCATCCAGAATAGCGCGGGTACGATCGAGCCCGATGGCGGCTTCCGCCTGTGCGGTCAGCAGCAGCGCCGGGATCAGCATACTCAGAGCGGTATAACGTGGTTTCATCTTCTCTTTTCTCAAATGGGTGTGGTTTACAGCCGCTATTGTTTCGCAGCGCCGAGAAAAACCCGTCCAGGACCGGTCCCAAATTGGGACAAATCTGCGTGACGGGACAAATCTCACTTGTTTTTAGCTGGCGCAACCGTTGAGGTACTGCCCGCCATACACAGCAGTTTCAGCGTTTGCGACATCATGTCTGCCGGTAAGGTCGCCGGCAGCGTGAAGCTGCACTGCTTCTCACCCCAGTTCACGGTCATCTTGCCGCCCGGCCGGATGCCGGAGAGGAAGACGCTGCCGCCGTCGTTAAAGATGCCGGTCTCCTGATCGCGATCGTTGTGAACAGTGGCGCCAAACGGCGGGGTTCCGCCATCGGCAAGGGTGACCAGCGCCATTGATTTTGCGCCCGCCAGCACTTTCATGCGGCGATAGCCGATGGCGCCTTCGGTCAGCGTCAGCTCGGTGACCGAATCCCCGGCCTCCATGTTGTCGGGCAGATGATCAACGTCGATGCTGGCGTTGCTGCGGTAGTAGCCGTTGATGTCCGCAATTACAGCCTTACCAAAATGGTTAGAGTGCGTCGGAGAGCCGTTACCGTGCAGCGGCACATTCGCCACGCCGTCGGTATCGATCATCAGGCGCGTTCCGCCCATCACTGCCGAGCGATGCAGCGCCGCGCCCTGCGCCGTGGCGGTCATCCCGCCGCGCAGCGTGACGCCAACCGAAGAGGATTGCGAAGACTGCACATTGAGGTTGCCGTCAATGCTGCCAAAATCCTCTGAGCGGCTGACGTTGCCGTTGAAGGTGCTGCCATAGCGGTTGTAGCCGGCGCCCACGTTATAGAAGGTGCGCTCATCCGGCATCGCGCCGTAGCTCACCTGCTGACTCAGATGGTTGTTGGTCATCGACGCGTTGTAACTTACTGTACCGCCTGACGACCACGGCACGCTGATCTGCAGGAAGCCGCCATCGTTGCGGCGTCCGTCGCCGGTATTACGGAACAACGACAGCGTGGCGCTGATATTTTTTACCCTACCGATGTCAAAGTAGCGCGCCATTGAGAGGTTCCACTGCTCATCTTTCGGACGATCCCAGTAAGACTGATGGCTGTAGTTCAGGTACGCGCTGATTTTGCTGTCCACGAACTGCTTGTTCATGGTGATGGTGTACAGCTCTTTGTTACTGCCGCCGCGCACGCCGTTATCCAGCGCATCCAGGAACTGCACCATGCTCATGTAGTTGCGCTCAGAGAAGCGGTAACCGGCGAAGGTGATCTGGCTGTTGTACTCGTCAAAGCTTTTGGAGTAGCTCAGGCGGTAGGAGTTACCGCTGTAGCTCCGGCCATCTTTCATGCGCGCATTGGAGCGCGTGACGTCCAGCGAGGCAGCGCCAAGGAACAGCAGATCGCGACCGAAGCCAAGCGTTCCGGCCTGGTAATCGCCACTGCCGATGCCGCCGCCAAATACGGACCAGCCGTTGCTGATCCCCACCGAGGCTTCGCCGGTGGTAAAGGCCGGGCCCTGGCTGTGATGGTTGAAATCGGACGGTTTACCCAGCGCCAGCTTATAGCGCACGTAGCCCGGACGCGTCAGATACGGGATGCTCGACATGTTCACCTGGAAGGTTTGCAGCGTGCCGTCCTGCTCCTCCACGCGCACGTCCAGCACGCCGGTCAGTCCCTGATCGATATCCTGGATACGGAAGGGCCCCGGTGCTACCTGGGTCTGGTAGATGATGCGCCCTTGCTGGCTCACCACCACACGGGCGTTGGTTCTCGCGATGCCGCTGACTTCTGGTGCGTACCCGCGCAGATTCGGTGGCAGCTGGTTATCATCGGAACGCAGGGTCGCGCCGGTGAAGCGGAACGTGTCCATCAGGGTGGAATCGAGATAATCCTCCCCCACTGAGATCACGGAACGTATTGCCGGTAGCGGGCGATACGCGTAGTAACGGCTCCAGTCGAAATCCTTGCGCGAATAGGTTGCGCTGTGGGAGGCGCTGGCCTGCCAGTCAGCGCGCACGCGCCAGGCACCCGCATTAAAGCCGGCGGTACCGTTACCGTAAAACTGGCGGGTGCTCCCGCTGCTGCGGTCGTGACCTGCCTGCGCAGAGACGTTGTAGTCAAACAGGGCGCCCGGTACGCCAATATCCCAGCGCGACGGCGGATCCCAGTTTGGCGCAACATATTCAAGATACGCCTGCGGCACGTTAAGATAGAGTGCCATTTCGGCCAGATCGCCACGGCTGTTCATGCCCGGCAGGCTGCTCAGCTTCAGGCACTGATTATCGTGCCACCACTGCAGCTTTTTGCTCTCTTCCGTTTTTAACCCCAGCTGACTGACGATCTCCGGTGTGACGCAGGCTTCACTCTCATCAGGATTCTTCTCCTGCGGCAGGAAGCTCACTTTCGCCTCGCCGATAGTGGTGTCATTCAGGCGCAGCGACATTTTATATTCGCCGGGATAGATATAATCACTTTGGGCAAAACGACTTAAATCGAAATTAGCGCGATCTTTTACGTCCAGCACATCGGTGTTGAACTCAACATCCTTTTCCGCCACGGCAGGTTGCCATACGCCGGAAAGGGCAGCCGTAATAAACAGATTCAGCAGAGTGATTTTTGTTTTAAATTTTCGCGAGGTGAAGTGCTTAGCTGAAACGGCATTCATGTTCAATCCCTGAAAGATCCACTTAAATTACGCACCATTTTTTGTCTCAGGCGCGGCAATTAACGATGTAAGGTGGACGCTGGAAAAAGTATGACGACTACTGCGATACGCAATTTTTTATGAGGAATCAGGATTTACCGATAAAAGGGGCGTTGAACGCCCCTTATTCGTACAACTTACTGGTAAGCCAGGGTGTAGTTCGCTACGCCTGAGAAGTTACCGGCTGCTGCAGCCTGAGTATCGCTACCTTTAACGTAAGCAGCGAAAGAGAGGGTGTTGTTGCCGTTCTGCAGTTTCTGTGCAGAAGAAGCGGTACCCAGTACGATTGGTGCGCCGTCGCCGCTGGTCAGCATGATGCCGATGTTTTTCGCAGTACCGGTCACGCCCAGTGCGCCGTTAATACCGTTTGCAGAAGCACCGGTCCAGGTAGAGGTCACTGTTTTATCTGTCAGCGTTGAAACGTCGCAGTTTTCCAGCTCGATGGTGAAGTTACGCGGTGTAGACGTGCCGCCTTTTGCCAGTGCAGAAGAGGCAATCTGACCCAGCTCAACCACTTTATCGTCGTCGCCTGCTTTCACAGAACACGCTGCTTCGATAACAGAACCGTTAAAGGTCACTTTACCGCTGCCATTATCCACGACCGCTGCGTGTGCGCCTGCTGCTACCATGCCGCTCATCATCGCCATTGCCAGTACAATTTTCTTAAGTTCCATTTTTATTCCCTCTATATTTGCAGGTTAATCGTCAGGGACGATTGTTTGTTAGTTTTCTCTTTACTTAAAAGAGAAGATAAATAAGTATTCGGTTTAGGTTAGAGCCTTAGGTTTGCTTCCCCTGCCTCTCTGACGCCTATTATTCAACGCCTCACCGAAAAATCTTTGTAAGATGCGTCCTAAAAAAAGAATACTCCCAAAGATATGAATCAACCCAATGAATTATAAACAAAAAAATTAAATAAAATAACTTAACCTGATTAAAGGCTACGCTAATTAAGCGCGAATTTACTTACTTTAGTTAAATTAACCGCCTAAAAAATAAACGGCACCATATACACTTATTAAAAGCAGGCAGTCACTCTTAAATTAAGGACATATCTTAAAATCCAAATTCAGCCTGCGCCTTTACCATTAGGTTAAATCCGGACTAAATAAGGAGTGACTTATGAAAGGAATGAAAATGATGGTAATGGACAGTTGCCCCCTTGCCCGCATGGCAATGCGACAACTTTTTAGTACACAGGGTTATAAAATAACTGGCGAGCAGGATAACTTTATGGACCTGCTGAAAGATTGTATTCGTGATGTACCACACATCATTCTGCTTGAACATCTGCAGCAACCGCTTGATCCGCTGGTGCACATCTCATTTATCAAAGAGTTTGAGCCGAAAGTGAAGGTGCTGGTGTTTTCTGCATCAACCAGTCGCTATGACGTGCTGCAGAGCCAGCAAAATGGTATTGACGGCTATCTGAGCAAGCATGCCAGCCTGGAGAAGCTGACCGAAGTTACCGAGCGCGTGCTGGCCGGTGAGCGCTGTTTCCCGTCAGTCGCACGGCCCACCCGGATGGCGCAGCCCGATGACAGCGAGCGCCTCGCTATGCTGACACCTAAAGAGCTAAGCATTCTGCGGATGATCTACGCCGGCTGTACCAACCTGACAATCGCCAGCAAACTGAAAATCACCAATAAAGTGGCCAGCGCCTATAAAATCAGCATGATGAAAAAGATTAACGCCTCGCGCCTGCCGGAGTTGATCGATTTTGCCCGGCGTAACTTTGTCTATTAACAGCAGCGAAGTACGGGATGCAGCGAACAGAGAGAGCCGCAGCACAGGGGCTGCGGCATCTGGGGTGGGGAGTTACTGATACTCGCTCATCGGGACACAGGCGCAGAACACATTTCGGTCACCAAACACATCATCCAGACGTTTCACCGTTGGCCAGTATTTGTTAGCGCTGCCTGCCGGGAACACAGCCAGCTCACGCGTATAGGGATGCGCCCACTCACCCACGATCTCCATCTGCGTGTGCGGTGCATTCACCAGCGGGTTGTCATCGGCAGGCCACTCACCATCAGCTACGCGATCAATCTCCATGCGGATTGAGAGCATCGCATCGATAAAGCGGTCCAGCTCGATTTTGCTCTCCGATTCGGTCGGCTCAACCATTAAGGTGCCGGCAACCGGGAAGGACATGGTTGGCGCATGGAAGCCGTAGTCGATCAGGCGTTTGGCAATATCCAGCTCGCTGATGCCGGTCTGCTCTTTTAGCGGACGAATATCCAGAATACATTCGTGCGCCACGCGGCCATCGCGGCCGGCATAGAGAATCGGATAAGCCGATTGCAGACGGCTGGCGATGTAGTTGGCATTGAGGATTGCCACCGAACTGGCCTGCTTCAGCCCCTCTGCCCCCATCATACGAATGTACATCCAGCTGATAGGCAGAATGGACGCGCTGCCGAACGGAGCCGCAGAGACCGCGCCCTGCTGCGTCAGTACGCCGTCAATCTGGACCACGCTGTGGCCCGGCACAAACGGCGCCAGATGCGCTTTAACGCCGATGGGTCCCATACCCGGGCCACCGCCGCCGTGCGGAATGCAGAAGGTTTTGTGCAGGTTAAGGTGGGAGACGTCCGCGCCAATATAGCCTGGCGTGGTGATCCCCACCTGTGCGTTCATGTTGGCACCATCCAGGTAAACCTGTCCGCCGTACTGATGCACAATCTGGCACACTTCACGGATGGTCTCTTCATAGACGCCGTGCGTCGAGGGATAAGTCACCATGATGCAGGAGAGCGCTTCACCGGCCTGCGCTGCCTTCTCACGCAGATCGCCCAGATCAATGTTGCCCTGTTTGTCACAGGCCACCACCACCACAGCCATGCCGGCCATCTGCGCGGAGGCCGGGTTGGTGCCGTGCGCGGAGCTCGGGATTAAACAGATGTTACGCCCGCCTTCGTTGCGGCTCTCATGGTAGCGGCGAATCGCCAGCAGACCGGCATATTCACCCTGCGCGCCGGAGTTGGGCTGCATGCACAGCGCATCGTAACCGGTCAGCTGCACCAGCCACTGCGACAGCTGGCTGATCATCTGCAGATAGCCTGTAGCCTGCTCTGCCGGGCAGAAGGGGTGCAGCTCAGCAAACTCCGGCCAGGTGATGGGGATCATCTCGGCGGCGGCGTTGAGCTTCATGGTGCACGAGCCAAGCGGGATCATCGCCTGATTAAGCGCCAGATCTTTTTTCTCCAGGCTGTGCATGTAGCGCATCATCTCAGTTTCGCTGTGATGGCGGTTGAAGACCGGATGGGTAAGGAACTCACTGGTACGCAGCTGGCCGGCCGGAATGGCGCTGTTTTCAGCGGCTACCGCCGTATCGAGCGCGTCGATATCCTGTCCGTGCCCGTCGCCCAGCAGAATGGCAAACAGCGCCTGCACATCTTCGCGCGTGGTAGTCTCATCCAGCGTGATGCCCACGCCATTGAGGATGTCGCTGCGCAGATTGACGCCAAAGCTCAACGCCCGGTTTAGCACGGCGGCTTTGTCCGCGACGTCCACCGTCAGGGTATCGAACCAGCTAGTGTGACGCAGTTTCAGGCCACCGTTTTGCAGGCCCGCAGCCAGAATGCTGGTCAGGCGGTGAATGCGGCCAGCGATGCGCTTCAGGCCCGTCGGACCGTGATAAACCGCGTAGAGGCCGGCGATATTTGCCAGCAGCACCTGTGAGGTACAGATGTTGGAGTTGGCTTTCTCGCGACGGATATGCTGTTCACGCGTCTGCATCGCCATGCGCAGCGCGGTGTTGCCTGCAGCATCACGCGAGACGCCAATGATACGGCCCGGCATAGAGCGTTTGTGCTCATCGCGGCTGGCGAAGAAGGCAGCGTGTGGACCGCCGTAGCCCATTGGCACGCCGAAGCGCTGCGCGGAGCCAAAGACGATATCCGCGCCCTGCTTGCCCGGCGCTTCCAGCTGCACCAGCGCCATAAAATCTGCCGCGACGCTGACCACAACTTTGCGGTTTTTCATTTCGGCAATCAGATCGCGGTAGTCGTGCACTTCACCGCCCGTGCCGACCTGCTGCAGCAGCACGCCAAACAGATCGTCATGCTCCAGCGCTCTGTCGGCGCGATCAATAATCAGCTCAAAGCCAAAGGTTTCGGCGCGGGTGCGCACCACATCCAGCGTCTGCGGATGGATGTCATCCGCGATAAAGAATTTGTTGGCAGTTTTCAGCTTGCTGACGCGCTTTGCCATCGCCATCGCTTCAGCCGCGGCAGTGGCTTCATCCAGCAGCGACGCGGAGGCGATATCGAGGCCGGTGAGGTCGAGCGTCAGGGTCTGGAAATTCAGCAGCGCTTCAAGGCGGCCCTGGGACACTTCCGGCTGATAGGGTGTATAGGCAGTGTACCAGCCCGGATTCTCCAGCATGTTACGCAGAATCACCGGCGGCGTGATCACCGCGCTGTAGCCCATGCCGATCCAGGATTTGTAACGCAGATTCTGCGCGGCAATGGCTTTCAGCTCTGCCAGCGCTTGCTGCTCGGTTGCGGCATCGCCTACTGCCGGCGGGCCTGGCAGCTGGATATCTGCCGGCACAATGGCGTTGATGAGCGCGTCCAGCGAGCTGGCGCCGATCGCTTCCAGCATGGTGCTCTGCTGCGCGGCGGTAGGACCGATGTGGCGCTCAATAAAGGCACCGTTATGTTCGAGCTGGCTGAGAGTCTGGGTCATTTGCAGTAAATCCTGAATCGGGCTGGGTTACAAAAATGGCATTAAATCAGGCAGATAAAAAAGAAGGCGCCGCAGTGCAGCACCTTCAGAACTACCGGTTACTCATCGATGGAGGCTTTATAGGCATCAGCATCCAGCATGGTGTCGAGCTCTGACTCGTCGCTGGCTTTGATGCGGAACAGCCAGCCATCAGCATAAGGTGCGCTGTTGACCTGCTCTGGCGCGTCGGTCAACGCCTCGTTGACCGCAACAATTTCGCCGCTCAGCGGGGCGTAAATATCCGAGGCGGCTTTAACGGACTCCGCGACTGCACAGTCGTCACCGGCTGCGAAGGTAGCACCCACCTCGGGCAGATCGACAAAGACCATGTCGCCCAGCAGCTCCTGCGCGTGTTCGGTAATCCCCACGGTATAGGTGCCGTCGGCTTCTTTACGCACCCACTCGTGGCTGTCACGGTATTTCAATTCATTTGGCACATTGCTCATCGCCATTTCTCCTGAAAAAATTACTGAGCGACCGGCTTACCGGCGCGAACGAAAATCGGTTTGGTCACTTTTACCGGCATCTCACGGTTACGAATCTCTACAATCGCCTGTTCGCCAATGCCCGCAGGCACACGCGCCAGCGCAATGCTGTAACCCAACGTCGGTGAGAAAGAACCACTGGTAATAATACCCTGCTGCGGCTGACCCTGTTCATCGGTGAAACGCACCGGTAAACCGTTACGCAGCACGCCTTTTTCAGTCATGAGCAGTCCGACCAGCTTCTCAGTGCCTTTTTCACGCTGGGCTTCCAGCGCATCACGCCCGATGAAGTCACGATCGGCCGGCTCCAGGCTGATGGTCCAGCCCATGTTTGCCGCCAGCGGTGAGACCCCTTCATCCATCTCCTGACCGTACAGATTCATGCCGGCTTCAAGGCGCAGCGTATCGCGCGCGCCGAGGCCCGCCGGTTTAACCCCGGCGGCCAGCAGCTGCTGCCAGAAATCGGCCGCTTCCGTTGCCGGCAGCGCAATCTCATAGCCCGCTTCACCGGTATAGCCGGTGGTGGCAATAAACAGGTTCTCCGCCTGCACGCCGAAGAAAGGTTTCATCCCGGCGACGGCCTCGCGCTGGGCGGGGCTGAACAGCGTTTGCGCTCTCTGCTGAGCGTTCGGGCCCTGCACTGCGATCAGCGCCAGGTCATCACGCTCGGTGAGCTCAATGCCATACTTTTGAGCGTGCTGGCCGATCCATGCCAGATCCTTCTCGCGCGTGGCGGAGTTCACCACCAGACGGAAGAATGCCTCGCTCATAAAGTAAACAATCAGATCGTCGATGACGCCACCCGAGGCATTAAGCATGCCGGTATAGAGCGCTTTACCGGGCTGAGTGAGTTTGGCGACATCATTCGCCAGCAGATAACGCAGGAATTCACGGGTGCGGGCGCCGTGTAGATCGACAATGGTCATGTGGGAAACATCAAACATACCGGCATCGTTGCGCACCGCGTGGTGCTCATCCATTTGCGAGCCGTAATGCAGCGGCATCATCCAGCCGTGGAAGTCCACCATGCGTGCGCCGCAGGCCTGATGCTGTTCGAATAGAGGCGTTTGCTGAGTCATAACCATCCTGTGAGAGCCAGTGAGTGTGACGCGCCTGCGCCGTCAATGGGGAGCGACGCAAACGTTCTCTTTGCGCTGACGTTATCACCGAATGCGGCAATTAACCATAAGGAAAACGAGGGCGAAGGCGGACTTCACCTGTGCAGCGCGCCGCATAGCATGCAGCATAATCCACTGGGTTTATGTGATTTAGCGCGCACAAAATACAACAACCAGGCTTTGATACAGCAAAACAATGGAACCCATGCCACAAGACGGAAAAAAGATGCGGTGCTACGATTTTTCCTGCATGAGATAAACTAATGCGAAGAGGCGGGTAAAATTAGAATAAATCAAATGAGGCACGTTTTCAGTGCGCGGATGCACTGTCGTAGTGCAAAGGCATATCTGGCGGCCCTGGGGGCTGAGAGATCCCCAGTAATTACATGCAGCATGCCAGCACCGTCTCCCGGTAGGTGCTGGCGAACCTTCGCAGTACCTCCGCCGGCCTCACCCGCGTGAACGCCGGCGGCGCATTTCTCAA
>Ga0157361_1000895_pt1 | contig 10761 bp, 7 predicted proteins | sample AttlaeALBM2_FD_111481 | JGI IMG/M metagenome (GOLD analysis project Ga0157361, IMG submission 111481) | Fungus gardens microbial communities from leaf cutter ant in Ribeirão Preto, State of São Paulo, Brazil - Atta laevigata ALBM2 | ecosystem: Host-associated > Fungi > Mycelium > Unclassified ...
GAGTAGAAGGACACTTAATGTAGTATATAAAGAAGTATTCAATAGCATTAGATTATAGATTGTATTTGTATCTAACAATGGACTTGAGATTGATTTTTAATGATTTGAGAGATAAAAAAATAGTAGACTGCTATTGGAAGGAAGCATAGCAACCTTTTAGACTATACTATTTACTATTTCATAAACTGTTGTAGGAAGAAAATATAGTGGATTGACTATAACACAAACTCAATAACATAATATTACAGAAATTAAACAAACTTTAACCTCACAGACTATTGAAGAAAGAGAGCATAGCGACCTGACAAACAACACTATCTGCTACTTTACAGACCGTTGTAGGAAGGGAGCATAGCAGACTGACTTCAACACAAACTTCACAAGCCAGGCCGAAGGCCTGGATGAAAACCTTGTCTTTATCAAACCTCTCCTCTATCCCTCTATCTAACTTCCCTAGTCTTCCTGCTATCTCTTCTACACCTCATCACTTCCTCAAGTCTCAGTCTTCTTCTGTTCTATTTGTGATGCAGTCCCTCAAGTGTGCTTCATCTTGTCAGTTCTTGCTATAATTAGCTATTAGTGATGATGGCTCAGATCTGATGGTATCTGTGCTTGATATAGTACTACTAGCTACTAAGGTATAATGTCATCCTGAAGAGTTAGTCTCTGAAGTTTCTTTCCACCCTTGAGAGCACTCTAGAAGGGAGTTCTATTATAAATCTGGTATGGGGCACCTAGGCAAGCATCTATGAGGTTTTTGTAGTGGTGGTCACAGCCACTACTCTGCTACTCAAGTGGTGTACTCGAGTCCACAATGGGACATCTAAGGGAACATCTCTGGGGGGCCAAACTCATCTCTCAAGCTGGTTATTCTCATTACTAGGATGAAAATTGTCACTTATCTTGCCTAAATGGCTGTCCAGTATGACAACACACTCGAGAGCAAGATGACTTGAGATCGCCACCTCTCTCTATGATCCATAAAAAGGCTTGAGAGCCATCTATCATGCAGAGGAGAATCCTAGGAGTAGAATTAGAGAAGTGGGGAGTGGTTGCCAAGTGATTGGAAGAGGTGCTGCTATATTATTCTGTCCTACTATCTTTGGGAATTTTAGGAGTTTTCTTTGTCTCTTTTTCTTTGTTTTATCTCTTCTTTGTAATCCTAATAAAATACTTTAGGACACAAAAAGGAAATCAAGCATCATACCCCCATCATCATCCCTCTCTGTTGCTCTAGAGCTTAATGGCTATTTGAGTGACTAAGCCTCTTGTTTTTCTAAGCTTTTTGTCTATTTTCTAAAACTACCAAAAATCTTCCCTTAGAGGGAATTCAAGCCCCAATAGACTTGGGCATTTGCTTATGCTAGAAGCTAACCACTCGCTATGCATCTTTGGAATAAGCTTCTATAAGACTTTAGCCATGATGACTTAAGTCCATTCTAAGTCAGAGTTGACAAGGAGAACTCAATAGAGTTCCTGTTTGATTTTCTATACTACTTATACATTTTACTTTGGTAACTATGCACTGTTCTCCCATGGTCCTCATGTTACTTCTGTCAGATGACTACCTTGTCATGTGACATGACTGTGACCTGTGACATGACTGTTCTGTGACCAATGTCACATTATGTGACACTTTGACTGTTCTGTGACTGTTATGTGATACTTTTCCACATTCCACCTTAGTAATGATCTAACTAAATAAAACAAAAGAAAACAAAAGAAAAATAGAAAATAACTTAGCCATTTTGCCAAGTCATAACACCACCCCCCTCTTAAGTTTTCTCATCCCAAGGATTTTCTTTACAATTCATAGTATGGGTCAGCTATGTTACCCATTTCATCATCTTCATCTGTCCACTCTCTTATTCCCAAATTTCCTTGCTTGATTTCTTCCTCTTCCTTGATTGTTTCTAGTGTAGTTCTTCTTTTATCTGGTCAACTCTTCTATTGACTTCCTTTCCATCTATTCCAATTTCTCTCTAACCTTCCCCAATATTCCTGGTCATATCTCTTATCTGTCCATCCAAATAGTTTCTTTGCCATAAACCTTCCTGGCAATTCTCTTCTTCTAAATGTTCCTTCTTCTCTCTCCTATTTCCTTACATCCTCCATATCTCATCTGTATTCCTTTTCAAACTCCTCAATTGCTTCCTTGGCATTTCCTAAATTTTCTCTTCCTTTCTAAGTGTCTGACTCCACTGTAAATCCTTTTCATCATACTAGGTACTTGTCCTTTCCTTTGATTTTCCACTTATTCAATATTCTTTCTACTTCCCACTCTTCTTCTCCTTTGATTATTACCAGAGCCAGTTGCTCCTTTCTCTGTCCTTCTACTTGTCCTACATAATGTCGTATTCTACTAACATTTACTACCAGATGAATTTTTACTATACTAGGTAGTTCTAATTTTACTATGTTCAATGACACTATCTTTTGTATTTTGTAAGGGCCTACAAATCTCTCCATCAACTTTTCTGTTCTTCATCTGACCATCTGATATTTCAGATCCTTGGTGCTAAGCATTACCAAGTTCTCTGCTTTATACTCATTGACTTCTGCCCTTTTTCTGTCAGCGTACTTTTTTATATTCTCTTGCACTTTTCCTAGTGCCACTTTGGCCTCCTCCTGTATTTCCCTCATCTTTTCCATGAATCTTTCTGCTTCTTCATACTTTCCCTTTTTCCTTCTCTTGAATCCCATTCTTAGGTCTTGTCCGTAATTTGCCTTGAAAGGTGATGGCTGAGTACTTGAGTGTGTTTTATTATTGTATGCAAACTCAGTGGTCCCCAACCATTCTGGCCATTTTTCCTGCCTATGATTGATGAACATCCTTAAGTATTGTTCTAGCTCTTGATTTACCCTTTTTGTCTGTCTATCTGTCTGTTTGAGGGTGGAATACCATCGACAATTTACTCTCAATCTCCAACATTTTATTCAGCTCCTGCATTACTCTTGCTGCAAACTGGGGCCCCTGATCTGAAATAATACTTTCAGGTAACCCATGCAACTTCCACATATTGTCTCTAAACAACCATGCTAACCCTTCTACTGATGTTCTTTCTGTAGTAGAAATAAAGTGTACCATTTTCATTAATCTATCGACTACTACTAAGATCAAATCATATTCTTGAGCCAAAGGTAGCTTGGTGATAAAATCTGCCGATATATGTGTCCAAGGCTTTTCCGGAGTTGAATTTGGTATTAGTTTTCCTGCTAGTTGCTCTGTGCAATTTTTGTTTCTCTAGCAGGCATCACATCCTTCCACATATCATTTCACCTCCTTTGTAATTCCTGGCCACCAGAAGTTTCTGGTTACTAACTCTACTGTCTTCCACTATCCTCCATGACCTTCTACTGGTGTATTGTGATGCAGCCTAATGATTTCTGTTCTAAGCTGATCATTCTTAGGTACATAAACCTTTCCTTCCTTGTACAATACACTATTAACTTCTCTCCACTCTTCATCTCTTAGCATTTTGACTCCAGCTTGTTTCATCTTGTCTACTGCCTTAACAACTTTGTCATCTTTTACTTTCGATTGCTTTACTTTCTCCAATAGGTCTACTCCTTCAACCACAATTTCTACTGTTTCTACCCTTCTTACTTCTAGCCATTCTAGCTTTACCAACATCTCATTCTCGTTATCTCTCTCTACTCCCACCTCCCAATCTGGCCTTCTACTTAGACTATCTGTCTTCCCCATTTTACTCTCCAGAATATGCTTCAACATAAAATCAAATCTAGATAGGTATAATGCCCATCCTGCTTGCCTTCGATTCAATTTCTGTGCTTTCATAAAGTATTTAAGATTTTTATGGTTTGTCCAGATCTCGAATTTAACTACCGTTTCTTCTAGGAAGTGTCTCTATGCCTCTAAGCATCTGGCTACTGCTAATATTTCCTTATTGTGTATCTCATAGTTTCTCTCTGTATTACTCAATGATTTGGAAATAAAAGCTACTAGTCTCCACAACTTGTCAGAACACTTCATTGAGAGTACTCCTCCTGTAGCATAATTTGAGGCATCTACCTCTACCCTAAACTCTTTGTCTAAGTCTAGAGACACTAATACAGGTCTTGTCGTGAAAATCCTTTTGAGCTTGTCAAAGACCCATCATTGCTTCTGCCCCCACTGCCACTTCATATCTTTTTTCCTCAATATGCTCATTGGTCTGGCTACTCACACAAAGTCCTCTCCTGTAATAATTTGTGAGGCCCAAAAATTTCCTAATATCTTTTATATTCTTTGGCTCTGGCCAACTTAACACCATCCACCTTTTCTTTCTCCATTTCTATTCCATTGGGTCCTATGACAACTCCAAGGAATCTTATCTTCCTCACTTTCCACATATATTTTTCTGGCTTGATATACAAGTCATTTTCTTCTAGCCTCCTCAATATTTCTTCTACTATTTCATTGTGTCCCTCCTCTGTCTTTGTTCCTACTAGTATGTCATCTACAAATGCTGCAACTTTTCCTTTGTTTATTAAGTCCCTTAGTATTTCATCACCTGGAATGTAGCTGGCAAATTTGTCATCCCAAAGAACATAACTATTGGCTCAAAGGAGCCCATATGCATAGTAAACACTCCTTTCCACTCATCTCCTTCCTTAATCCTCATGTTATTGAACTCCTACCTGAGATCCATTTTAGTAAATACTTTCTTGCCACCCATATTGTCAATTAACTCCATTATTAGCAGTAATGGGTAATTATTCTTCACCGTCTAATTATTTAGGCTATGATAGTCCATAACTATCCTCTTCTTTCCATCCTTCTTGCTCATAAAGAATACTAGTGACATTTGAGGGGATTTTGTTGGTCTGATGTACCCCTTTCTTAACTGATCTTCCATGAAGCTCTAGACCTCTTCCCTTTCATCTTTGGACAACAGGTAAATCCTTCCTTTTCATGGTACAAATGTATCCTTGAGATCTATAGCATGATCCCAGACTTTTCTTGTTGGCATCCTCTCTGATTCTACCTTCCCAAATACTTTCCTCTACTTTAAGAATTTTTCTGAAACCATTTCCTCAATCTTTCTATGGTCCTCTTCAATCTCTTCTTCTTTTCCCCAATCTTCTTTATCATCTATCACCCATCTGACAATTTTCTCTTCTTCTATAGTTACTAATCTCCTTCCTCTTCTCTTCTTTTCCTCTCTCTTTGTTTTCACTCTACCACACAAAGGCAGGCACCTTGTCATTTTTACTTCTCCTATTTCCCAATTGATTTCTGGATTATGTGCCACCAACCATAGCATTCCCAGAATTACTTCTGTTCTTCCTAAGTCACATACATTCATCCTCATTCTTTCAACATGGCTCTTATAGTACATATTTACTTCTATTTGATGTGTAATGGCCCCTCCACTATTATATGTTCCATCAATGTTCTTGACTCTTACTGGCCTCTCTAACTTTTGCAGCCTAAATCCATGTTTGGCCACTGTTTTCTTGTCCATAAATATCCCTGTTGTGCCACTATCTAAGAGCGCCTTTATTGTGACACCTTCATGAGTGTCCATTCTTTCAATTCCAATATCCAACCACACTTTTTTCAGCATTTTGAAAGTTCTTTGAACTTCCCTTTGACTATCCCCCTCTCTGGCTGTGCCTTTTGCGTCTCTTGCCTGTGTGCCATATTGCTGTACTTTTTTCTCAGTGGGGTGCTGATGAGGATCAAAGGGAATTTGATCTCGAGACAAAGATGATAACAAATAAGAATGTAGAAGATCCCCAAGATGTCTCACAATTGTGCGCTAACAAGTAGGCACTGGGGAGATGATCAAATATAAAAAGAGAGCTTGGGAATAAGGGAAATAATGGGGTATAGTTCAAAAGACCAAAAGAAACTATAATAAAATATTTATGAATCCACTCAAGGTAGATCTCACCATAATAGGATCTCTAAGACACGCGTTCGTCTCGTGTCATGACACTACTGCCCTTACCTAGTCTAGTAGTCTAGCTTGCCATCGATACAGCAGAACTACCTAGAACTCCTGTGCCATTATGTGGGCTCTTCTTCAGCTGACTATACAACTGAAAGCTAACTCCAATGACACATAGCAAGCTGTTAACTCCTAGCATAAGTGAATGCCCAAGTCCATTGGGGCTTGAATTCCCATCGAGGGAGAGGTTTTGTGGGTTTTATAAAATGAAAGAGAACACTTAGAAACTTGGAAACTTAGTCACTCAAAAATAGCCATTAAGCTCTAAAGCAACAGAGAGGGATGATGATAGGGGTATGATGCTTGAGTTCCCTTTTGTGCCCTAGAGTATTTTATTAAGATTACAAAGCAATGAGACAACAAAGAAAGTGAGACAAAGAAATCCTCCAGTTCCCAAACACAGCAAGGCTGAAATGATGCAACGGTTCCCTTTCTAAACACTCGGTGATCGCTCTTCACCTTCCTAGTCCTACTCCTGGAATTCTCCTCTGCACGATGGATGACTCTCAAGCCTTTTGATGGGCTGTGGAGAGAGGTGGCAATCTTATGTTGTCTTGCCTTCGAGCGCATATTCTTCCTCAAACCTGCTCTCTCGACCTTTCTCCCTATCCTCCTTAGTCCTTTCCACATTTCTTCTATGTTCTCTCACTTCTCTGACCTCTAGTTTCCTTCTACTGCCATTGCAAGGCAACTTTGCGATGGTTCGACTCTCTTGATCTTGCTATAATTAGCCATCAGTGATGATGGCCTGGATCTGATCATAACTCTTCTTTAAATAGGACCACCGACGGCTGAGGTATGATGTCACTCGGGTAGCCATAATTCTGCTAAGTTCACTTCCGTCCTCAAGAGCACTTCTAGAAGGGAAAACCACTGGAAATCCAATACGGGGTGCCTGGGCAAGCGTCTATGAGGTATGTGTAGCAGTGGTCACAGCCACTACTCTGCTACTCAAATGAGAGGCTCGAGTCCACAACTAGGCATCTAGGGAACATTTCTGGGAGGCCAAACTCTTCTCTCAAGCTGGTGATTCTGGTTATTACCGTGAAAAATGTCACTTATGTTGCCTAAATTGTTGTACGGCATGACAGCATGTTACCTTCCCTCTTCCTTTCCTTGAACATTCTCCACATTTCTTCAATTCTTTCCACTCTTTTCCTTTGACTACTTCTTGCCCTCTATCTTCCACTACATGATGGCCTTTCTTTCCACAATCTTTGCACATCAAATATGAGACTACTACTTCCCCATTACTCCATCCCAACTCAAACAAATCTGCTTCTTCCAGTACTCCCTCTCTACAATGCTCGAATGCTCTTTGTCATAGAGCATTCTCTGGACTCCTTCTCCACACCTCCTACTGCGCCTTTTGCACACACACTGCCTTCTCCCTTTCTAATCTCCTATTTGGACAATCTTTACATTGATGTCCCACCCCTTCACATTCAAAACACCTCATCTTGTTCTCCTATGCATTTCTTCTTATAGAGCGCACTGGCTCCTTCTTTGGTTGCACCTTCAGTGGTGCCACCACCTGCACTACTCTTTCTCTTTCTTTCTTTCTCCTCTTTTGATATTCTTTTCATCGGTGTCCTTCTTCTCTGCACTTAAAACATTATATTGCTTCTCCTTCTTTTCTGTCCTCTTCTTGCCTTCTTATCTCTACTCCACACCTCATCACCTTACTCAACAACACCTCAAATCTATTTTGAGGAACCAACATCCTCTTTTCTCCTTCTCTCTTGTTCCTGCAGTTAGGGGCCAGGTGCCCAAACTTCTTGCACTCAAAACACATCCTTTCCCATCTTCCTTCCAATTCTGCCCTTAATTTAGTGAGGGCATACTTCTCTTTGAGCAAGTTGCTTATCAACAAATCATATTGGGTTTGAGACATCTTGTTGACATCTCAATAGTATGGAATTAATGTTTGATCTTACTAAAATTATGTCTGTTGGGACACAAGATCTTCACCAAACCAGATACCTACTGCTCTATTAACTACTGCCCTAGTAATAGAGTTAGACTATCACTCTACAGAGGAGATCCCTACTCTAGATGGCTTCTTAGGAGTAACCATCAATCCTCTGTGTAGACAAGTGACAAAGGCACTTGTAGCATGAAGTTTATATGTTGAACAGTATAAGTATACTACTAAACACCACTTGTTTGTGAAGGTCAGGTCTCAGTAGTAACACCCGAGTTTGGTGCCATACTTTTACCCACTGTCCCTAACTGACAGTGAAGTTCCCTTAAGCCAAGGGCCCGGCTATATATAGAGGTGACTAGTGCTCATGATGAACACCAGCTGAGAGTCAAATTGAATGAGAGTAAGTATAAGCAAGGTCTAAGGTGGACAGTGCTCGAAGTGGTATCAAGTTCTAGTATAAGACTCTAGCTGCGATGACTTAAGTCCACTCCAAGTCAAAGTTGACAAGAAGAACTCAATAGAGTTCCTGTATGATTTTCTGCACTACTTATATATTTTACTTCAGTGGCTATGCACTGTCCTCCTATAGTTCTTATATTACTTCTGTCAGGTGACTACCTTGTCACATGTTATGACTGTGACTTGCAACTCTGTGTGACATAACATTGATGTGACTCTGTGACTGTCACATGATACTTTCCCACATTCCACCTTAGTAATGATCTAACTAAATAAAACAAAACAAAACAAAAAGAAAAATAGAAAATAACTTAGCTGTTTTGCCAAGTCATGACAGCTTCCAGTTGTACAGTCAGCTGAAGAAGAGCTTACACAAAGACATGGGAGTTCTAGGTAGATCTGCTGTATTGATAGCAAGCCAGACTACTAGACTAGGTAAGGGCAGTAGTGTTATAGTGCAAGACAAATGTGTGCCTTAGGGATCCTATTACAGTGAGATCAACTTCAAGTAGATCCATTAAAAATACTATTACAACTTCTTTCAGTTATTTGAGTTTCCTCTTATTTACCCCCCTTTTAAGCTCTCTTTTCTTATTTGATTATCTCCCTAGTGCCTACTTGTTTAGTGCACAATTGTGAAACATCTTGGAGATTTCTGTTATAACTTGGCAAAACAGCTAAGTCAATATTTATATTTATATTTCTTTTCTTTTCTTTTCTTTTCTTTTCTTTTTCTTATCAATGGACGTGCAAGAGGAAAGTAACTCATAAGGAAGTGCAGGACTCTAAGACAGGGTTAGGGTTAGATATTGTGTATAAATAGTAGAGAAAATATAACAGGAACTCTATCTAGTATGTATGCGAGACCAATGTGGGAAGATGGCGCTGATAAATCATGTACCTAAGCGTTCCCACACCTTCTCTTTCTACTCAGAAATGCAAATAAATTCAGAATAAATTCAAATAAATTGGGTAAAATTGGAATAAATTGGAACAGGCAGTGAGTGGCCTTACTGTTGTAGGAAGGGAGCAGAGCGACCTGACTTACAACAGTGCAAATTACCAGTGAAGGAAGGGAGCAAAGCGACCTGACATACAATTTACAAACTGACTATGGCCTTACTGTTGTAGGAAGGGAGCACAGTGACCTGACGTACAATATTTCTCACTGTGTCGCAGACCGTTGTTGGAAGGGAGCAGAGCGACCTGATAGACAACACTATCTACAGCTGCGCAGACCGTTGTTGGAAGGGAGCAAAGCGACCTGATGGACAACACTATCTGCAGCTGCACAGACCGTTGTAGGGAGGGAGCGTAGCGGACTGACTTCAACACAAACTTAATAACGCAGAATTAGTAGAGGGTTCAAGAAGGGCCGGAGGCCCAGATGAAAACCTCGTCTAGTATGTATGCGAGACCGATGTAGGAAGATGGCACTGATAAATCATGTACCTAAGCGTTCCCACACCCTCTCTTTCCACTCAAAAATGCAAATAAATTCAGGGAAAATTCAAATAAATTGGGTAAAATTGGAATAAATTGGAACAGGCAGTGAGCAAAGCGAGCTGACTGTGGCCTTACTGTTGTAGGAAGGAAGCAGAGCAACCTGACTTACAACAGTGCAAATTACCAGTGAAGGAAGGGAGCACAGCAACCTGACGTACAATTTACAAACTGACTGTGGCCTTACTGTTGTAGGAAGGGAGCACAGCGACCTGACTTACAACAGTGCAAATTACCAGTGAAGGAAGGGAGCACAGCGACCTGATGTACAATATTTCTCACTGTGTTGCAGACCGTTGTTGGAAGGGAGCAAAGCAACCTGATGGACAACACTATCTGCAGCTGCACAGACCGTTGTTGGAAGGAAGCAAAGCGACCTGATAGACAACACTATCTGTAGCTGCATAGACCGTTGTTGGAAGGGAGCAAAGCGACCTGATGGACAACACTATCTGCAGCTGCGCAGACTGTTGTAGGAAGGGAGCATAGCGGACTGACTTCAACACAAACTTAATAACGCAGAATTAGTAGAGGGTTCAAGAAGGGCCGGAGGCCCAGATGAAAACCTCGTCTAATATGTATGCGAGAAGGATGTGGGATGATCCCTGCTTAGCTAATGCTTAGCCAACGCTTTACAAGCATTGGTCAGCATTCTCTTTCTTTTCACTGATTCTACAAAATTCAAATAAATTCACAATAAATTTAAATAAATCGGAATAAATTGGAACAGGCAGTGAGCAAAGCGAGCTGACTGTGGCCTTGATTGAAGGAAGGGAGCAAAGCGACCTGACGTACAATTTACAAACTGACTGTGGCCTTACTGTTGTAGGAAGGGAGCAGAGCGACCTGACTTACAACAGTGCAAATTACCAGTGAAGGAAGGGAGCAAAGCGACCTGACGTACAATTTACAAAC
>Ga0157361_1000896_pt1 | contig 10758 bp, 22 predicted proteins | sample AttlaeALBM2_FD_111481 | JGI IMG/M metagenome (GOLD analysis project Ga0157361, IMG submission 111481) | Fungus gardens microbial communities from leaf cutter ant in Ribeirão Preto, State of São Paulo, Brazil - Atta laevigata ALBM2 | ecosystem: Host-associated > Fungi > Mycelium > Unclassified ...
AGAACTTGCCGTTCCCTTCTCTTTCTGGTCTGTATTTATCCTAACTAGGTATTGTGACTATGTTACAATGTGGTAACACTACTTGTAACTACGAGTGACTAGTTAAGTGACAGTCCAGTGACAAAAGTGGTAAGGGTGACAAGTCGAGTCAGTGTTCTAATAATGGGTTAGTCTGATGTTATCCCATTTGACACAGGTCCAAGAATAGAAATGAAGATAGTCCGAGATTTCTCCGAAGAGTCCTGTTCGTTCTGTGAGTCCATTGTCTCTGTAAGTCCTTTATCTCTTAGAGTCCTCAGATATTGTCTGATGCATTACTACATAATAATATCCTCGTCTAACATTGCCAACATCTCGTCTACTAACCACTCATTATCAGACCATGGCTGATAATAGTTGTAGTCCCACTCGATGTTCATAACAGTAGTTCCCTATTGGAAAAAAGAGAAGATGAGTTGGTGTGGATGCAAAGGAGGAAAGGAGCAGAGCGGCGTGCAAGCAAGAGACTCGAGAGGCACAGCAAGGGAGAAGAAAGTGGTACATAGTCAGGAGAACTGGAAAGTGCAGCCAGAGAGGGGGGTATTCGACAGGAGATCAGGAGAACCTTCAAAATGTTGAGAGAAGTTGAATATTAGAGTAGAGAAGATAGATACACATGAAGGTATAATGATAAAAGCACTCTTGGACAGTGGCGCAACAGGGATGTTCATGGATAGGCAGACAGCAGCTAGGTATGGGTTCAAGCTGCAGAAGTTAGAAAGACCAATAGCCGTTAGGAATGTAGACAGCATAAACAATAGCAGAGGGGCTATTACGCACTAAGTAGAGTGCAATGTGTTCTATGAAGGCCATATGGAAAGAATGAGAATGAATATATGCGATCTGGGAAAAACAGAAGTGATACTGGGAATGCCATGGTTAGCAGCCCACAACCTGGAAATAAACTGGGAAACAGAGAAGTTAAGATAACGAGATGTCCGCCACATAGGGACGGAAAGAGTCAGAAGAAAGAGAAAGTCAAAAGAGCGGCAACAGAGAAAGAAGAAAAGATTGTCTGTTGGGCAATAAACGACAAGAAAGATTAGGGAAGAGAGAAAGAAATAGAAGAGGACCACAGGAAAATTGAAGAAATGGTCCCAAAAAGATTTTTGAAGTGGAGAAAGGTGTTTGGGAAGGTGGAGTCTGAAAGAATGCCAACTAGAAAGATTTGGGATCATGCAATAGATCTCAAGGAGACGTTTAAACCACAAAAGGGAAAAATTTATCCTCTGTCTAAGAATGAGAGAGAAGAGGTCCAAAATTTCATGGAAGATCAGTTAAGGAAAGGGTATATCAGGCCCTCAAAATCTCCACAAATGTCACCGGTTTTCTTTGTAGACAAGAAAGATGGAAGTAAGTAGATAGTAATGGACTACCACAACCTCAATAGCCAAACAGTAAAGAACAACTACCTACTGCTGCTAATTACAAAGCTGATTGACAATATGGGTAGCAAAAGGGTATTCACAAAAATGGACTTAAGGTGGGGGTTCAATAATGTGAGGATAAAAGAGGGGGATAAGTAAAAGGGAGTATTCACAATGCATATCAGTTCCTTTGAACTAACTGTTATGTTTTTTGGGATGACAAATTCACCAGCAACCTTTCAAGTGATAATGAATGAAATCCTGAGGGACCTGATAAACAAAGAAAAAGTAGCAGCATTTGTGGATAATGTATTAGTAGGAACAAAGATGGAGGAGGGACATGATGAAATTGTAGAGGAAATATTGAAGAGGTTAGAGGAGAACGACTTGTATATCAAGCCAGAAAAATGTGTGTGGAAAGTGAGGAAAATAGGGTTCCTGGGTGTGGTTATTAGACCCAATGGAATAGAGATGAAAGAAGAGAAGGTAGAAGGAGTACTTGGTTGGCCAGTACCAAAAACTATGAAAGACATTAGGAAATTCCTAGGCCTTGCCAATTACTATAGGAGGTTTATCAGGGACTTTGCTTGAGTAGCAAGGCCAATGAATGTGCTGACAAGGAAAGATGAGAAGTAGCAATGGGAAAATAAGCAGCAAAAAGCATTTGATAAGCTTAAAAAGGTCTTCATAACCAAACCAGTACTAGTGGCACTAGACTTAGACAAAGAGTTCAGAGTGGAAGCTAATGCTTCAAACTATGCTACTGGAGGAGTACTCTCAATAAAGTGCTCAGATGAAAAATGGAGGCCAGTTGCCTTTATTTCAAAATCTCTAAGTAATACAGAAAGAAACTATGAGATTTATAATAAAGAAATGTTGGTAGTAGTCAGATGTCTAAAAGCATAGAGACACTTCTTGGAGGGAACAATAAAGAAATTTGAGATTTGGACAGATCACAAAAATCTCGAGTACTTTATGAAAATGCAGAAATTAAACAGGAGACAAGTAAGATGGGCACTGTACCTATCTAGATTTAATTTTATGCTAAAACATGTTCCAGGAAGTAAGATGGGAAAGACAGACAGTCTGAGCAGGAGACCAGATTGGGAAATCAGGGTAGAGAAAAACAATGAGAATGAGACACTGGTGAAACCAGAGTGACTGGAAATGAGGAGAACAGAAACAGTGGAAATAATAATAGACGGAGTAGATCTACTAGAGGAAGTATGAAGGTCAAAGGTGAAGAATGATGAAGTAGTAAAAGCAGTCGAGGAAATAAAGCAGGCAAGAGTGAAAATGTTAAGGGACGAGGAATGGAGAGAAGTAGACGGTATAATGTACAAAGAAGAAAAAGTGTATGTGCCAAAAGATGAAAGACTAAGGGTAGAAATTATCCAGCTGCATCATGATACACCAGTCAGAGGACATGGGGGGCAGTGAAAGACAGTGGAGTTGATCACCTGTAACTTCTGGTGACCAGGAATAACAAAGGAGGTGAAGCGGTATGTGGAAGGATGTGATGCCTGCCAGTGCAATAAAAACTACACAGAACAACTAGTAGGAAAACTAATGCCAAATTCTATTCCAGAAAAACCTTGGATACACATATCAGCAGACTTTATCACTAAGTTGCCTTTAGCACAAGGATACGACAGCATTCTAGTAGTAGTGGATCGGTTAACTAAAATGGTCTATTTTATACCAACTATGGAGAAGACATTAGCAGAGGGATTGGTAAGGTTGTTCAGAGATAATGTGTGGAAACTGCATAGACTGCCTGAGAGCATCATATCAGACAGAGAACCACAGTTTGTAGCAGGGTTAATGAGGGAGTTGAACAGAATGTAAGAAATCAAAAGCAAGTTGTCAACAGTGTTCTACCCTCAGACAGACAAACAAACAGAGAGGATTAACCAGGAACTAGAACAGTATTTAAGGATGTTCATAGATCATAGGCAGGAACAGTGGCCAGAATGGTTAAGAACGGCAGAATTCGCCTACAACAATAAGGCGCACTCAAGTACTAAGACATCGCCCTTTAAAGCAAATTATGGGCAAGATCCTAGAATGTGTTTCGAGGGGAGAAAGAAGAGGAAGTATGTGGGAGCAGAAAAATTTATCAAGAAAATGAAAGAGATACAGGAAGAGGCAAAAGTAGTGCTAGGAAAAGTACAAGCGGACATGAAGAAATATGCCGACAAGAAAAGATCAGACACAGAGGAGTATAAAGTAGGGGACTTGGTCATGCTGAGTACTAAGGACCTAAAATATCAGATGACTAGGAGGAGAACAGAAAAGTTAACAAAGAGATTTGTAGGCCCTTATAAAATTAAGAAAATCATATCATTGAACGTGGTTGAATTAGAACTACCTAGTACAATCAAAATACACCCAGTAGTCAACGTTAGTAGAATACATAAATACATAGGGCAAGTAGAAGGGCAGAAAAGAGAGCAACTGGCTCTAGTTATAATAGAAGGAGAGGAAGAATAGAAGGTAAAAAGAATCCTGAACAAGCGACAAGTATGAGGGAAAGATAAATACCTAGTATACTAGAAAGGATTTATGGTGGAGTCTGATACCTAGGAGGGAAGAGAGAATTTGAAGAATGCAAAGGAGGCAATCAAAGAATTCGAGAAGGAATATCAGCAAGACATGGAAGATGTGGCGTGGCAAGAACACGAAGAAACAATGTTCAAGTATGAAGAATTACCAGGGAAGTTTATGGCAAAGATGTTATATGGATAGTTGGATAAGCGATATGACCAGGAATATTGGGAGAGGTTAGAAAGAAACTGGAGACAATGGAAAGGGAAGAAACCAGTAAGAAAAGGAATAATGAAGACGATCCTGAAAAAGGAAAAAACAGAGGAAGAAAAATTGGGAGTTTGAGAATAGACGGAGGAAAACAAAGACAAAATGGGCAACATAGTAGACTCATACTACAAGTTGTAGGAAAATTTTCTCGGGATGAGGAAACTTAAGAGAGGAGTGGTATCATGACTTGGCAAAATGGCTAAGTCAATATTTATTTTTCTATTTTCTTTTCTTTATTTTTCTTTATTGATGGATGCGCAAGATAAAAGTGACTCATAAGGAAGTGCGGGACTTTAGTACAAGGTTAGGGTCAGCCATTTGTATAAGTAGTGTAAGAAATCCAACAGGAACTTTATCAAGTTCTCTTTGTTAAATGCTAAACAAAGAGATAGTTGGCTTAATTCTAGTCATTGGACTTTAGCTACTGACACACAGGTTTCTTACCCTTCCATTGTCTCCAGTTTTTCTCTATTCTTCCCCAGTATTCTTGGTTATATTGTTTGTCTGACCATCCATATAATTTCTTTGCCGTAAATCTTCCTGGCAATTCTCCCTGTCAGAACGTTCCCTTTTTATACTCTTACCGCACTACGTCTTCTATGTCTCGCTGATATTCTTTTTTGAATTCTTCGATCACTTCTTTTGCATTCTCTAAATTCTCCCTTCCTTCCCAAGTATCAAATTCTGCCATAAATCCTTTCCAGTGTACTAGGTACTTATCTTTCTCTCTTACTCATCGCTTATTTAGTATCCTCTTCACTTCCCATTCTTCTCCCCTTCGATTATTACTGGGGCTGGTTGCTCCTTCTTCTGCCCCTCTACTTGTCTTACATATCTATATATTCTACTAACGTTGACTACCAGATATATTCTTACTGTGCTAGGTAGTTCTAATTTGACTATGTTTGATGATATTATTTCCTTGATTTTGTGAGGACTGACAAATCTCTCTGTCAACCTCTCTATCCTCCTTCTGACCATCTAATATTTCAGATCTTTGGTACTGAGCATAACCAAGTCTTCTACTTTATATTCGTTTACATCTAATCTCTTCCTGTCGGCATACTTCCTTATATCTTCCTGCACCTTCTTTAGCACCACTTTTGCCTCTTCTTGTATCTCCTTCATTTTCTCCACAAACTTTTCTGCTCCCATGTATTTTCCTTTCTTCCTCCCCTCGAATCCCATCCTGGGATCTTGTTCATAATTTACCTTGAAAGGCGACGTTCAGGTACTTGAGTGCGCTTTGTTATTATATGCAAACTCTGCTGTTCCCAACCATTCTGGCCACTGTTCTTACCTATGGTCAATAAATATTCTTAAGTACTGTTCTAGTTCCTGATTAACCCTCTCTGTCTATCTATCTGTTTGAGGGTAGAATGCTGTTGACAATTTACTCTTGATCCCCAACATCTCATTTAACTCCCGCATTAACCCTGCTACAAATTGTGGTCCCCTATCTGATATGATACTTTTAGGTAAACTATACAACTTCTACACATTATCCCTGAATAACCTGGCCAGTCCTTTTGCTGACGTTTTCTCTGTAGTAGGTATGAAATGTACCATTTTTGTCAATCTGTTGACTACTACTAAGATCAAGTCATATCCCTGAGCTAAGGGCAACTTTATAATGAAGTCTGCTGATATATGTGTCCAAGGCTTCTGTCAGCGTCTAAAGTCCAATGACCAGAATTAAGCCAACTGTCTCTTTGTTCAGAGTTTGACAAAGAGAACTCAATGGAGTTCTCGCTCATTTCTCTACTACTTATACACTTTACTACTGTGGCTATGCACTTATTCTCCTATGGTCCTCATGTTACTCTAGTCATGTGACACCTTGTGACTGTGACTTGTGACGTGACCATCTGTGACCATCCGTCACACCAATTGTGACATTGTGACAAAGTCACGTGATACTTTCCCACACTCCACCTTGTAGTTGTAAGTCCAAAGAAAAAGAAAAGAAAAGAAATATAAATAATGACTTAGCCGTTTTGCCAAGTCATGACACTTCTTTTGTTACTCCTGGCCACCAGTAATTTCTGGTAACTAGTTCTGTCGTCTTCCATCTTCCTCCGTGCCCTCCTACTGGGGTGTCATAGTGTAGTCGTATTATCTCTCCCCTAAGTTCCTCTTCTGGCACGTATATTTTTCCTTTCTTCAGTACTATTCCATTCTCTATTTCCCATTCCTCGTCTCTCAATGTTTTTACCCCTGCCCTCTTCAGTTCTTCTACTGCTTTTACTACCTTTTCGTCTCCTTCTTGTGTCTTCTTTATCCTTTCTCTTAAATCCCCTTCTCCTATCACTGTTTCTACCCCTCTAACCCACTCTGGTCTAATCAGTATCCAGTCTTCATTATCTCTTTCCACTCCTTCTTGCCAATCTGGCCTCCTACTTAGTCCATCTGCCTTCCCCATACTTTTTCCTAGAACATGTTTTAAGGTAAAATTGAATCGTGATAGATACAGGGTCCATCGTACTTGTTGTCGATTCAACTTCTGGCTTGTCATGAAGTACTGGAGGTTCTTGTGGTCCATCCAGATCTCGAATTCCAGTTTTGCCCCTTCCAAGTAATATCTCCATGCTTCAAGGCATCTGATCACTACTAACATCTCTTTGTTGTGGATTTCATAGTTTCGTTCTGTAGCGTTTAACAACTTTGAGATGAAGGCCACCAGCCTCCACTTGCCATCTTCACATTTCAGCGATAATACTCCCCCTGTCACATAGTCTGAAGTGTCTGCTTCCACCCTCATCTCTCTATCTATATCTGGTATCACTAAAACAGGTTCTGTTGTAAACACCTCTTTTAGTCTCCCAAATGTCTCTTCTTGCTCCTTTTCCCACTTCCATTTCTGTTCCTTTCTGACTAGTGCGTATAATGGTGCCGCTATCTTTGCAAAGTCCTTTATAAACCTTCTATAATAGTTAGCTAGGCCTAAGAACTTTTGCACCTCCTTGACGTTTTTGGGTGCTGGCCAGTTTAGTACTCCCTCCACCTTTTCCTTCTGCATTTCTACCCCTCTTGGCCCAATTACTACTCCTAGAAATTTTACCTCCCTTACTTTCCACTTGCATTTTTCTGGTTTCACAAACAAGTTATTTTCTTCTAGCCTTTTCAACACTTCTTCCACCAACTCGTCGTGCCCCTCCTCTGTATCTGTTGCTACCAGGATGTCGTCAATGAAGGTTGCTGTATCCCCCTGATTTATGAGGTCCCAGAATAGGTTATTCATCATCATTTAAAAAGTAGCGGGGGAGTTCGTTAACCCAAAGTACATTACAGTGGGTTCGTATACTCCAATATGCATGGTGAATGCTGCTTTCCATTCATCTCCTTCTTTGATCCTGACATTGTTATATTCTTACCTCAGATTCAACTTCGTAAATACCTTCCTCTTTCCTACTCCATCTAATATGTCTGCAATGAGAGGCAGGGGGTATCTATTTTTTACCGTCCATTGATTAATGTGACAATAATCTTGTACCATTCTTCGCTTTCCATCCTTTTTTGCTACAAAGTGTACTGGCGATGTTTAGGGTGATTTAGATGGTCGAATGTACCCCTTTCTCAGTTGGTCTTCCACAAACGCTTATACTTCCTCTCTTTCTTCTCTTGATAGAGAATACACTTTGCCCTTTTTTGGCACGAAGCTTTCCTTTAGTTCTATTGCATGATCCCAGGCCTTTCGCACTAGCATTCACTCTGACTCCCTTTTCCCGAATACCTTCCTCCACTTCCAAAACTTCTTAGGTACTAACTTCCTTAGTACCTCTTTGTCTTCGTCTTTCTCTACTCTCTTTACTTCTCTTTTTTCTTCTGGCTTCTTTTTTCCACATATAGGTGGATATTGTGTCATTTTTACCTCCCCCTTCTCCCAATCTATTTCTGGATTATGGGCAGCCAGCCATGACATCCCTAATATGACCTCCATTTTTCCTAAATTACACACATCCATTCTCACTCTTTCTATATGTCCTTTAAAAAACATATTGCACTTGACCTGGTGCGTTATCACTCCTCCTACATTTATTGTTCCATCCACGTTTTTGACCATTAGGGGTTTCCTCATCCTCTCCATTTTGAACCCTTTTTCTTTTGCAAAGGTCATATCCATGAATAGACCTGTTGCTCCGCTATCTAGCAGAGCTCTTACTGCTACCCCCTCATGACTTTCCAGCTTTTCTAACCCCACTTTCATCCATACTTCTCTTAGTGGCCATAATGTGCGCTGCACATCTCTTGCTCTCTCAGTGTTTTTTGAATAATTTAATTTATTGCCCAGTTTTTCTGGGCACAATACACTGTACAGATTATTGGAGGCCAGCCGAGAGCTCACTGTCCTCCATTTTCTTTTGCCGACTCTTGCAGTGTCTCCACTACCCTTGCTTTATTCCTTTCCCAATAATTTTGGGCCATATGGCCAAATTTTCTGCAGTGATAGCATGTTCTATCCTCCCCCTCCCCCTATCGACATCCATTGCATTTGGGTCTCTCCGTGGACCCGGTTGATATCCTCCTCTATTAAATGTATTTCCTCCTCCTCCTCTATTTCCTCCTACTTGCAGAACTCCTGCCCACTAGGTTATTTGTCCCCCTTTTGCTCCATATGACCCTCCTCCAAAGCCTCCCCTTGGCTGCGCATTTTCCCCTGGGCACGCCGCATTCCTCCCCAGCATTCTTTCTTCTGCCCTACTCTGCCTTTGATTTCTATCCAATCTGACTGCCCTTTCTTGCCACTCTCCTATGGTGGTTGGGGGCTCTTCTGCCTTTGCCAACTTCCTTCTTATCGTTCCGTTCAACCCTCTCTTGAATTCTTCAATGAGGGGTCGCCCCTCGTAGCCGCTCCTCCTGGTGACCTTTTTGAATTCTTGGACGTACTCATTGCACGTCCTTCCTCCTTGCTCTATTGTCTGCAACTGCTCGATTTTTCTTTCTTCCTCTGACGTTTCCCCAAAGTCATTTCTGATTTTTGAAAACAGCTGCTCCACTGTTTCCACTTCTGACTCCCCCTTGGCTAGCTCGTCCATCAAATTGTCCTTCTATGCTTCTGCTATTTCTCCCTGCACATAAGATAATACCCAGGCTACCTGGGTTATTGCTGCCTCCTCTGTTATCTTCATCCTAATGTATATGCGAGCCACGTTAATGAACGTGCTCACTTCTTCTATCCTCCCATTGAATACTTGAGGCCTTGCGACCTCTACTTGGCTCCCCTGCTGCTGGAGGAGCATAGTGTTAACCTGCTGCTGCAGGGTGGCAATCATGGCGAGGAGTTGCTCCTCTCTAGTTAGTGGTGGTGGTTGGCGGGAGGCGGACGTCTGGGATAGTTCCTCCTGTTGTTGCTGTTGTTATTGCCACGACATGTCATAGGGTGGCAGTGGTGGTAATGGTAATGGTAATGGGGAAGGTAATGATTCATACTCAGATTTGGTTTCTTGGTCCAGGGCAAACTCAAGGCTATGTCTAACAGGGAGCACAATCTTCTCCTATCTAGACTCCTATTGCCTTACTGACTACTGCCCTAATCAAAAATATAAACGATTGCCCCTAAGAAGGGAACCCCTAAGCTAAGTGGCTTTTTAAGAAGTAACCGCCAATCTCCTGCGTGTACCCGTCATAATGGATGACAGCATGGAGCTTATACAAGGAAGAGTAGTAGCTAATAGGCCCAATTAACAGGTCAGGACTTGAACAAAACACCTGGACTTGGTGTTCAGTCTTCTCCCTCAGTCTCTCCTGACTGAGAAGTCCCCTTTACAGCTAGGGCCCACTATCCAAGAGGCTTGTGAGTGCTGTGCTCACTAGCAAGGAAGATAAGAGAGTGAGTGGTGGTGGGGATATTCACTTGTGGTGCTGGTATTAAGCCAACTGTGCGTAGAATGAATATGAGCAGGGATCAAGGTGATCAGTGCTCGAGAGTGGTATCGAGTTCTTTTGTTATCACTAAGTCTTGACGACTCAAGGATCACTCAAGGTGAGTGTTTAGGAAGAACTCGATGGAGTTCTCTATTGGATTTGACTATCTACTTATACTACTTTACAAGTGGCTATGCCCTACTATTATATGATCACATGTTCTTCCAGAATGTTCTATGATCACATGATCTTATCATGTGATATGATTACTTAATCCCCCGTGCTATTTATATCTTTGTTTCTGTTGTACAATTTAATATTAGAGATCAAATGTTCAAATGTACAGGAAACTCTTTCCTTTCTGGGGCTCTCATAACACAAATGATGTTGTTAAGTCTGAGGTCTAATCCTTAGACTATGAGTCCTTATATACACAATTGTGATGGTCTGTGCACTAGTACAGATCATCACCTGATTACTACCTATTGTTCTATATATGGTAGTGTCTTTGTACTGGAATAATGATAACCTAACTATATGGAGGCTGTTCTTTGTTCTAAGAAAAGGACAGATGACTATTTATGGGTAATTAATAAAGTCCATGTGCAAACATTGAGGCCTTCATATCTCTACTAATATTAATTACCTTGAGGTTGTTCTAGGATCATTC
>Ga0157361_1000897_pt1 | contig 10753 bp, 16 predicted proteins | sample AttlaeALBM2_FD_111481 | JGI IMG/M metagenome (GOLD analysis project Ga0157361, IMG submission 111481) | Fungus gardens microbial communities from leaf cutter ant in Ribeirão Preto, State of São Paulo, Brazil - Atta laevigata ALBM2 | ecosystem: Host-associated > Fungi > Mycelium > Unclassified ...
CTGATTCTTTGCCTTCATCGGTTCTGCTCATATTTCTATTTCTATTACTGTCATGATTAGTAAGCATGTTATTTTTTCGAGAGAATAGTTTTCTACCCTCAGTTCTGTGGACATCAGACTGAGATGAATATTTCATTATATGTTTCCAATTGTCTTTATTGATGTATCTAGTTGGATTGAACTCTAGGTACATGACAATATAGTTCAGTTCTGTGGACATCAGACTGAGTTGGATTGAACTCTAGGCTGTCAGATTGACATCTGACATCACAACGCAATCCTACAAATTATAAAAGGTTATGGGCCCCGGCAGTGCAGTGCCACAGTGCGGATCAGCAGATGATCTGATGTGACGGATTCAGGGGGCGTGATGGAATAGGGAATCCGGTCACATTGCAATACCCTGGTAGACCTGATAGCTCAATGGTAGAGCATCTGGTGCAGTTCCAGAAGGGTCTAGGTTTGAGCCCCGGTCTGGTCACTTTTCATGCTGCAATACAATTTTGGGGAGACATCAGAAGAAGAGAGGAAGATAGAACAGTTGAGAACGATAGAGCAAGGAGAGAGAACCTGCGACAAGTATGTGCAGGAGTTCAAAAAGGTCACCAGGGAAAGTGGCTACGAGAGATAACCCCTCATCGAGGAATTCAAGAGGGGGCTAAATGGAGCAATTAGAAGGAAGCTAGCCAAGGCAAAAGAACCGCTGACCACCATAGGAGAGTGGCAAGAAAGAGTGGTAAGTTTAGACAGAAATCAGAGGCAGAGTAGAGCAGAGGAGAGAGTATTAGGGAGGAACGCGGTGTACCCAGGGGGAAATGCACAGCCAAGAGGAGGAGTTGGGGAAGGATCATATAGAGGAAGAGGGGGACAAATAATGCATAGGTGGAGAGAAACGAAAGGAGGATACAGGAGAGGAGGGAATACATTCAATAGAGGGGGAAATCAACCAGGTCCACAGAGAAACCCAAATGCAATGGATGTTGATAGAGGAAGGGAAGGGGACAGAAAGTGCTATCAATGTGGAAAGTTTGGCCATATGGTCTGAAACTGCTAGGAGAGAAATAAAACAAGGATAGTGGAGATGCCACAAGAGTCGGCAAAAGAAAATGGAGGACAGCGAGCTCTCAACTAGCCTCCAACAATTTGTACAGTGTATTGCGCCCAGAAAAATTGGGCAATAAAATTGATTTTTCCAATACTACTGAGAGAGCAAGAGATGTATGGCACTCATTACAGCTGCTAAGAGAAGTGTGGATGAAAGTAGGACTAGAAAAGTTGGAAAGTCATAAAGGAGTAGCGATTAAGGCATTGTTAGATAGTAGGGCAATAGGCCTATTCATGGACACGACATTCGCAAAAGAAAAAGGGTTTAGAATAGAAAAGATGAAGAGACTCCTATTAGTTAAAAACATGGATGGGACAGTGAATGTAGAGGGAGCAATAATGCACCAGGTTGAGTGCAACATGTTCTTCAAGGGACATGTAGAGAAAGTCAGAATGGATATATGTAATTTAGGGAAAACGGAGGTTATATTAGGAATGCCATGGCTGGCTGCCCATAACCCAGAAATAGATTGGGAAAAGGGGGAAGTAAAAATGATGCAATGCCCACCCATATGCAGGAAGAAAAAGCAAGAAGGAAAAAGAAAGCTGAAGAAAGCTGAAAAAGACAAAGATGAGAAAGTACTAAAGAAATTAGTACCTAAGAAGTTTTGGAAGTGGAGGAAGGTGTTTGGAAAAAGAGAATCAGAAAGGATACTGATACGAAAGGCCTGGGACCACACCATAGAGTTAAAAGAAGGTTTTGTGCTAAAAAAAGAGAAAGTATATTCTCTATCGAGGGAAGAAAGAGAGAAGGTGCAAGTGTTCGTAGAAGACTAACTAAGAAAGGGTTACATTCAACCATCCAAGTCACCACAAACATTGCCAGTATATTTTGTAGCAAAAAAGGATGGAAAGCGAAGAATGGTACAAGACTATCGACATATTAACCAATGGACAATAAAAAATGGATATCCCCTACCTCTTATTGCGGACATATTGGATGGGATAGGAAAGAGGAAGGTATTCACAAAACTAGATCTGAGGTGAGGTTATAATAATGTCAGGATTAAGGAAGGAGATGAATGGAAGGCAGTATTCACAATGCATATTGGAGCCTATGAGCCCACTGTCATGTATTTCGGGTTGATGAACTCCCCTGCCACCTTCCAGACAATGATGAACGACCTGTTCCGTGATCTCATTAACCAAGGGGACATAGCGACCTTCATTGACAACATTTTAGTAGCAACAGATACAGAAGAGGGGCATGATGAGCTGGTAGACGAAGTACTCAGGAGGTTGGAAGAAAATGATTTGTTTGTGAAACCAGAAAAATGCAAGTGGAAGGTCAGAGAGGTAGAATTCTTAGGAGTAGTAATTGGTCCAAAAGGTGGAAGGAGTCCTCAACTGGCCAGCACCAAGAAACATCAAGGAAGTACAGAAGTTCCTAGGCCTCGCCAACTATTATAGGAGGTTCATAAAGGACTTTGCCAGAATAGCAGCACCGTTGCATATGCTTGTCAGAAAGGAGCAGAAATGGAAGTGGGAGAAAGAGCAAGAGGAAGTGTTTGGGAAACTCAAAGCAGTGTTCACTACGGAGCCAGTACTAGCATTTCCAGACATAGATAAGGAAATGAGAGTGGAAGTGGACGCCTCGGACTATGCGATAGGAGGAGTATGTTATGACTTGGCAAAACAGCTAAGTTATTATTTATATTTCTTTTCTTTTATCTTAGACTTACTACACAGAAGGAAGTGCAGGAAAGTGTCATATCACAAGTGTCACACAGTCACAGTCACATGACAGGAAGTCACAGCATCACATCACATGATATCACATAATGAGTCACATGATAGGCATGGGAAAATAGTGCACAGACTATGTAGTAGTTGTATAAGTAGTATAGAAAATCTAATAGGAACTTTATTGAGTTCTCCTTGTCCAAGTTACTTAGAGGGTGATTAAGTCATTTAGGCTAAGTCATTACAAAAAATGCATCCCTATTTCCATCTAATTCTCCAGTGGTAGAAGGCTTCAAGGGGGTAGAAGGTTCAGATGAGGTAGTTGGTCCAGGAGGGAAGACAGGTGGTTTAGGTTCATCTCTAGTTACATACTGCCAGAGATAGCAAGCCTAGAGAGCAGTCTTCATCTGCTCAGACCAGGTAAAATAGTTTTGTCCAGTTAATTTTGGAAAAGACCAGACATTAGTAACTGGGTTATACATGGGGCCCATAACCATCGCTTCTTACTCCAATACCACCATCTTATATAGTAGCGCCCAAGAGTAACATAGTGAATACACACAATTCTAAGAAATGCATAAGCCCAAACTTTGAAAACACCAAAGAAAGGCCAGACGATATTGCCCTTAGCATACAAAGAGACCGCTCCTCCTCCCGCACAAGCACTGAAAGCTCCCACAGCTCATCCCCATCCCTCATGGACGACTCACCACCTTTAGACTGTGACTACGCTGTCACACTATACAAATATTTAGGCAAATTAAGTGACATTCTGCATCTTAATAAAAGAAATAACCAGCTCAAGAGAGACAAGCTTGGTACCCCAGAAACGTCCCTCTAGATGCCTAGTCATGGACTTGAGCATCTAGCTCGAGTAGCAGGGTAGCGGCTGTGACCACCACTACATACACCTCATAGACGCTTGCTTAGGCGCCCCATATCGGATTTCTAATGGATCTCCCTTTTAGAAGTGCTCTCGAGGGCGGAAACGAACTTAAGGTGGACTATGTGATCCGAGCAACATTATGCTGCAGCCATCGGAGAGCCTATTTAAAGAACAGTTATGATCAGATTCGGGCCATCATCACTGATGGCTAATTATAGTGAGATCAAGAGAGTCATACCATTGCAACGTCGCCTTGTAGTGGTGGCAGGAGGAAACCAGAAGGTAGAAGAGCAAGAAGTGCATCACAGAGGTAGGAGGAAGGACTGAGAGGCTGAGGAGAGAAGTAGTAAGGAGATTAGATGAAGAGAACGCATGCGAGAACAAGATGGCTCAAGACCGCTGTCTCTGTCTATGGGTCATCGAGACGCTCAAGGCCTAACCATTGTGCGAGGAAGAGTCGCTGGAGTAGGGTTAGGGTGTTCGGGAGTGGTTAGTCAGTGACTGGGAGGAGTGCTGTACCATCATTATAGCCTTGCTAGAATTGGGAATTCGGAGATTTTCTTTGTCTTACTTTCTTTGTTGTCTTTTTGCTTTGTAATCATAATAAAATACTCTAGGGCACAGGAGGGGTAGCAAGAAATAATACCCCCATCATCATCCCTCTCTGTTGCTCTAGAGCTTAACGGCTATTTTTGAGTGACTGAGTTTCTGGTTTTTCTGAGTGTTCTAGCTTCTTTTCTAAAAATCCACCCAAACTCTCTCTCAACGGAAATTCAAGCCCCAACGGACTTGGGCATTCGCTTATGCTAGGAGTTAACAGCTTGCTACGTGTCATTGGAGTCGGCTTCCAACTGTACAGTCAGTTGAAGAAGAGCCCACACGACATCACGGGAGTTCTAGGTAGTTCTGCTGTATCAACAGCGAGCCAGACTACTAGACTAGATAAGGGCAGCAGTGTCACGACGCGAGACGAACACGGGTCTTAGAGATCTTATTATGGTGAGATCTATCTCAAGTGGAACCTCAATTTGTTATTATTGTTCTTTTGGTTTCTTCTAGGTCATATTTTACCCTTTCCCCCCATTGTAAAGCTCTCCTTTTCTATTTGATTATCTCCCCAGTACCTACTTGTTTAGTGCACAACTGTGAAACATCTCAGAGACTTGTTATTTCCATTTGTTGCTACCTTTGTTTCGAGATCAATTCCCTTTGATCCCCATCAACGCTGAGCGAGTCACTGCGCAAAATAATATGGACATAGTGGCTGACAATGCCCTCTCATTTGCTGGTCCCCAGAAGTACGACTTCACCATGCTGCCTTCACAAATACCATGTGCTCCCCACGAGGACGCGCCTAACGAACCCTCCTCTACTGACAACTTCAATACGTCCCTAGAACCCTCTCCACCCACGGTCATCCCCTACAGTGCTAACGTCCTGGCCAACCCTAATCTGTAGGACGGTAACTTCACAGCCACTTCTCTGTTTGGCACAAATGAATTCTTGCAAAGCAATATCCGCAACATGGCCTGCTCACTACAATGCATGGCATGCTTCCTCAAACAGCGAAGCCTGGAAGAACACAACAGTAACAACATCCCCCAACTGGAACTGTAAGGGAACATCTCTAGATTGCTTAGATAACCTGGTAGGGCTCGCATCATCTAGTGTTCCCATAGATCCTCGGAATCCGCGGTCATAGTTCTCTTCCCTCTAGTTCGGGTCTCCATCATAGTACTACATAGCCATATCTGGTAGTGTAGTTATTATTGTCCTGATGTAGGTGTCCATAGTGACTGGCGCACAGACCAGGCTAGTCTAGTATATATAGCTAGTGGTGTACAGTAGAATACCTTACCTCAACAATGATTGAAGCTCCTGGGCTATCCATTGCTTCTTCTTAAGACGCCTGCCTTACTATATTGCAGTGTGACTGGGTACCTCACCAAGTGTGCCCCTTACAGGAACTATTCGGCAAATCAGCCTAGGAGTTCATATCTGTGATTTTCGAATTGGACTGGGACTAGCTACACTCATCCGAAAACACCACTATCTGTGACAACATCTCTATCCATTTTGGAAATATGCAAACCCACGATAGAACAGCCGAGAACAATGCCTACCCCAAAACAGCAATGATAAGGAAAACCCCACTACCCATTCCACCCCGCCCCTCCAAAGAACAAATGGAAAACTCAAAGAAACGTCAGGAAGTACACTTGACCAAGGGTAAAAGCTCTTCAAACTCCCTTATGTCCTATGCCTAGGCTACCAATGCTGTGGCCAGCATCCTCAAGATCAAAGAAGTATTCCCAGCCCTACCAAATAAGAAAATCTTCGAGATACATGATACGGCTTTCTCCAAACCTGATAACAAGGGACGTAGAATTCAACACATCACAAAGGGCCCGTCCAGAAAACAGACCATCGTACCCACCTCTGACAACATCAAAGACATCATCATGGGAGAAGCTAATGCTTACATTTTCCAGATCAACATGCTATTGAAAAGTATCAAATCAACAACGAGAGCCGAGTTCATCCGCCCATGTCCTGGAGGTGTATCCATCAACACAAACAGTATCCCAAACACAAGCGACCTCAACACTATAGAAAGATACCTTAAATTGATCAATGGTGCTAGCAACAATGAGGTGCTCGTCTCCCAGCTCCCCCAATCTAAATCCTACCTGAAAATTACTGGTATTCCTTATATACAACCCAATGGTAACAAGCTCACTGGTGACGACATTACAACTACCATGAAACACCTAGAACTATTTGAACCTGTAAACCTCGTAGCAAAGCCTAGAGTAATCAAAGCCTCTCCCAAATCCAACATGGCCATTATCTGGTTTGACATTTGGGACTCTCAGAACAGTTCCAAAGCAAAACTGCTGATAAATCATTCCTTCAACTTTGGCAGGTATATCGCCACAATTAAAGCCACCAACATGAACCCCGGGGTCCCTCAGTGTCACAACTGCTGGAAGTGGGGCCACTCTACCTTCTCATGCCACGCCCATGGCTCAAGATGCCAAAAGTGCAATAGCCCTTATAAGCTGGAACACCACAGAGATCTAGCATGGTGCTGCAAAGCCAATTTCAAACTGAACCCTCCTAGACTAGAAACCACTAAAGGCAAACCATGCTCCCATAACTTCAAATGCATCAACTGCAAAGGTGAACACATGGCAGACGACAACAAGTGCCCCTTTTAGAAGCACAGATTCAATCGTGAATGGTACTCAAAGAAAGCACAAGAAGCCAGGGAAACTAGGGCCAACTCAACTCGCCTAGCTGTTGGCGGTATCAAGATATGATCAAAGACAACCTAAAAATATTTTCACAGAACGTTAGGAAAAACAAAGTCTTAACCGATATTATCTTAGAAACTCAAAAGAACTTAGCTGATGTTATTTTCATTTAGGAGCCTCCTAGATCTCTCATACAATGCATCCCAAGCCACTCAAACCCCATGGGAGACCCACTCTATGGTACCCCTAACCACCCAGAATAGACCCTGTTCATCCACCAGGACACAACACAAGAAAACTATGCAAGAGTCGCTACTTATGTTAACAAATGCCTTGCTAGGATGAGATTTGCTCTACGACTGAATATCATAAACCACCGAGACATCAACATCCTGGCCTTTCACAACAACTAGGACACCAACTACATAATCAACATATACTCAGACAGCAATCAAACTGCCCTCCAAGCCCTCTGGGAAAGCATAATGAACATAGACAAGACAATCATCTTAACAGGAGACTTCAACATAAGAGATAGTGACTGGGACCCTAACTTTAGACATTACTCCTCTCATACTGACAACCTCATTACCATTGCAGACAGCCTAGGTCTCGAACTGTCTCCCCCCTCAAACCCCAGCCCCACTAGGTTTGCAGATAACCCATGCGATACCAACTCTGTTATAGATCTCGTCTTCCTCCCACCAAGCAATACAGGATTTGGTCAACATACACTCCACCCTGAAATCCGCAAACCATCCGACCACATCTCTCTCATCATCGAAATCAGCATTGGAGAAGTAAATACTGACATCAACATATGGTCTATTAAGAAAGACAGCAAAGAAAAAAAGGAATTCATTTCCTCACTAGTTCAAGATGTACAAAGCCTCGACACATCAACAATTAGAAGCCAAGCAAACCTTGAGTCCTCAGTCCAACAACTGGCAAATGTCTTTGAAAACGCATGGAACACTCACTCCAAACAGAAGTGCATCACAAAACATTCCAAAGAGTGGTGGAACCAAGACTGCACTGACAGTCTTAACAAATACCACAAATCAAGTGACCTCAAACACTGGAAGGAATTCAAATCAGTAGTATGCACAGTCAAGAGGAAATTCTTCAATGACAAGATCCACGAAATTGCATCATCTAACAAGAGACTCTGGGACCTAATGAGTTGGGTCAGGAAAAAGTCCCTTCCTGCCATCGAGTCTATCTCGTACAAAAATTGCCCATGCAACACCCTCTCTGATCTGTAGAACGCTCTACACAAATCATACAACTTAGCGGAAAACAGACCGGTTAACACCAGACTTCTTAATGAACTCTCCCAAGCAGATAATATTGAATGGCTCCCCTTTTTCAGTCAAGAATTCAGAGATGCAATAGCTAAGTGCTCATCATCCTCTACTCTGGGACCAGATCACATATCATGGAGGCACCTCAAAGCCTTGATTTCACATAACATATGCTTTGAGAAATTGGTGCAGATTGCTAACGCCTGCATTACATTAGAGTACTGGTCCTCCCACTTCAAATTGGCCAACTCCATTGTCATCCCCAAGCCAAATAAGATGTCACACAACACACTGAGCTCTTTCTGACCCATCGTTCTTCTCAACACAACTGGCAAACTAATTGAGAAAGTTGTCAGCAACAGACTATAGTTTTACATGACAGATAACGTCTTCTTGGACCCTAATCAACTAGGAGGTGTCAGACAAAGATCCACCACTGATGCAGGAGTATATCTAACCCATATTATTTGTGCAGAGTGGCTTAGATAGTGCCATACCAGCATCATAGCATTTGATATTGCCCAATTTTTTCCCTCTCTCAACCACGAGTTCCTCTCTATCTGCCTAAAGAAAGTGGGACTTAATACTAATGTTGTAGGCTTCTTTAACAGTTATCACTCCAACTGCTCCACCACATACACCTGGAACAATTTCTCATCTCCAGCTTTCAACACCAACGTCAGCATAGGCCAAGGCTCAGCTCTTTCCCTTATTCTCTCTGCTATCTACCTTGCCCCAGTCATAAAAATATTCAAAAAAAAGAATAAAAAACTTAAAAGAAAATATTCCAACTGATATTCTTTCTTTCGTGGATAACGGTCTTTTAATTTCTCAGGAGAAGAGTTATTCACTATCCTCTTCCTTTCTTCTCTGTAGCTACAATATTATGTCCAAAATTCTCATTAATGCTGGCCTCGTCATGGAACATAGCAAAACTGAACTCTTCCATTTTACAAGAGCCTGTTACCCCCCCAACCTCTCTATCGACCTATCATTGGTAGGGGGCCCTGTCATCTCTCCCAAACCCATCTGGCGGTACCTAGGTTTCTACTTCGACTGCAGACTTAACTTCAACTACTATACTCACTTCTATGCCACAAAGTGCCTCTCCACCCTTAGCACCATGAAGATGCTAGGTAACTCCTCAAGGGGCCTCCTCCTCATCCAAAAATGACTTTTATATAGGACTTGTGTCCTACCCATCACCCTATATGGGTTCCAACTGTGGTTCTTCAAGGGCGCTCCTATTGTAAAAAACATTACTGAACTGAAGAAAATGCAGCAAAGAGCAGCCCTCTAGATTACAGGTGCCTTCTGAACCTCCCCATCTGAAGGCATTAAAGCCATTGCAGGCCTCATCCCCATTACCCTACACCTCCGCAAACTGAATGGCAGACACTGTTAAGACTCTAAACCTCACAGTTGAATATATGTTCAACTCGAAGCTTATATCTAACACTTGATATCTTCACGCTTCTCGATAGAGAATCCGGTTAAGGTTTTCAGTGAAGTTATATCGAAAGAGAGATGTCAACAAGACTTTGAGTAGTACCCTTGAGATTGTCCTAAGACAAATAAGAGTACCGATTCCTCAGAGTAGAATTTACAAAGGGAATACAGAAAGAGAGAACTTGCCGTTCCCTTCTCTTTCTGGTCTGTATTTATCCTAACTAGATGTAGTGACTACGTTACAAGTTAGTAACAATACTTGTAACTAAGAGTGACTAGTTAAGTGACAGCCCAGTGACGGAAGTGATGAAGGTGACAAGTTGAGTCAGTGTCTATTAATGGGTTAGTCCGATGTTGTCCCATTTAGTACAGTCCAAAAATAGAAAGAGAAATAGTTTGAGATTTCTCCGAAGAGTCCTGTCCATACCATAAGTCCGAATGTCCTTTGAGGGTCCTCAGACATGTGATACATTACTGCATCATCACGTCTTCATCCAGCATTGCCAACATCTCGTCTACTAACTACTCGTTATCAGACCATGGCTGATAGTAGTTATAGTCCCACTCGATGTTCATAACAGACACCACCTTTGCTACACGTCCATCCCTCCCTCACATGCCATTAACTCCCTACTAGATTCCCAACACGCTAAGAATCAAACTCCTCACAAAACCACAACTTCCAAACTCACCGTGAAACAACAAGCCAACCTCAAGAGCCCTATCAAGGACATCAATGAGTGGCTCAATAGCGTTAGAAACTACTTCAACCCCCTTCACCCCCTCTTCACCCCTGGATCTCGAATAGTTGATCATTTCTCTAGTAGAATTAGCTTTCACTCCTCTTCTTCTTCCTCTGATAAGGACCTTTACCAACATCTCCAAAGCCTTAACCTTGCCTTCAGGTCATCTCAAGTAAACCACAATAGCGCAGCTGTTATCGCAGATGGAGGCATCAAGAAATCTCATGTCACTACAGCGGCAGCACACATTTGGGCCGACAACTCTGTCATCAAACAACTACAAGTCCACTCCTTAAATATCACATCTATTGAAGCAGAACTCATGGC
>Ga0157361_1000898_pt1 | contig 10743 bp, 17 predicted proteins | sample AttlaeALBM2_FD_111481 | JGI IMG/M metagenome (GOLD analysis project Ga0157361, IMG submission 111481) | Fungus gardens microbial communities from leaf cutter ant in Ribeirão Preto, State of São Paulo, Brazil - Atta laevigata ALBM2 | ecosystem: Host-associated > Fungi > Mycelium > Unclassified ...
GTTATGAAATTCTCTGGACAATCTCTATGAGGTTTCTGTAGTGGTGGTCACAGCCACTACTCTGCTACTCAAGCAGTATACTCAAGTCCATGACTGGGCATCTAATGGATATCTTTGGGGGGCTGAACTCGTCTCTCGAGCTGGTTATTCTCATTATTAAGGTGAAAAATATTACTTTTATTGCCTAAACAGCTATCCGGCGTGACAGCGGATGAGAGCTTGATTGAGTGTGGTAAGGCTCATGAGTGGTTTACTGACTATTCTACTAGTAAGCTTGTTACGGTGTGTAAAGGTGGACACCTTAGGGACACTATGCGGATAGGATCTAGATTGAGCTCCTATCACTCCTTCTATACTTAGATTCCAAATAAGCTGCGTATTCACTTTTTAATTTCTTTCTGATACCCCCACTTCCTCCTTCTCCCCACGAACCCTTTAGCACACAATTGAGAACTGTCACCACCTTTCCTACTTGCTTGTCACAGTAAACATCTCTTTTGCTCCTTTCAACATGTTATTGTAGAGACCAGACCATGGCAATGGAATCTCTGGCAATAAAGATGTAATCCTTCCACAACTGGAGCTCTTGGTAATCCGAGCTCTTGAAGGAATTCAGCTGGAGGGACTGGAGAGAGATATCCTTAGAGAAATTTGTCAAGGGAACCAGAAAGGCAACCAGGAAGAGCCAGTGGCAAAAGCAGCAAGGGAACTCCAGCAAGCATTGAGTAAGATGGTCCACTCTGCAGAATGGTCTGAAGACAAAGGACTACTCCGGTTCAGAGGCAAGATCTATATTCCCCAGAATGCAGACTTACAAAGACAAGTGGTCTTATTGTGCCATGATATAAAGGTTGCTGGACACCCTGAATGCTGGAACACACTGGAGTTAGTCTCTAGGGACTACTGGTAGCCTCAAATGTCTAGGTACATTAGACAGTACATCAGTACCTATGACCTCTGCTATAAGACTTTAGCTGTGACAACTTAAATCCACTCCAAGTCCAAGTTGACAAGGAGAACTCGATAGAGTTCCCATTTGATTTTCTATACTATATATACAACTACCATTGTGGCTATGTGCTTTACCTCCCACAGTCCTTATGTTACCTATCATGTGACTACCCTATCATGCATTGTGACTGTGACCTGACCTGTGACATGACCATTCTGTAACCAATGTCATACCTTTGTGACTTTGTGACCATGATGTGACTCCTTTCCCATGCTCCACCTTTATAGTAGTGATTCAACTAAATAAAAGAAAAGAAAATAGAAAATGAAAATAGAAAATAACTTTGCTGTTTTGCTAAGTCATGATACCATCCCCCTCTTAAGTTTCCTTGTCCCAAGGAATTTTCCTACAATTCATAATATGGGTCAACCATGTTGCCTATTTCGTCATCTTCTTCTGTCTACTCCCTTACTTCCAATTTATCTTGTTCAATTTCTTTTTCTTCCTTAATTGTTTCTAGAGTTGTCCTTCTCTTCCCTGGTCGACTCTTCTTCCATTGGCTTCCTTTCCATCTTCTCCAATGTCTTTCTAACCTTTCCCAATATTCCTAGTCATATCTCTTATCTGTCCATACAAAATTTCTTTGCCATGAACCTTTCTGGCAATTCTCCTCTTCTAAATGTTCCTTCTTCTCTTTTCTGTTTCCTTACATCCTCTATATCTTGTTTGTATTCTTTTTCAAATTCCTCAATTGCCTCCTTGACATTTCTTAAATTTTCTCTTCCTTTCCAAGTGTCTGACTCCGCCATAAATCCTTTCCACCATACTAGGTACTTGTCCTTTCCTCTGATATTCTGCTTATTCAATATTCTTTCTACTTCCCACTCTTCTTCTTCAATTATTACTAGAGCCGGTTGCTCCTTCCTTTGCTCCTCTACTTGCCCCACATAACATTGTATTCTACTAACATTTACTACTGGATGTATTTTTACTATACTTGGCAATTCCAGTTTTACTGCGTTCAATGATACTATTTTCTGTATCTTGTAAAGGCCTACAAACCTCTCTGTCAACTTCTCTGTTCTCCTCCTAACTATTTGATATTTCAGATCCTTGGTGCTAAGCATTACCAGGTCTCCTACTTTATACTTGTCAACTTCCGCCCTTCTTCTGTCAGCATACTTCTTCATATCCTCTTGTGCTTTTCCTAGTGCCACTTTGGCTTCCTCTTGTATTTCCTTTATCTTTTCCACAAATCTTTTAGCTCCTTTGTACTTTCTCTTTTTCCTTCCTTCAAATCCCATTCTTGGATCCTGTCTATAATTTGCCTTAAAAGGCAACGTCTGAGTACTTGAGTGTACTTTATTATTGTATGCAAACTCAGCTGTTCCCAACCATTCTGGCCATTGTTCCTGTCTATGATCAATGAACATCCTCAAGTATTGCTCTAGCTCTTGATTCACTCTTTCTGTCTGTCTGTCTGTTTGAGGGTGGAATGCCATCAACAATTTACTCTCAATCCCCAACATCTTATTTAACTCTTGCATTACTCCTGCTATAAACTAGGGTCCCCAATCCAAAATGATACTTTCAGGTAACCCATGCAACTTCCACACATTGTCTCTAAACAACTGTGCTAATCCTTCTGCTGATGTTCTTTTTATAGTAGGTATAAAATATACCATTTTTGTTAACCTATCAACTACTACTAAGATCAAGTCATATCCCTGAGCCAAAGGCAGCTTGATAATAAAATCTGCCAATATATGGGTCCAAGGCTTTTCTGGAATTGAATTTGGCATTAACTTTCCTGCTGGTTGCTCTGTGCAATTTTTGTTTCTCTGGCAGGCATCACATCCCTCCACATATTGCTTTACTTCCTTTGTAATTCCTGGCCACCAAAATATTCTCATGACCAATTCTACCATCTTCTATTGTCCCCCATGTCCCCTTACTGGCATATCATGATGTAACCTGACAATTTTCGTCCTCAATTTATTGTCTTTTGGCACATACACTTTTCCTTCTCTATACATTATGCCATCTTCCTCTCTCTATTCTTTGTCTCTTAGCATCTTCACTCCTGCTCACTTTATTTCTTCCACTGCCTTAACTACTTCATCATCTTTTACTTTAGACTACTTAACCTTTTCTAGCAAGTCTACTCCATCTACTATTATTTCTACTTTCTCTGTTTATCTAACCTCCAACCACTTTGCTTTTACCAACATCTCATTCTCATTATCTCTTTCCACTCCTATTTCCCAGTCTGGTCTCCTACTCAGACTATCTGCCTTCCCCGTTTTACTCCCTAGAACATGCTTCAATGTAAAATCAAATCTAGATAGGTATAATGCCCATCTTGCTTGTCTTCAATTCAATTTCTGCACTTTCATAAAGTATTCAAGATTCTTATGGTCTGTCCAGATCTCAAATTTAACTACTGTTCCTTCCAGAAAGTGCCTCCATGCCTTTAAGCATTTGATTACTGCTAATATTTTTTGTTATGTATTTCATAGTTTCTTTTTGTATTGTTTAATGATTTGGAAATGAAAGCTACTGGTCTCCACAACTCATTAGAGCACTTCATTAAGAGTACTTCTCCTGTAGCATAATTTGAGGTATCTACCTTTACCCTAAACTCTTTGTCTAAGTCTGGGGATGCTAGTACAGGTCTCATCATAAAAATCCTTTTGGGCTCATCAAAGGCTCATTGCTGCTCCTACCCCCACTGCCATTTTACATCTTTTCTTGTCAATATGTTCATTGGCCTAGCTACTCATTCAAAGTCCTTAATGAACCTCCTGTGATAATTTTCAAGGCCCAAAAATTTCCTAACATCTTTTATATTTTTTGGCTTTGGCCAACTTAACACTCCATTTATCTTTTTCTTTTCCATTTCTATTCCATCGGGTCCTATGACAACCCCAAGGAATCCTATTTTCCTCACTTTCCACATGCATTTTTTTGGCTTGACATACAAGTTATTTTCTTCTAGCCTCCTCAATATTTCTTCCACTATTTCACTGTGTCCTTCCTCTGTCTCTGTTCCTACTAATATGTCATCTACAAATGCTGCAATTTTTCCTTCGTTTATCAAGTCCCTTAGTATTTCATTCATCATCGCCTGGAATGTGGCTAGTAAGTTTGTCATCCCAAAGAACATGACTATTGGCTTGAAGGAGCCTACATGCATAGTAAATGCTCCCTTCTACTTATCTCCTTCTTTAATCCTCACGTTATTGAACCCCCACCTGAGATCCATTTTAGTGAATACTTTCTTGCCACCTATATTGTCAATTAACTCTGTTATTAGTGGTAATGGGTAATTATTCTTCACTGTCTGGTTATTCAGGCTATGATAGTCTATAACCATCCTTTTCTTTCCATTATTCTTGCCTACAAAGAATACTGGTGACGTTTGAAGGGATTTTGTTGGTCTGATGTACCCCTTTCTTAACTGATCTTCTACAAAGCTCTGGACCTCTTTCCTTTCATTTTTATTGGTAAATCCTTCTTTTCTTCTTCTAACGTTACTACTCTCCTTCCCTTTTTCTTCTTCTCCTTTATCTTTACTCTGCTGCATAAAGGTGGGCATCTTGTCATTTTTACCTCTCTTGTTTCCCAATTAATTTCTGGGTTGTGTGCCACTAGCCATGGCATCTCTAAAATCACTTCCGTTCTTTCTAAGTCACATCTATCCATCCTCATCCTTTCTACATGGCTTTTATGATACACATTTACTTCCACCTGATGCGTAATAACCCCTCCACTGTTATATGTACCATCAATGTTTTTGATCCTCACTGGTCTTTCTAACTTTTGCAGCTTGAACCCATGTTTTGCTGCTATCTTCTTATCTATGAACATCCCCATTGTGCCACTATCTAAGAGCACCTTTATCATGATACCTTCATGAGTGTCTGTCCCCCTATCTTCTGCTACATGATGTCCTTTCTTTCTACACTCTTCACATGTCAAATACAAAACTACTACTTCTCTATTACTCTATCCCAACTCAAACAAATCTACTTCTTCAGGTACTCCCTCTCTACAATGCTTGAATGCTCTTTGTTGTAGAGCCTTCTCTGGACTTCTCCTTCACTCCTCCTGCTACATCTTTTGTGGGTTTGCCACACATGCCGCCTTCTCCTTTTCTAGTCTTCTATTAGGGCAGTCTCTACATTGATGCCCCACCCCTTCATACTCAAAACACCTCATCTCATTCTCCTGTGCATTTCTCCTTATGGAGCACGCCAGCTTCTTCTATTGCTTCTCCTTTTGTGGCCTGGCCACCCTCACTACTCGCACTGCTTCTCCTTCTCTCTTCTCTCCTTCCTGCTTTCCTATTTCTATTCTACATCTCATTACTCTACTTAACAGTACTTCAAATCTATTCTGAGGAACCAGTGTCCTCTTCTCTTTCTCCTCTTTATTCCTGCAATTATAGGCCAGGTGCCCAAACCTTTTGCAACTAAAACACCTCTTTCCTTTTCTTCCTTCCAGTTCTGCCCTTAATTTAGCAAGGGTGTGCTTTTGGTTGAGCATGCTGCTCATAAGAGAGTTCTATTGTTGTTGAGACATTGTATTATGTCTCCACAGTAGTACGATGTCAGGCCGTACAAACGTTTAGGCAAAATAAGTAACAATTTGCACCTTAATAACCAGAATAACCAGCTCGAGAGAGGAGCTCGGCCCCCCCAGAGATGTTCCTCTAAATGCCCAGTTGTGGACTCGAGCATCTAGCTTGAGTAGCAGAGTAGTGGCTGTAACTACTGCTACATATACCTCATAGATGCTTGTCCAGGCGCTCCGTATCAGATTTCCAACAGATTTCCCTTCTAGAAGTACTCTCGAGGACAGAAGTGAACTTAGACGGGTTAGCGCAACCCAAGCAATGTCATATCTCAGCAGCCAGTGGTATTATTCATAGAAGAGTTACAATTAGATCTGAGCCATCATTGCTGATGGCTAATTATAGCAAGATCAAGAGAGTCGAGCCACTGTGGGGTTACATCGCAATGGCAGTGGAAGGAAATTGGAATCTGAAAGAGCAAGAAGACAGAGAGGAGGTAGAAAGAAGGACAGGAAAGCTGAAGAGAAAGACAACAGGAAGGCTAGATAAAGATAACATGCTTGAGAGCAAGACAACTTGAGATTGCTGTCTTTGTCTACAGCCTGGCAAGAGGCTCAAGACCTGACCATAGTCCATGGAAGGATCCCTGGAGTAGGACTAGAAGAGTAGGGAGTGGTCACTCAGTGCTCGGGAAGGGCGCCGTCTCATCATTGTAGCCTTGCTATGTTTGGGAATTTGGAGGTTTTCTTTGTCTCACTGTTATTGCAAAGCCTTGATGACTCAGGGACCACTCTAGGTGAGTGTTTAGGAAGAACTCAATGAAGTTCTCCATTGGAATTGGCTACCTACTTATACTACTTTACAAGTGGCTGTGCTTCTATTATTACACTTATCACGTGTCCTTCCAGAATATTCTATGATCACATGACTTTGTCACATGATATGATTACCTAATCTCCCATGCTATTTATGTCTTGATCCCGTTATACAATTTGATGTTAGAGATCAAATGTTTAAGTGCATGGGAAATTCCTTCCTTTCTGGGGCTCTCATAACACTCACTTTCTTTGTTGTCTCTTTGCTTTGTAATCATAATAAAATACTCTAGGGCACAGAGGAGAACAAAAAAAAACACACCCCCACTATCATCCCTCTCTGTTGCTCTAGAGCTTAACAGCTATTTTGAGTGACTAAGTTTCTAATTTTATAAGTATTCTACTTTACTTTCTAAAAACTCACCAAACCTCTCCTTTGACGGAAATTTGAGCCCCAACGGACTTAGGTGTAAGAGGACCCCTAATCCGCGACTCCAAAGCCTATTCTAGTCCTCCGGAGCGACCCTGTAGCCGATCCAATATTACTATGTAATATTGGGTCTTACTCGCATCATTCCGAGAGCGCTCTGTTGCCACCCAATGCACTTTCCTTGTTCAGACCTTGGTTACCAATGCAGGGACGCGAAGACACTGTAGTATATAATGTAGATTATTGTCAAGGACGGGGCGAAGCAGGAGCGGAGTAGGCCAGAGTGGAGTGGAATTACTCCGGAATGGGTGATTTGACAACAAAAAAAAAGGAACAACCTTGGCCTCAGCTCGTGCGCTGTGCCTCGATCTACTGTTGCACGTGTGGTTGCATATTTCAGGAGGACTGAATTGTTGTCAGAAGTTTTGGAGAGGAATGGTATAAATTGATAGGAATGAGGATAGAACAAGGAAAAGCTGTAAATGACTTTAATCTATGAACTAAGGGACTAGGATGTAACTACTGGAGTACTTATACGAAGTCCAGAATAGGAGAAGTACAAGTAATTAGTCTACATTGTGATCCTATAGGAGTAGATAACAGGAGTTTAGGACCGAAAAATTAGTAATAATATAAAATAAAAAGAAAATTATATTATTTAATTGGGTATTTTCCGTCATATGACAATTATTCCCTCCAGGAGCCTCATCTAATTCTCTGAGGAATCTCCTGGAGGTAGGTTGTAACATATTTTATAAACTATAATTTATCTGAGGAATCTCCTGGAGCTCCACTCTAGTTGCCCTTACAGCGTTAGGGCAACACTAGGCAGGCAGAACTCAGGCATAGGGCCAAGACAGTAGTCGAGAATTGAGAATTGAATTTTGAACATCACCACTATCACAATACATCAGTATAATTTCAATTTTACAACTTCCTTTCACCTTCAACTTCTGAATTCATTTCCCTATGAATTTGCACAAGGGACACTGTGCTGATATATAGTGTCAACTAGGGTGCTTTCCTTAGGAGATCACACACTTTATTTATTAAAACTTTTATATTCACTGCTACCTAGTGTCATGACTTGGCAAAATGGCTAAGTCATTATTTATATTTTTTTCTTTTCTTTTTCTTTTTCTTTATCTTGGACTTACTACATAGAAGGAAGTGTGGGAAAGTGTCACGTCACATGACGGGAAGTCACAGAATCACATCACATGACATCACATGACAGGTCACATGATAGGTGTGGGAAAGAAGTGCACAGACCATATAGTAGTTGTATAAGTAGTATAGAGAATCTAACAGGAACTCTATTGAGTTCTCTTTGTTAATTGCTGAACAAAGAGACAGTTGGCTTAATTCCAGTCATTGGACTTTAGCTGCTGACATAGGATAGTGTATGAGGGAAGTAGTAGTGTCCTACCTAACTTGTGGAAGATGTGGAAGTCAAGGATGTTATGTGGAAGATAACAGGGGACAGGGAGTGATCTCCTTTGAAAGGTGGGAGATGTTAAGTTGGTGTGGATGTGAAAAGAGAAGAGGAGAAAAGGCAGTGCATGGTCAGGAGAACTGGAAAGTGCAGCAAGAGAGGGAGGTAGTCAGAAGGAGATTAGGAGAACCTTCAAAATGTTGAGAGAAGTGTGGTTAAATGTTGAAGTAGAGAAACTGGATACACATGAAGGTATAACTGTAAAAGCACTCTTGGACAGTGGTGCCATGGGGATGTTTATGGACAAGAGAATGGCAGCTAGGCATGGGTTCAAGCTGCAAAAGTTAGAAAGACTGATAGTGGTCAGAAATGTGGATGGAATGAACAATAGTAGAGGAGCAATCACCCACCAGGTAGAGGTGAACATCTATTACAAGGGTCATATAGAAAGAATGAGAATGGATATATGTGACCTAGGAAAGACAGAGATAATCTTGGGAATGCCATGGTTGGCTACATACAACCCAGAGATAAATTGGAAGACGGAAGAAATCAAAATGATGAGGTGTCTACCCCTATGTGGTGGAGTAAGAATAAGAGAGAAAGAAAAGAAGAAAAAGGGAAAGAAGGTAGCAACCTTAGAGGAAGAGAAAATTGTCAGATAAGAAATAGACAATAAAGAGGATTAGGGCAGAGAGAAAGAAATTGAGGAAGATCATAGAAAGATTGAAGAGATGGTCCCAAAGAAGTTTTTAAAGTAGAAGAAAATATTTGGGAAAGTAGAGTCAGAGAGAATGCTGACAAGAAAGGTTTGGGATCATGCTATAGATCTCAAGGAGACATTCAAACCATGAAAGGGAAGAATATATCCTCTATCCAAAAATGAAAAGGAAGAAGTCCAGAATTTTGTGGAAGACCAGTTGAGAAAGGGGTATATCAAACTGTCGAAATCCCCTCAAATGTTACCAGTTTTCTTTGTGGACAAGAAGAATGGAAGTAAGCGGATAGTAATGGACTACCGCAACCTAAATGACCAGACGGTGAAGAACAATTACCCACTACTCTTAATTACAGAGTTAATCAACAACATGGGTAGCAAAAAAGTATTCACTAAAATAGATCTGAGGTGGGGGTTCAATAATGTGAGAATAAAGGAAGGGGATAAGTGGAAGGGGGCTTTCACAATGCATATGGGCTCCTTTGAGCCAACAGTAATGTTTTTTGGAATGACAAACTCACCAGCCATATTTTAGGCAATGATGAATGAAATCCCAAGGGATTTGATCAATGAAGGAAAAGTTGCAGCATTTGTGGATGATGTACTAGTGGGAATGGAAACAGAAGAGGGACATGATGAGATTGTGGAGGAAATATTAAAGAGGTTGAAAGAAAATAACTTGTATATCAAGCCAGAAAAGTGTGTGTGGAAGGTACAGAAAATAGAGTTCTTAGGTGTTGTTATAGGACCAAATAGAATAGAAATGGAGAAGGATGGAGTGTTGAGTTGGCTAGAGCCAAAGAATGTAAAAGACGTCAGGAAATTTTTAGGCTTTGCAAATTACTATAGGAGGTTTATTAAAGACTTCGCTCGAGTAGCTAGGCTGATGAATATACTCACCAGGAAAAACATGAAGTGGGTATGGGGGCCAACAGAAGGCATTTGATGAGTTAAAAGGAGTTTTTATGACAAAACCAGTATTAGTGGCACCAGACTTGGACAAAGAGTTTAGGGTAAAAGCAAATGCTTCAAACTATACAACTGGAGGAGTACTATCAATGAAGTGCTCAGACAACTTGTGGAGACCAGTCGCTTTCATTTTGAAGTCTTTAAGTGATACAGAAAGAAACTATGAAATACACAACAAAGAAATGTTAGCAGTAATCAGATGCTTGGAGGCGTGGAAACACTTCTTAGAGGGAATGACAGTTAAATTCAAGATTTGGACAGATCATAAAAACCTCGAGTACTTTATGAAGACACAAAAGTTAAATTGAAGACAAGCAAGATAGGCCTTATACTTATCTAGGTTCAATTTTACACTAAAACATGTTCTGGAAAGTAAGATGGGAAAAGCAGATAGTCTGAGCAGAAGGCCGGACTGGGAGATTGGAGTGGAAAAAGACAATGAGAATGAAACATTGGTAAAACCAGAGTGGTTAGAAGTAAAAAGGGCTGAGGTAGTAAAAATATTAGTAGACAGAGTAGACATACTGGAGGAAGTAAGAAAGTCAAAGGTGAAAGATGACAAAGTAGTAAAAGCAGTAGAAGAAATGAAGTGAGCAGGGGTAAAAATGTTAAGAGACAAGGAATGGAGAGAGGTCAACAGTGTCATATACAAAGAAGAGAAGGTACATATATAATAAGCTTAGGGCAGAAATAATTAGGCTACATCATGATATACCAGTAGCAGGTGTAAGGGCACACTCAGTGAGGCACCAGTCACACTTCAATGTAGTAGAGAAGGCGTCTTAAGTTAGATCCATAGATAGCCCAGGAGATCAAACTAATGTTGAGGTAAGGTATTCTACCGTACA
>Ga0157361_1000899_pt1 | contig 10739 bp, 11 predicted proteins | sample AttlaeALBM2_FD_111481 | JGI IMG/M metagenome (GOLD analysis project Ga0157361, IMG submission 111481) | Fungus gardens microbial communities from leaf cutter ant in Ribeirão Preto, State of São Paulo, Brazil - Atta laevigata ALBM2 | ecosystem: Host-associated > Fungi > Mycelium > Unclassified ...
ACGGGAACTTTCGGCTGGCAGCCGAATCCATCTGCCTCTCTCAGTCGGCACTGAGTCGCAGAATTGAGAAGCTGGAGGGCGCACTTGGAACCAAACTGTTTGACCGGACCACCCGGCGCGTGACGCTAACGCTGTTCGGACAAAGTTTTGCCGAACGCTCGGATCAACTGCTGGCGAATGTCGAGGAGATTCTGGCCGATGTTAATCAGGTCAGTCAGGAGCGTACCGGGCTGGTGACGGTTGCCACGGTACCGTCAGCCGCCTACTACTTCATGCCGGATGTGATCCGGCGCTTTCAGGCGCGCTACCCGCGTGTGCGCATCAAGCTTATCGACAGCAGCGTTGGCAATGTTATTGAGGCAGTGAGCAGCGGTCAGGCGGATTTTGGTATCTGTTTTGCGAAAAGCCTGCAGCCGGATATCGAGTTCCTGCCGCTGGTTGAAGATGTTTATGTGGCAGCCTGTCGCCACGACCATCCGCTGACGCGCAAGCCTGCGTTGACCTGGCAAGCCTTCTTTGAACAGGATTATATCGGGCTGGATAAGGTTTCCGGCAACCGCACGCTACTGGATCAGGCGCTGGGGCATATTGTGCCGGCACGGCCCAGCATCTGTGAAACCCGCCACGTAACCACTCTGCTTGGGATGGTTGAAGCGGGGATAGGTATTGCGGCCGTCCCCGCTATGGCACTGCCGGCAGCCGGGCATCCGGTGCTGACCCATTTGCCGTTGGTTGAGCCGGTGGTCACGCGCTCAGTCGGGTTGATTCGTCGCCGCGGGCGTACGCAATCTTACGTCGCGGCGGAGCTGGAGAAGCTAATTACTGAACAGTATCACGCGGCTTAGCGGTAGTGCCCGCCGCGACGGTGTGCATGCCGGTGGCCGTCACCACTTTTTGCGCCGCTGGCGATGCCAGGAAAGCCAGCAGCGCCTGACCCGCCTGACGGTGGGCAGCATTGGCCGTGACCGCACCGGCGAATCGGGTGATGTACTGGACGTTATCAGGCAGCTCTCCCACAAAGGTTACGCCCGGCACCGGCAGCAGCTCACTCACCTGCTGAAACCCCACAGCGTATTTGCCGTTTGCCACTTCGGAAGCCACAGGGGTGCGCTCAACCACCTGCGCTTTCGTTTGCATCTGCTGATCGATACCCAGCTTTTTAAACAGCGTATTACTCACATAGCGACCGCTGGCGCTGTCCGAATAGGCAACGGAGCGCGCATTGAGCAAGGTGCTGCGCAGTGTATCTGCACTTTTGATATCCGGTACAGGAGCCCCCTTTGGCACCACCATGCCGATCGGCGAATCGGCCAGCTCTACGCGAGAGCCCGGTTGAATGCGGCGATCTTTTGCCAGATTATTGAGCGCATCACCGACCATAATCACCACATCGGCCTGCTCTCCCCGCGCCAGCCGGTTAGGTATCGCCTGCGGCGTTTTACCCATCGAAGGACCCGGTACGATCACCACATGGTTCCCGCTCTGCTTCTCATACAGTGGCGAAAGCTTTTCCAGCGCGGCCTTGAAGCCGCCGGAGATCATTACCGTCACATCCTGCGCCAGCGCACTGCTGCTCAGCGAAGCGAACACCACGATGGCGCTGAATGATAAAATCTGATTACGCATGGACAACTCCTTGATTAACGGGCAGTTTGCAGGGTTAAGGCGCTGCGACGATAGAGATAAAGCGTTGCCAGCAAGGCGCAAAGCGCAGCGAAGCTCATCCAGTAGCCGGGGGACGCTTTATCGCCGGTGTACTCAATCAGCGCGGTAGAGACGACCGGCGTAAATCCACCAAACAGTGCCGTCGCCAGACTATAGGCAAGCGAGAAGCCGGCCACGCGCACTTCCGCAGGCATGATTTCAGTTAACGCCGGAATCATCGCGCCGTTGTAGAGGCCATACAGGAATGAGAGCCATAACAGCACGCTTAGCATCATGGAGAAGCTGGGGGCATTCGCCAGCAGAGTCAGCGCCGGCCAGGTTGTCGCCAGCGCCAGCAACGTCATGCAGACCAGTATGGGCTTACGACCAAAGCGATCCGACAGCGCACCGCCGATAGGCAACCAGATAAAGTTGGAGATCGCCACCAGTAGCGTGACCAGCAGGCTATCCGAGGCGCTAAGCAGCAGCACTTTTTTACCAAACGTCGGGGCATAGACGGTAATCAGGTAGAACGCGGTCGTTGTCATCGCCACCATCAGCATGCCGGCAATCACGACGGGCCAGTTGCTAAGCAGCGTAGTGAAGACTTCGCGCATCTCCATATGGTGTTTTCGCTTACTGAACTCCTGTGTCTCCTCCAGCTTGCGGCGCAGCAGGAAAATGAACGGCACAATCAGGCAGCCAAACAGGAACGGAATACGCCAGCCCCAGTCGCTGATGGCGCTCTGCTCCAGCGTAGCGTTCAGGGCAAAACCCATTGCCGCAGCCACCATGATTGCTACCTGCTGGCTGCCTGACTGCCAGCTGGTAAAGAAGCCTTTACGTCCCGGCGTGGCGATCTCCGCCAGATAAACCGATACGCCGCCTAATTCAGCGCCGGCGGAGAAGCCCTGCAGTAAACGCCCCGCCAGCACCAGCAGCGGTGCCCACAGGCCGATGCTCTGATACGACGGCACCATAACGATCAGAAAGGTGCCGGTTGCCATGATCGACAGCGTGACAATCAAACCTTTGCGCCGCCCTGCCTTATCAATGTAGGCCCCGAGCACAATCGCGCCGATGGGGCGCATCAGAAATCCGGCTCCGAAGACGGCAAAGGTCATCATGAGCGAGGCAAATTCGCTGCTGGCGGGAAAGAAGGTGTGCGCAATATAGGTGGCATAAAAGCCGAACAGGAAGAAATCAAACTGTTCGAGGAAGTTGCCTGAGGTGACGCGCAGGATCGCGCCAATTCGCGACCGGGTATCTGTAGGTGAGGTAGAGGAATGCATGAATATCTCCAGTATGTTATCAGCGCTTGTCGTTGCACCTGTATCGCAGACTGGATCAGAAAAATGCCGTTAATAAGCGCAATAAAATCATCGACTGATGCGTTATGCACATCAATAACACTTCAACAGCCAGTTTGACGTTTCCTTACAATGATTTAACGGGTTTGCCCCCGGCACTTTGCGCCATGCAAGGCCTGAGCATGATGTTACTGATTTGTGATCCGCCTCATTCCGCTTATCGCATAAGCTGCCTGCCAGCATGAACCCGCCATTATCATTTGCAAGGGCAAATCCATATCGATGTTGAAAAAATAATAAGACTGAAAATCAATTACATAACAAAAAATCAAAATATCAGACTGAAAAATAACTTGCTATTATATAGCGCGCTATATAAATTCCTCTTCAGACCATGATGTAAGTAACATCAGCCTGCATTTAAATAGCACGCGATATAATCGCCTAAAATATTAAAGGAATAACACGATGAAAATTAAGCTCACTCTGCTTGCAGCCGCACTGGCGACGATATCTGCTAATAGCTTCGCTGAAGCCCCACAGCCGGAACGCCACGTTGCACAATTTCTTCACGCCCTGAACGCCAGCGGCGGTAAACCGATCGAGCAGCTCTCACCCCTGGCTGCACGTCAGGTGCTGATCGATGCGCAGAAAGGTGCGCAGCTGCCTGCTGCGGATGTCAGCGAAAAGCTCATTGACGTGAACGGCGAGAAAATTACGCTCAACATTGTGAAACCACAGGGTGCTCAGGGTCCGTTGCCGGTGTTTATGTTTTTCCACGGCGGTGGCTGGATACTGGGCGATTTTCAGACGCACGAGCGTCTGGTACGTGATCTGGTCGCTGAATCCGGTGCGGCGGCGGTGTTTGTTAACTATACCCCGTCCCCGGAAGCCCACTTCCCGGTTGCCATTAATCAGGCTTACGCCGCTACCCGCTGGGTGGCTGAACATGGTGATGAGATTGGCGTGGACGGTAAACGCCTGGCGCTGGTGGGTAACAGCGTGGGCGGCAATATGGTGGCGGCCGTGGCCCTGCAGGCGAAACAGCAGCATACGCCAGCGATACGTTATGATGTCATGCTGTGGCCGGTGACCGATGCCCGTTTTGATACCGGCTCCTATCATCAGTTTGCTAATGGCTACTTCCTCTCGCGCAATATGATGAAGTGGTTCTGGGATGCCTATACCACTAAAGAGAGCGATCGTAACAACATTCTCGCCTCACCGCTGCGCGCCACGCGTGAACAGCTGCAGGGCTTACCGCCCACTCTGATTCAGACGGCGGAGCTGGATGTACTGCGCGATGAGGGTGAAGCATTTGGACGTAAGCTGAGTGCCGCTGGCGTGGATGTGACGGTTACGCGTTACAACGGCCTGATTCACGACTATGGCTTGCTGAATGGACTGAGCGATGTCCCGGCTGTGCGCACCGCAATCCGCCAGGCAGCGGAAGAGCTGCAGACCCATCTGCAATAAACGCTTAAGGCCAGGCGCAACAGGCGACTGGCTGGCAGTGAATCAGCAGTAAATACGCACTGGCCCTTCTGGATGAGGGCCAGTGCAATATGCGCTAACGATAAATACCCTGAGGCTTAACGTTGTGGGTGGTTCACCTCTACCGGGCGCAGATCAAAGACCAGTACCTCGGCGTTATTCCCGTTAGCAAAGTGCAGTGCCGTCTCCTCGCGAACGCGTGCGCCGTCACCTGCTTTAAAGCTGATGCCGTTCACCTCAATGCTACCCCGCGCCACATGGATATAGGCGTAGCGATCGTTATCCAGCGTCAGCGTCTGCTGCTCCGCACCATCGAAGAGGCCGGCATAGATACGCATATCCTGACGCACACGCAGCGAGCCGTTATCACCCTGCGGTGAAACAATCAGGCGTAGCTGACCGCGCTTTTCACTCTCAGCGACAGAGACCTGCTGATAGCCCGGTGCAGTGCCACGCTCGGCTGGCACAATCCAGATCTGCAGGAAGTGCACATTCGCCTCTTTCGAGTGGTTGAATTCGCTGTGCGTCACGCCGCTGCCAGCGCTCATCAGCTGTACGTCACCGGGAACAATCACGGAACCGGTGCCCATGGAGTCCTCATGCGCCAGCGCGCCTTCCAGCACGTAAGAGATAATCTCCATGTTGTTATGCGGATGCGCACCAAAACCACGGCCCGGCGCCACCTGGTCATCGTTGATCACCAGCAGGTCGGAGAAGCCCACCTGTTTCGGATCGCGATAGCCTGCAAACGAGAAGGTATGGCGTGAGTGCAACCAGCCGTGGTCGCCTAAGCCGCGCTGTTCTGACAGTCGTTGTTCAATCATATTCTGCTCCTTAGATGTAGGGGTAGAAAGGGGTTGCCCTTCCCGATAAGAACCAGTATACGTAAACTTATTTGCTCAACAATGTGCCGTTATGACAATGACTGTCACCAAAAAGTGGACAATATGCAGATTGAAGATCTTCGCATCTACGTTGCCGTGATCCAGGCGGGCAACTTTACTGCCGCTGCCGAACAGCTCATGCTCTCCAAGCAGTATGTCAGCCGCCGTATTGCCGCGCTGGAGGAGTCACTGGGGGCGCGTCTGCTGAACCGTAATACCCGTAAGCTCTCGGTTACCGACAACGGTCAGCTGTTTGCCCAGCATGCGCAACGCATTCTGGATGATGTGCAGGAGGCGGAGCTGGCCGTCTCAGGCCGCCGCCAGGCACTGCGCGGCAGTTTTCGCCTCAGCGTGCCGATGTCCTTTGGCATCAGCCATCTCTCGCCCTTTATCGCTGAATTTCTCAGCCTGCACCCTGGGTTACAGTTTCAGGTGGAGCTGGCGGATCGACACGTTGATATGGTGGGTGAAGGGTTTGATATGGCTATCCGTATCGGCACGCTGCCTGACTCCAGCCTGATCGCCAAACGGCTGGGGGAGTATCGCCGCGTGGTGTGTGCCAGTCCATCCTACCTGCAGGGCGCCGGTGCACCCTATACTCCTGATGACCTGCGCGAACATCGCTGTTTACGCTACGGCCGCGAGGGCCAGACCGGCTGGGAGCTGTTTCAGGGAGAGCAGCGCCACGTGGTAACGGTGCAGGGCCCGATGGTGAGCAACAATGGTGAGATGCTGCGTGACGCCGCCGTGGCCGGTCTGGGACTGGTGCTGCTGCCCGAGTTCATCGTGGCGCCTGCGCTGGCGCGTGGTGAACTGGTCACGGTGCTTGATGACTGGCACCCTGCGTCGCTCAATCTCAATGCCCTCTATCCACAGCACCGTCAGCGCAGCGAAGTTAACCGGGTATTTATGGCCTTTTTACAGGATAAGCTGGCAGCGGGTTAAGCTCAGCCCACCTCCTGAGCGATTGCCGCGCGCAGAGCCGGTATCTCATCGCCCTGTAACGGGCTCACCAGCGCATAGTTGTAATGGCGATCGCTCCAGTACTGCGCCATCAGGTTGTCGCTCTGACGTGCGCCGGTTTTGAGATGCACCGTCTGCGGGCGGATATACCAGGCAACGCGCTGGCCGCTCTGTGTTTGATAGAGCACCAGCGCTGACGCGCCCTGCTCGCTCGCCATCAGGCGTGCCCCCATCAGCTGGTAACCAAAACGTTCAAGATTTGGCGGTACCGTTCCGTTAATGAAATAGCGGCTGAGCCAGCTGGCCAGCTGCGGCTGCTCGCTGGTTTCAATATCCATGCTGGCCATTTGAGCCCGACTGAAGAGCCGATAGGCCTGCACGGCATCCTCCATCGGCAACACGTGAGGCTGCATATGACTTTGCATATGCCAGCCTGCCACGCTGCCCACGCTCAGTGCCAGAACCAGCGAACAGGCCAGCGCCAGGCGCTGATATCGCTGCTGCTGTCGACGCTGACGCAACTGCGCTGGCAGCGGCGAGATGAAATCGCTGCGCGACATGCTGCGCTGCATGGCCTGCTGCAGACGTATTTTATCCTGACGCCAGCCCTCAACCTGCTGTGCAGTCTCCGGGTGCTGTGCCAGCCACGCGGCGATCAGACGGCTGCTCTCCGTATCCAGTTCGCCATCCAGCCAGGCATGAAGCTGTGTCTCATCAGGGGGCATATTCATTTCAGTCTCCTCAGCTCAACCGGCGCAGGCAGGTTGCCGGTCAATTGCTGTAAATGTTTGCGCGCACGCGACAGGCGCGACATCACGGTGCCAACAGGGATATCCAGCGTATCCGCCGCCTCCTGATAGCGCATGCCCTCGACATTAATCAGCAGCAACAGCGCGCGACTATCGGCGGGCAGCCGGGCAAACTGTGCCAGCATCTGATCGGCCATCGCCGTCTGCTCAGCCGAGTCCGCCAGCGGTTCCGCGCGGCTGAAGAGTGTCATCACCCGCTGCCAGCGTTTGCGGCGACGCTCACCATCCAGAAACTGATGCCACAGGATGGAGAATAACCAGGCGCGCAGGCTGCGCGTTTCGTCGTGCGCACCGCTTAAGGCTTTCAGCAGGGTATTCTGCACCAGATCCTCAGCGGCCATGCGCTCGCGCGTGAGACCGAGCGCAAAGCGCTGCAGATGCGGCAACAGGTCGCGAATCTCGCTATCACTCAGTGTTGTCACTGTTTTTCACTCCGTCCGCGGCGCCAGCCGGTCATGCTGCTCAGCACCCCATCACGCAGAAGCAAACCGTGCAGCAGTGCCGCTGCCAGATGAGCAAGAATACACGCGAAGAGGCTATATGCCAGTAGCGTGTGCAAGGGACGCAGCACCGCGTAGTGTTCAACGCTCACCGGTAGTAGCGGCGGCAATACAAAGCCATGCCAGAGGGTAACAGGATAGCCTGCGGTTGAGAGCATCGCCCAGCCGGTCAGCGGTTGCGCCACCATCAGCAGATAGAGTGCCAGATGCGAGAGATGCGCCAGCGTTCTCTGCCAGCCGGCCACCGAGGCCGGCATCGGCGGTACACCAAGATAGCCCCGCAGCACAATGCGCAGGATAACCAGGGCGCCAATCGCAACGCCCAGCGGCTGGTGGATAGCCAGCAGAACAGGCCGTGCCGCGGAGATATCCATGACCATCGCTACGCCAATAAACAGCATTGCCAGCACGGCTAATGCCATAAGCCAGTGAACTACACGTAATGCAGGATGAAACAAAGCGGAGTTGTGCATCAGTTCTTCTCCTGCTGCTGCGCCTGTTCCGCAGTGCGTAAATTGAAAGAGCGGGCATAGGCTGCCGAGCGCGCGGCCAGCAGCGGATCGTCTGAGCCGCTAATCCCGTCGGGTAGAATTAACGGATCATAATTGATGTCATTGCAACGACCACCCTGCTGCGCATGGGCCTGACGAATCGTCAGCGTCCCGGCCACCCTTCTCTGACGATCGGCTGGCCACGCCTGACTGGCGTCGTTCACCTTATCACCCGGCTCTGCCAGCGTGACGACCAGATCCCACCTTACCGGGCCTGCATCCAGCTGGTGTTGCAGCTCAGCCTGCAGATAGTTGGGCTGCTGTTTTTGTTCAGCGCCGATGGGCTGCCAGATCGCGTGCGGCACTAATCCCCAGCGCACAAAGTGACTTTCACCTTCAGCGTTGGTGAAACGGAATGCATTCAGGCTGTTATAGCTCTCCTGCGTCCAGCTGGCGGCGAGCACATGATTTTTTGCCCAGGCGTAAAAAGCCTGCGATTCCGGATGCGCCTGCATAAAGGCACGAATTTTTTGCGGATCGGGTTTACCCGTCTCCGCCTGCGGCTGGCTGGCGATCTGCTGATCGTAGAATCCCTGCGGTGTACTTACGGCAAAAAAGGGTAACGCGTTCATTCCTGTACGCCACTGTTCACCATGAGGAAGCTGAAATTCAAGCGCAAAACTGCGGACCGGCACGCCGTAATCAGGCGCATGGGGATTACCACCGGCGATGGCCAGCCGGCCGATAACAGGATAGGTGCCTGCCCGGAATACGCTGGCGCGTGACAGTGAAGCAAGCTGGCCGTTTGAAGTGAAATCGCCAATGACGCACACGCCTTTGGCATGGTTGCGGCGAAAACCGGGGTGCACTCCGCTGGACTGCTCCAGTGACTGCACCAGGGTTTGTGCGGAGAGGCGTTGTGGCGTAAGCCATCCGCCGGCGCCAAGAAACAGTAACAGCAGCACGCCGGGAATGCCGCCAACCAGCAGCAGTAACAGGAGATGCCGGACGGTCAGTTTTTTCATCATTATTGCCCACTTCAGGGGAGAAAGTTGGCATAAGACGAACCAGCCCGGCGTTTATTCCCACGCGGTAAAAATATTTTTTGTTGGACAGTTAGCCAGCGCAATCTGAAGGTGTTCGAGCCATGAAGCAGCAACGCGGCGAAGTCTGCCTTTCCACCATTTTCCGGTTTGTATGACCGACGCGGTTCAGAATCAGGAAGACGTGGACAACATCCGTAAGGCGATGAAAAGCGTGAAAGGTCCTGGCAACTTCCGCAACCTGTTTATGTACTCACCGAACGGGAAAAAAGACGGGATCCCGATTATCCAGCTGTCAGAGGTAGCGGCCAAAGACGAGTTTCTGAACATCAAGAACGTCAGCCGCGACGACATGATGACCGCACACCGTGTACCGCTGCAGAAGATGGGAATTATCCCAAACAATACTGGCGGGCCTGGTGACGTGGAGAAAGCCAGCCGCGTGTTCGTGCGCAATAAACAAATGCCGTTGCAGAAATGCTTTGAAGAACTGAACGACTTTCTGGGAGAGGATGTGATCCGCTTCGCGCCATATACTCTTGACCTGAGCGAAGACAATCACCGCAACCCTCACCAGAGAGCCTCTGCAGCATTTCGCGGGGCGCTCTTTTTAACCCTTTAGACCAGACTACCGTGGCGGACGTGCCAGCGGCCCGGAAATTGCATCTCGTTCTGATCGCCCGCCCCCCCTTAGCTCGCGCTCGTACCCCCGCCACGCCTGCCCGGTTTGTGTAGTGGTTTTCATGCACCTGCATGACATAAGCAAAAGCCCGCCAGTAATGGCGGGCCAAGGCATAAACGATCCTTCATGGAGCGTGCCGCATAGTCATGCACTGCCGGAGCTGTCTTCTTTCTCAGGTTCAGGTGTTGAAAAATCGTCGAAAGACTTATAGGTTTCAGTATCGAAAAGTGAAACCCCCTCAACCTGATCCATCGGCATTACATGCCGGAAATGCCCGAAATTGAGTGGAACAGAATCAGCTGTAATGTCTTGACTCAGGTAAAGCTCAAAATATCTATGTTGTTCGTGATAGCGCAAAGTGTCTTTATCACGGTAGCCGCTGATGTAAGGGATAATGGCAAGGTGTTGTGTGTCATGGTGCTCCATACGAGGCGCAGCTACATAACCGATGTAAACTTTGCGTGACTTTAGGGTAACAAAAATCAGCTTCCCTTCATCAATCGCCTGAACCAGCAACGACTCAATGCCGTCCTGTGCTGCCATTTCACGATATGCCTTCTGCCTTTCTTCGTTGTTCTCAAGCGCACGCTTAGCACTATTTCCTTGCTCAACAGCAAGCCATATAGCCATTCCCATTGAGAGAACGAAGAAAAGCGGATAGGACATAACCTTAATATCCGTCAGCCATGAGTAATAATCAGCGTGGAGGCTGGGCCATATCATGCCCTATATGTTGACTAAGGTACTGATCAAAAGGAGGAAAACGAAGAGCGCTGTGACAACGGCAAATCCTTGAATAGCGAACTTACATCCATGCATAGCCACATAAAAGTAAGCATTCCAGCCATCACTTCGGGCTAATTTTATGCGGGATTGGTAATGATTCTGTGTGTACCAAAACCCGCATACCAGAACAACC
>Ga0157361_1000901_pt1 | contig 10731 bp, 10 predicted proteins | sample AttlaeALBM2_FD_111481 | JGI IMG/M metagenome (GOLD analysis project Ga0157361, IMG submission 111481) | Fungus gardens microbial communities from leaf cutter ant in Ribeirão Preto, State of São Paulo, Brazil - Atta laevigata ALBM2 | ecosystem: Host-associated > Fungi > Mycelium > Unclassified ...
CAAGCACTTGTGTCAATTATCAAAGACCTCTGGAATAAACACTCCAAATCTGTCAACATAACAAGACAGTCCAAGGAGTGGTGGAACAAGGAGTATAGCAGGAACCTTGCAGTCTACTAATAGCCTAAAAGAAAATGAGACTAGATTTCATTCAAGAAATCAACCAGGGCAGCCAAACAAAACTTCTTCAATAACAAAATTCAAGAAATTGCTGCAACCAACAAAAGACCATAGGACCTCATGAACTGGGTCAAGAAACAAAAACTACTAGCCATTGAAACCATTAAGTTCAACAGTCAACCATGCATCAAATTGGACAATTTATGGCAAGTGTTATACCAATCCTACAACTTAGCCTAGAATAGGCTAATCAATACTCAATCATTTGATAAAATTCCTAACAGTCAATCTACAGAATGGTTATCCTTTTTGAGTGCTAAAATATATGACACACTTTATAAGTGTAGCAGTTCTTTGACCCCTGGCCCAGACCACATTTCTTGGTATTATCTAAAAAAAGGTACTTTGTGATCCCAAGTGCACCACTAACATTGTGAATATAGCAAATGCCTATATCAACCTTAGTCACTGGCTGACATACTTCAAAAAATCTACTTCTATTATTATCCCCAAACCTAATAAGTTGACCTATAATACTCCTAAAACATTCCATCCAATTGTTCTCCTTAATACACTGGGAAAATTGATTGAAAAAGCAATAAGTAGCAGAATGCAAATTCACTTTATCTCTTTCAACTTCCTTTACCCTAATCAATTAGGAGGAATCAGATAGCAATCAACAATGGATACTAGAGTATTTCTGACTTACCTCATTAGAACAGGTTAGGTTAAAGGCCTTTATACAAGCACATTGGCTTTTGACATAACTTAATTCTTTCCTTCTCTTAATCATCAACTTCTTCCAATAATCTTAACTAAAGCTAGTTTTAATATCAGAATCTCTCACTTTTTCTCTAGTTATTCAATTAACAGACAAACTCAATACATATGGAATCATTCCACTTCACCACCATTCAATATAGACATCAGTGTAAAACAGAGATCTATTCTTTTCCCTATTCTCTTAGTCTTATACATTATCCCTTTTTTTACATCTTTGAAAAAAGAACAAAAAATCTCTTTGTTCCCTCTTCTCTTCTTTCTTTTGTCAATAATGGACAGGAGAAGAGTTACAAAAAATCAAATGTAATCCTTTATAGTAGTTGTTGTCATGACTTGGCTAAATGGCTATGTCATTATTTATATTTCTTTTCTTTTGAATTTACTACACAAGGAAGAAGTGCAGGAAAGTGTTACATGACAAATGTCACACATCATGATGTCATAGGTCACATCACATGATAAGTGTGGGAAAATAGTACACAGGTCATATAGTAGTTGTATAAGTAGTATATAGGAATTGAATGAGAACTCTATTAAGTTCTCCTTGTCAACTCAGATAAGAAATGGGATTAAGCACTCTCTGCTAAATTTTACAGTTATAGTATTATCTCTTCTCTCTTCAACCAATTTGGTCTTGTAACTGAACATGAAAAATCTGAAGTCTTTCACTTCTTTAGATCAACAAAGAAAACAAAACCTTCTCTTTAGACCTTAGGCCACTAGGTAGATCAATACTCAAACCCAAGGAAATCTGGTGGTACTTAGGTTTCTTCTTCAACAAGAAACACTTTTTTCAATACCATATCCATTTTTATGCCAACAAAGCACTATCTACTATCAAAAGCATAAAGATACTTGGTGTCAAATACAGAAAGATGGATAACAAAGTGGAGGAGTTATAAATAGAATTATACTCTGGGACAGATGTATGGTACTACTTCAAAGAATAGATAGTACTTAGTGATGGTAGGAAACCTAAGAAAGCAGGCTCCAGCAAACAGGACAAAATGTTGGAGTAAAGTATGACCTTTGATGAATGACCTTGGTTTCAACTTATGTATTGTGCCCTGGTCTCCAGTTGTGAGGTCAGTTGCTTATTTTGGAATGAGGATAAGTTAGTAGAGTAGAGGTCCTAGGGATATAGGATAGAGACTGAAGTGGACAAGGATAGGATTAGGACCAAATAACGTTAATTTACAAACTAAGGAATTACACTGTAACTACTCAGTACTTATAGGTAGTCTGGAATAGGAGGAGAGTAGTCTACTATGCTATTCTACTATTGTTAGTTTTAGGAGAATTATTAGGAGAATTAAATTACATAATTGTCAGATTTCCAGAATATGACACTTGGTAACTCTACAAGAGGCCTGTTTCTAGTACACAAACACTATTGTTATGAGATAGTTCCCAAGAAGGAAACTATTTCCTGCACATTTGTCAACTTAGTAGAAAATATGCAGAAATACAAGAAGAAAAAGATATAAATAGCATGGAAAAGCTTATGTGCATAGACTATGTAATATTTGTATAAGTAGATAGTACAATCCAATGAGCAACTCTATTGAGTTCTTTCTAAACAACCATCTAGGTTGAGTCTTAAGTTTTTATGACCTTATACTAACACAAGAACTCAATCTCTACTGCTGACCCTGCATCTTGCAGCCTCAACATTCCAACTTTCACTTACTCTCTTATTGTCCTTGCTAATGAGCATAGTGCTTAGAAGCTTTTAGAAAGCTAGGCTCTAGGTGTATAAAGGGACTTCTTAGTCAGTTAGGGACTGAGAAAGAAGACTAGGTACCAAGACTAGGTATCTTGTTCAAGTCCTGACCTTGCAACTGGGCATTGTTCTTTACATAACTTCTCTTTATAAACCTTGTGCTAAAGGTCCCCTTGTGACCTATACACACAGAAAATTAATAGTAATTCCTTAGAAAGCTATCTAGAGTAGGGGTCCTCTTCTTAGAGGCAATAGTTTATGATCCTTTAGGGTAGTAGTTAGTAGAGCATTAGGAGTCTAGTTGGGAAAAGGCTTAGTGCCCCAATAGACATAGTAAACTGCCCAAAATTCACCATTACTATTAACTTTACCATTATCATCACTACCATCACCATCTATCATGTCTTGCCAACAACAACAACAACAACCTACTGTGGAGCAACTAGCCCTAGCACCAACACCAGTACTACTCCTATCCTAAGAAGAGCAACTTCTCACTCTCATTGCTAGCCTACAACAGTAGGTGAACACAATATTATAACAATAAGGAGAAAGTCAAGTAGAGATAGCTAAGCCTTTTATATTTGGAGGAAAGATAGAGGAAGTGAGCATATTCATCAATATAGCTTGATCATATTTGAGTATAAAGATAATAGGGGAGAAAGAGATGTTATGCTGCCAGTGAATTCTCTGCAGCAAGTAGCATTTGATATGCTTTATACCAATGGATTTCTAATTAGAATTTGCTCTAGAACCCATTATAAATTCTCAGAATATACCAAATGGTTATATGAATTAGTAAGTAGGTAGAAATAGACCTAGAACTCATGACAGGACCTCAGGAGGCAAGCAAGATGAGCTAGCATCAGGTTATAAAGAGAGTTGTTAGATGACAATGTTCTAAATCTACTTTTGGTTAGAACTACCTAGAGAAGATAGCAGACTTGAGCTCTAAAGCCATTAGTATGTCAGGGACAAACTTAGACAAATATGTCTCTGATTGCAAATAAGCATTGATGGTATCAGATCAGATATATTTAGATAAATAACACCTAGGACATGACTTAGAGAAATTGAGCAGTAGTTGGAGCTTACTAAACAATTGACAGGCAACTAAGGAGTTCTAAATCACAAGCCAATAATAGAAGGAAGAACAATAAAGTATAAAGAAGATTCTAGAAGGAAACAATAGTGGGGACACACTATCATTGATAGGAAGGACCTAGGAGAACATGTAAGCCTTGGGAGTTTGGGAGGACTTAGTAAGAGAAAGAGTTGATAGAAACCCAAAAGTAGTCATAGTTTTCTTTTATCTTTTTTATCTTTGAGCTTTAGACATTTATAATGATTTAAATATAGTATCTAGAGAGCAAGGATGAGAAGAGGGACCTCTTGGCACTTATCTCCATCATTACTGTCTTTGGAATTGTATCACAAAAGGCCACTTACTGATTTGTGATTTGATATTGGGATATTCAAAAAGGCTTAGAAAGTGAGGTTTAGACAGTGACAAGAGATATTGTTAAGTCTAAGGTCTAATCCTCAGACAGGGAGTTCTTATATACAGAATTGTAATGGTTTGTGCACTAGAATAGGCTATCGCATGCCACTACCTATTGTTCTACATATAGTAGTGCCTTTGTACTCTAAAATACAATAACTTAACCATATGGAGTGTTATGAGGAGCCCAAAAAAGAAGTAACTTTCCATACTTTTAAACAATTAGTTTATAATCTCAAGATATATAACAGAATTAAATTATAAATAGCATGGGAAACTTAAGTAAACCATATCATATAATTAGGTCAGGTGATTGTAGAATATTCCAGAAGGGCATGTGATTGTGGGACTTTAGTACATAGACCATATAGAAATAGTGCATAGAATATAACAGGAAATTCTATTAAGTTCTTTCTGAATATCCACCTAGGGTGAACTCTAAGTCTTCACAACTCCACATTAACATGGAGGTTGTTCTTTGTTCTAATAAAAGGCAGATAACTATCTATGGGTAATTAATTAATATCTATGTGCAAATATTGAGGACTTTATATCTCCACTAATATTAATTACCTCAGGGTTGTTCTAGGCTCATTCTGAGTGTTAAAAAGAGAGTTTCTTCTGAGCCTAGAAGCAAAGCATTGATTATGGCAGTTTTTGAGATATTGGCAATTTAATAAATAGTACTATGGTGGTTACTATCATGACTTAGCAAAATAGCTAAGTCATTATTTATTTTTCTTTTTCTTACTATACAAGGATGAGCACAGGAAAGTATCACATGACAGATGTCACATATCAGGATGTCACAAGGTTGGGTCACATGACGAGTGTAGGAAAGTAGTACACAGACCATGTAGTAGTTGTATAAGTAGTGTACAAAATCTAATGGGAACTCTATTGAGTTCTCCTTGTTAACTCAGACTTGGAGAATGATTAAGTTGTCTGAGGCTAAGTTGCTACAGTTATCTGTTGATCTGCCTGATATTACCAATATTAATTGCCTTGAGATGTGACTGGCATTAATCAAAAGGTCTTTTCAAGGGCTTTTTGTAGCTATTAAGACCATAAGAATCATCAAAGAATTAGTAGAGATAGGTTCAAAATGAAGTTTATGACAGAATTGTGAAATGTGAATATAATGAGTGTAAGAGTTTAGAATCAGTAGAATGTCTTGAATAGAACACAAAATATACCTAGAATTTGATCTAGGGAGAAATAGTAGATGCAACTTGGGCAGGCTTTAGAGAGGACAGCAGACTAGAAAAGCTTGGCTAGGTACATACTTAAACTATATCATATCCATAAGGTTCAGTGTTGGGGGTACAAACAAGGGAGCAACTGAGTGTGGAGGGTCCATGAGTGATCAACTAACTGTATTTTCCAGTTGAGTCAATGCCATGGTATATAGAGGTTGATATCTTAGGAAGGCTATGCAATGACGATCTAGAGAGATCTTATCTTCTTTTATACCACAAACAATTATTATTTTACTTAAAGCTGCATATAATATTTAATTTCACTTTTTAACTTAAAACCTTTATTTTAGTTATCTCTTCTTGAACCTTTAGCACACAATTGGAAGCTGGTACTGTATCTTATTATCTGTCCCAGTATGCAATTCTCTTTTGCACTCTTTCAATGAAGATGGCCTGGGTGCTATTATATATACAGGAGGGAGTAGCAGAAGCATAAAAAGACAACCTGTTAGATGAATTATCAAAAGAAGAATTGGAGATGGAGACAGTGAAAGAACTATTTGAGAAAATGAGAAATGAGTTTAGAAAGATAGCAAAAGAGAAACAAAAGATAGAGCAATTAAGGGCAATAGAGCAAGGGAGGTGGACATACAATGAATATATCTAAGAGTTTAAAAAAATAGCAAGGGAAGGTAGTTATGAGGGGTGACCTCTTATAGAAGAATTTAAAAGAGGACTAAATAAGGAGGAAGCTGGCAGAAGCAGAAAGTTCCCCCAGTACTATAGAGGAGTGGCAGGAGAAATCAGTGTGACTAGACAGGAACTAGAGGTAGAGCAGAGCAGAGAAAAGAGTATTAGAGAGAAACACAGTGTGCCCACAGGGAAATGTGTAGTATAGAGGAGGCTTTGGAGGAGGGTCATATGGAGGAAGGGGAGAACAGATTATGTGAAGGAAAGGAGGTCAGAATTTAAAAGGAGGATATCAGAATAGAGGAAGCCAGCTAGGATCAGTAAGGGACCTTAATGCAATAGAAGTTGACAGGAGAAGAGGGAGAGATAAAACATGCTTTGTCTATGGAAAATGGGGGCATATGACAAAGAATTATTGGCAAAGAAAGGAAAGAGTGGAAAGAGTAGTAGAATTGCTACAAGAGCTGGCAAAAGACAATGAAGGGTAGTGAGCTCCTGGCTAGTCTCCTCAAATATGTATAGTATATTGTGCCCAGAAAAACTGGGAAATAGAATTTCTTGTCAAAGCAATACTGAGGGAGTAAGAGATGTGCAGTATATACTGTGGCTACTAAGAGAAGTATAAATGAAAGTAGAACTGGAAAAGCTAGAAAACCATGAAAGAATAGCAGTGAAGGTGCTATTGGACAGTAGAGCAACAAGCCTATTTATAGACACAAAGTTCACAAGAAAAAGGGATTTAAACTAGAAAGACTAAAAAATCCCCTACTAATAAGAAAAGTTGATAGAACTATGAATATTGGGGAAGCAACCACTTATTAGGTAAAGTATAATATATTTTTCAAGGGATATATTAAGAGGGCACAAATGAATATATACAACTTAGGAAAGATTATTTATTTTTTTAAATCAGTGATTTATTACATGGAGCACAGAGGCAGACCATGGTAAGTACACAGTACCTACTTAAATAAGAGAAGAGACTATATAAAGAGAAAAAGGAGAAGGAAGAAAACAGAAAAAATATAGAAGAGGAGGAGAAGTGAAAGAGACTAGGTGATAGAAGCTGCACTTTTGCTCCAAGAAGCCGTGCTATGATAGAACCTTATCTATTATCAAAACTAAATGCTTCAGGGTTGTCTGCAAGAAAGTGGACAAAGCTGTTGATGATGATGTTACATGGTCACATGGAGAGGTCATGCCTATTGCATTCTATAATAATGTATTCTCAGGTTTGAACCTCGGCTTCACCACAAGGGCAGCTGGTGGAAAGGTAAGGGAAGAATCTCTGTCTGTATTCTCTAGTAGGGGCATGACCAGTAGTCATGTGGGTGAAGCAAGCACATAGTGAGTTAGTGAAGCCTATGACAGGAAGCTATAAGCCCTCCTTAGCATAAGTTAGTTTGATAACTCTTTCCTTTTTGTCTTCAAAGTAGTGGCCTTTTTTCAGGCTACTGGCAAAAGACATTTGCCATTTGCAAAGGATGTTGTCACATTCTTTCTTTTTGCTGAATAGATATGACTTCTTACTAGGGAATGTGAGAATACATATGCTTGCTTTGACTTGGTCATCAACATGCTTGTGTCTAGGCCATTTGGCTTTGCTGGGGTAGTACCAGAAGTGAATTTTGTTCCTGCTATCTTTGCTGAGAAAGGTTTTGACTGCAGAGGCTAAGAGGATGAACATGTTCTGAAGGGGTTTAACTTTGGACTCTAGGATTTTCCTTGCTACAGCGATAGAGTCAGTGATGACAGTAATGTCATAGATGTTGTCTATTTCCATTGCAGGGATGAGGCTAGTGTAAATGACTATGAGTTCTGCTTTAATAGGTATAACATTTATGGAGTGGACTTGTAGGATAATTGTGATATTTATATTTGCTATGTTTTGCCAGAGGACTTAAAGAGCGGTTTGACTGCTATCTGAGTATATATTGATCATATAGTCAGTGTCTCAATCATTGTGGAAGGCTAGGACATTGATGTCATGGTGGTTGATGATATCCAATTGCAGAGCAAATCTCATTTTAGCAAGGCGTTTGTTGACATAAGTGGCGACTCTTGCATAGTTTTCTTGTGTTATGTCCTGGCATATAAATAATGTCCATTCTGGGTGATTAGGGGTACCATAAAGTAGGTCTCCCATGGGGTTAGAGCAGCTGGGAATATATCATACAAGAAATCTAGGAGGTTTCTGAATGAAAATAGCATCAGTTGAGTTTTTCTGAGTTTCTAAAATGATATTGGTTAAGACTTTGTTTTTCCTAACGTTCTGTGAAAAGATTTTTAAGTTGTGCTTAATCATACTTTGTTACTGCCTATAGCTAGGCAGGTTGAGTTAGCCCTGGTTTTCCTGGCTTCTTGAGCTTTCTTTGAGTGCCACTCGCAATTGAATCTGTGTTTTTAAAAGAGGCACTTGTTGTCATCTGCCATGTGTTTGCCTTTGCAGTTGACGTATTTGAAGGTGTGAGGGCATGGTTTGCCCTTAGCAGTTTTTAATCTGGGAGAGTTGATCTTGAAATTGGCTTTGCAATACCATGCTAAATCTCTATAGTATTCTAACTTATGAGGTCTATTATACTTTTGACATTTTGAGTCATGGGCACAACATGAGAATGTGGAGTGGCCCCACTTCTAGCAGTTATAATACTGAGAGACTCCAGGGTTCATGTTGGTGGCCCTGATGGTGGCAATGTATCTACCAAAGTTGAAGGAATGGTTTATCAGCAACTTTGCTTTGGATCCATTTTGAGAATCCCAAATGTCAAACTAGATGATAGCTATATCAGGTTTGGGAGAAGCCTTAATGACCCTGGACTTTGCTGCAAGATTCACAGGTTCAAATAATTCTAGATGCTTCATGGTGGTTGTGATGCCATCACCAGTGAGTTTGTTGCCATTGGGTTGTATATAGGGAATACTAGTGATTTTCAGATAAGATTTAGATTGAGGGAGCCAGAGAGTGAGTATTTTGTTGTTACCTGCACCGTCAATCGACTTAAGATATCTTTCTATAGTATTATGGTTGCTTGTGTTTGGGACACTATTTGTATTGATGGATACCTCTCTAGGACAAGGGTGGATGAACTCAGCTCTCGTCACTGATTTGATATTTTTTCATAGCATGTTGATCTGGAAAATGTGAGTGTTAGCTTCTCCCATGATGGTATTCTTGATTTTGTTGGAGGTAGGTATAATAGCCTGTTTTCTGAATGGGCCCTTTGTGGTGTGTTGTACTTTTTATCCCTTGTTATCTGGTTTGGGAAATACCACATTGTGTATCTCAAGGATTTTCTTGTTTGGCAGAGCTGGAAAAGCTTCTTTGATCTTGAGGATGCTGGCCATGGAATTGGTGGCCTGGACATATGACATGGGGGGAGACAAAGAGCTTTTACCCTTGATTGAGCGTGTCTCCTGGCATTTCTTTGAACTCTCCATTTGTTCCTTAGAGGGACAAGGTGGGATGGGTGGTGGAATTTTCTTGATTGTTGACATCTTAGGATAGGCAGTATTCTTTTTGGCCTTGTCATGGATCTGGATGTTTCCAAAGTGAGTAGATATATTGTCACAAATGGAGGTGTTTTCAGATGAGTGCAGCTGGTCCCAACCAAACTCAAAAATTGCAGAAATGAAGTCCCAAGCTAATTCACCAAAGAGTTCTAGTTGAGGGATGCTGTTGCCATTATGCCCTTCTAGACTTCATTGTTTGAGGAAGCATGCTATACGTTGTAGCAAGCAAGCCATATTGCAAATGTCGCTTTGTAAGAATTTGTTAGTGCCAAATAGTAATGTGGCTGTGAAGTTGCCATCCCACAGGTTAGGGTCAGCTGGGATGTTAGCACTATAGGGAATGACTATGGGCAGTGAGGGTTCTGGTAATGTGTTGAAGTTGTCAGTAGGGGGGGGGTTGTTAGGTGCCCCCTCATGGGGGGCACATGGAGTTTGCAAAGGTGGCATAGCGAAGTCATACCTCTGGGAGCTGGCAGTGGAGGGGGCATTGTCTGCCACTATGTCCATATTGTTTTCCAAAGAATTGTTATCACAGACACCATCCCAGTTGCTAGGAAAATATTTGATATGTCCATTCACCCTTATCAACTTCACTCCATCGCCATCTCTAGTGAGCTCAGGAAGTTCTTCAGTATAAACCTAACCAATTTGATCTCTTTCTGGGATTGCCCAAGTGATGCTTTTTACACAGTAAGTCTCAGTGGTCAACAATGTAGATTGATGACTGAGGTGCAGTAGTAAAGAGTGTCCGATATATAGACACAGCAGTCGTCTGACTATTGTGGTACTTCGCATGATGACCAAGCTCTGCCCCTACAACTGCAAAGGTACAACCATGACGGTCCACTTCAACAATGCTGAGTGGCCCCCTCACCATCTTGTCAACAAAGAGTCCAAAACACATAGAATTAAACCTATCTTACCTAGTAAAACAGCATGGGACTTTAGTAGAAAAGAAAAATGCGACTTTATTGTCAGGAAATGGCAAATGTACTTCCAAACATCCGATTACAAGGGTAGAAACTTCTTGGAGTTAAATGACAATGATGGTGTTGAATTGTGAGAATATCACAAGTAACTCATAGAACCGGACAGGTACTCAAGTTACAGTGTGGCATTATAAGATGCCATCACAAACTATACTACTATGACTATAAGAATAGAAGACTCAGTAGGTATATAAGTATGTATGCGACTCTATGAAA
>Ga0157361_1000903_pt1 | contig 10729 bp, 11 predicted proteins | sample AttlaeALBM2_FD_111481 | JGI IMG/M metagenome (GOLD analysis project Ga0157361, IMG submission 111481) | Fungus gardens microbial communities from leaf cutter ant in Ribeirão Preto, State of São Paulo, Brazil - Atta laevigata ALBM2 | ecosystem: Host-associated > Fungi > Mycelium > Unclassified ...
AGACCTCTGAGCAATGCCACCAAGTTGGTTGGGATGGAGAACACTGTGCTTGACAGCATCAAACTGGAGTCGCCTGGCAATCATCTTCTCAATGAGCTTGCCAAGGGTGTTGAGCAGGACAATGGGTCGAAAAGCCTTAGGAGTGTCATAGGCTGGTTTGCCAGGCTTAGGAATAATGACAGAGACTGACTCCTTGAAATGTCGAGGCCAGTGCTGTAGAGTGATGCAAGAGTTGGCGAGGGAAAGAATGCCAAAGGCACAGATGTCGTCAGCTAGGATACTCTTGAGGTAGCGCCAAGTAATATGATTAGGACCTGGAGCAGAGACATTAGAACAGGCCTTAAGGGCCTCAGACATTTCTAGCATAGAAAAGGATACCCATGGCCAAGGGGCCAGAAGCCCTGTCTATGTTTCAACTTGACAAAATATTGCTAACTTGTTCATAAAGGCAGACCAGCCTCAGGTAATACAGTTTGCTGTTCCTAAACTTGGTTTGAGATCTTAAATGGTCTTCTCTCTAAATGGACTTTTCTTATCTTGTTTCTCTTCTAGACTTGTCAGATCAAGGGGGTGTGTTAGATGTGCTCTAGACAGTCCTTTAGTAATATTTAGGTGATTAATTATTAGTAGGTCACCTGACTTGATGTACAATTCCCTGTGGACTTGAAGTTGACTCTTAATCACTTACAATTGTCCACAGTATTACTGAGTTGCTAGGACCTCACAGGTGTCACCACTACCCAGGTTCTTACAATATTAGGTCCTTATATGTTTCAATATGCAAGATACCTCTCCAGTGACTACTCCTCTTGCAATTAAACACAATTTTACTCTATCTAAGTCATCCCAGACTAAGGTCGAGAAACAGACTTATAGAAATTATGCTAATGGTATACATTATCTTTTCCAAGTAGGATCTCTCCTTTATACTACTCAAACATAGTCCAACATTCGGTTTGCAGTTAGTCTTGTGATCCAATTTGGTGGAAATTTCAGGAGTTATATACTTAGAGGCTGTTAAACGCATCTTGCACTATCTTAAAGATATAGTGAACTTCAATCTTGTACTAGTTTATCACAGCAGAAACACTTTTGACTTGGTGGGCTAGACTGATTTATCTTGAGCACAAGATCAGGACAACTGTTGTTCTACCAGTAGTTTTGTTTTTGGTTTAGCTAGAAGTTCTATTTCTTGGTCTTCAAAGAAACAAGCAACTATTGCTACTTCTTTGGTTGAAGCTAAGTACATTGCATCATCCAATGCCACTAAGAAGGCCATATGACTGTACACTTTGCTTACAGAGCTTGATTTCCCTCCTGCAACTGCTACTATTATCTATGCTAATAACCAGGGCTATATTACTCTTGCCAGCAATCCTGTTGCTTACTCATGTGCTAAGCACATTAATATTTGTTATTATTCCATTCATGAACATGTTAAATAAGGGGAGATGGATCTCTATCATGTGTCTACTAAGGACATATTAGCAAATATATTTACTAAAGCCCTTTGTTACAAACTCTCTCAAAACTCAGTATTTGAGTTAAGAAAGAGTTATATAAACTAGGACAAAACTGAACTTCTACTATGCTATTGACTACTATATATACTACATTCAGCCTTGTGTCCCCTTCCTTTGTCATCATCTCATGTCCTCTTCTTTATACTACATTATTATCTCATGTCCTCCTCTCTGTACTATGTCACCAGTCTGTCATAAAGCAAGATGAATTCATTACATTACCCTCCTCTAAGATTGCGTCTTCATGATATTGGCATATGTTTTCCTAGATAATCAGATGACAGGAACTCTAGGGGCATTTGGATGTTTTTGGTGAAATTCCTTGCATAATCTTGGAGCTCCTTTGACTACTTCAGCTCTATTTTCCCAAGTTCTCTCTTCTAGTGGTTGACCTTTCCATTTGATAAGGTATTGTAATTTGTCTCCTCTCCATCTAGAGTCAAATATTTCTTCTACTTCTTATATGTGGGTTTGGTTAATAGGATTAGCAACTCTATTATCGAATCTCTATGACTATTGCTCAAATATAGGTGTCACATAAGATGTAAGATATGACTTGTTGATGACTGGATAAATGGATTTCCATGTAGAGGGAATCTTGAGTTTATAAGCTAATTTGCCAATTTTCCATATTATAGAAAATAGTCCTAATTGTTTAGCTGACAATTTCTTTGAGGGTTGATTTGTGTTGTAATGTGCCATATCTACCTATACTAAGTTACCACTTTTTGTTTGATCTCCAGTTTCTTTTTTGCATCCTACTTTTTTTCATCACTTCATTTGTTTTTTTTAGTGTTATTTCTACTCTACTCCTAATCTCTTTGATTATTTTGAGAAATTGTTTTGTTGAAAGGGGCAAAAGGGGAGTTAGCTGTGACTAGTAGAAATGGGTGGTGACAGTTCCCAATTACATGCTAAAGGATTTATGGAGAGAAGAAGAAAGTAGGGGTATCAGAAAGAAATTAAAATGAGAAGCACAACTTATCTGTAATATAAAAATAGATAGAATAATTGGAAGCTCAATCTAGATCTGCCTCGCATAGTGTCCCTAAGATAGATAATCTACCTTTACATACTGTAACAAGCTCACTAGTAAAATAGTCAGTAAACTATTCATGGGTCTTACTATACTCAATCAAGCTCTCATCCGCACCCTCACACCAAACCTTATGGGTATGATACAATCTGAGTCAATGATTAGCCAGGCTTTTTGGGCCTACTATTCCATAGAAGGTTGCCTGAGTAACTACTGTGTCTTGTCTCAAGAAAGAGTAGGGTATAGGGTAGAAAACATTTACCAACTCAACCTTTTACCAAAATTACCCCTTATATACTCAAGAGAATTGTATTTATAATCTCAAGAGCTTCTGAGATAAAGGCAAGGGCCAAGAAAGCACTCCCTATCAATCTCCACTCTGAGAAATATATTAGAATATTACAAATGTTCAAAACTCAATTAAAAAGAAATAGAAAAAGAAACTCTCTATTCTCCCTCGTGTCTTTCCTCTATGACACTACCATGCAGCTATGACAGCTGTCATCTTTTTGCCTGCCATACCTCCTAGATATGACTATGTAATCCTGCTCCACCTCTATATTTCACTCTTGCCCATTATTCCCTAAACTCTGAACTAGCTTTCTTTTACTCCAAATATGGTCTAGAAACACATGACAGTGTGTCCAAGCATCAGTAATACAATTGTTGTTTAGTAGTATATCTATTTTTTACCTGAGTCTAGCAGTGATGGAACTACTAGTCACTGATAGACTTTTGATCTGTCGTCTTGGTGTCATATTAGTCTAAGTCTACTCTAAATTGAAATTATCTCATATTCCAAGAATATCCCTGAGCCTCTGACTTCTAGAGCTTCAACATTGATAGTTTGTATCTGAGAAACCTGATATTAGCTCATCAGTCTTGCCTCTCGAGGTATATGATTTCCTAGCATGTGACAGCTTGGCCACTATCTAATAGAAGTACCCAATCTTAGGTCTAGATTATGTCTGGGGCTTGTAGGAGGTCTCTAGAGTGGGGTTATAATTTTTATCCTATACTACATTTCTGCAGAAAATTCTCTAGCAGCATAATACCATTCCTAGAGAGTCTTCTATTGATGAATTCATACTCTCTCTGATGTTTGAATAATGACCTAGATTGATCATGAAAGGTGATTGTCCTGTACTAGAGTAAATTCAGTTATTGTATAAGAATTTTGCAATTGATAGCCATTCTGCCTAGTCATTTTGTCTATAATTATAGTAGAGTCAAAAAATTGTTTGAGTTCTTGATTAACTCTTTTTGTTTGATCATCAGTTTGGAAGTGATAAGTGGTTGAGGGATTTCTTTCCATTCTAAGTTATAAGTATAATTCTTTCATGAACCTTGATACAAACTGTGGTTTCTCGATTACTAATGACCTTTCAGGGAATTCCTATCTCCTTGAAGACTCAATCCCATGATACTTTGGCTACTCCTTGAGTGGTGATATTTATGTTAATTGATGTATAACAAGCTATTTTAGAGAAGCAATCTACTATCACTAGTATTCCATTGTATTCTACCAACTCTAGTAGTAGTCCTATCAGATCAATGCTGATAGTTTCCCAAGGACCTTTTGGAATTTCATTGGGGTAGAGATTATTTCGTCTTAGGTTATCGATTGGGTTTATTTACTTGGCATTTTTCACATCCTGCAACATATTGTTTTACATCTTCTAGTATTTGAGACCACCAATAATTTCTTGTGATTAGTTCCTGTATCTTGGTATAACCTGGGTGTCCTGCTAGTTCAGAGTCGTAGTACTTAGTGATGATTTCTTCTCTGAGGGTAGCTGAGTCTGGGACATAAATCCTCTCCTTCTACAGTATTATTCTTCCTTCTTGTCTTCAATCTTCTTTTGACCTTTCTATTGTCCCTCATATTTCTTCTTCTATGAACTCTTCTGCTTCCTCTATCTCTTTTCAAAATTCTCCTTCTTGAATCGTAAGATTCCTGAATCATTTTTCCTTCAATACTGTTTGATCTTCATTGTTGTTCTTTCCTTGACGATGGTCTGGTCTTTTGGATAACATATCTACTTTTTTCTGAGAGTTACCAGGCTTATGTATTAGTTGAAAGTCATGCTCTTGAAGTTCTGTCATCTATCAAGCTTGACAACAATTGAGCTTTTGTGGTTTTTTGAAATATCCTAAGTTTTTGTGATTAGTCTATATTTTAAACTAATTGCTCCCTATGAGATATTGTTGCCACTGCTTGAGCCCTTCCATGATAGCTAATAGCTCTCGGTCATAAATCTTGTAATTCCTCTCAGTTTTGTTTATTACCTTAAACAAGTAAGCAATTGGTCTCCAAGGGTTATCTTTTTGTAGTTGTAATAATACTCCTCCTATGGCATATCCTGAGGCGTTAGTCTCTAGTTGCATTTTTTGTTTAGGATAAAGGATAGCTAGCGTTGGAGGGTTTGTCATCTTGTTTTTAAGTTTGTTAAAGATGTTCTTTTTTTTCTCTTGTCACTTCTATTCCTTCTTTTCTGTTAACTCCATCAGTGGTTTGGTTACTTGTGCAAACCCAGAGATGAATCTGCAATAGAAATTATAGAATCCCAGAAATTATCATACTTCTCTTTTGTCTCGAGGTTCTGGACATTGAGCTACTCCTTTAATTTTGGTGGGATCAGCTTTCACACTATCTTGTGACAGGATGACTCCAAGGTATTTAATTTTTGTCTGATGGAATTTGCATTTCTTGGGGTGAAGCAATAATTTGTTGTTAGCTAGTATTTGTAGAACTTGTTTCACTATGCTTCTGTGTTCATCCATTATTTGGGTGAAAATTAGAATGTCGTCTATGTAGATTACAATTTTTCCTGACATTATCAGCTCATGGAATAGGGTGTCCATCATGAGTTGAAAGGTTGCAGGTGAGTTGCATATACCAAAGTACATGACTAGAGGTTCAAATAGACCTTTGTTGGTTTGGAAAGCTACTTTCCACTCGTCTCTCTCCTTTATCCTCACATTGTTATATTCCCATCAAATGTCAAGTTTGGTGAAGTATTTTGCTTCCTATACTTTATTGATTAACTCTTGAATCAACAGTAGTGGATACTTGTTTTTTATTGTTGCTTTGTTGAGTTGCTGATAATCTTGTACTAGTCAAAGAGATCTATCTTTCTTTTTTACAAAGAAGAAGGGGGCCATATATGGTGACTTAGAGGATCAAATCCATCCTGACTTCAGATGTTTTTCAAGGAATTTATTGAGTTCTTCTTGTTCCTTGACGTTTAGTGAATACACCTTGTAGTCTTTCAATGTTGCATTTGGTATTAATTCAATAGCATGGTCCTATTTAGATCAGTCTAGTAGTTTCTTGAGAATGGCTTTGTTAAAGACTTGATTGTTGAAATCTTCATATTCTTTGGGAATATTTTCTTTTTTTTCTTCCATCTTTGTGTTTTTGATATTCAGTTTCTCTCTCCTCCAGGTTTCTTTTTCTAGATTAACAAACAATACTTTTTCCCTATCTTTTATTGTATCCTTTTCTATTTCTTTCTCTACTTCTTCTTCTAGCTCTCTTGCAATGTATATTTTCCTATACTATTGTTGACATTTTTGAAGGCTTATTGAAAAGTCTTTCCAGTTGATAGTCAGGTTATGTTTCTGTAACCAGTTATATTCTAGGAATAGGTTATGGTTGCCAAGATTTGTTACCAATAGTTGAATCAATTCCTGATGATCATTGATAGTCATGTTTATCTCAACAATTTCTGTAACACTTTTATTTCTATTAGTGGAGCTATTGGTATTGTAATAGATAATCGGGAATGGTAATTTGTGGGTATTAATATGATTTTCCTTTACAAATTTCTTGCTTATATAAGAGGTCAAACTTCCTGAGTCAACTAAGGCCTATTTGCAGAACATCCTATGAGTATCTGTCATTAATAATTTGAATCAAACATTTAGCTGTTTATCTCCCATTTTTCTGAGTATTGGGAGTTCCTCTAGTACCTTTAATGCCATCAGGACTTCATTGTCAGTCATCTCATCTAATTCTTTTAACTTCTCTTTTGTATACTCCTCTGCTCTCGAACTGTGAGCCCATATCTTCAGTATACTAATTGTTTTCTCTTTGTTACTCTATTAGATCTTCTTTGCTACCCATTCTGTTGAGTAGCCTTTGTTTGTCTTGTATTTCCTTGTACCAAAATAGTCCAAAAAGTCTTTCACTATATTATCAGGTAATTGGACTTTTGAGTTTACTATGGCAAATGAGTCAGTGCTTACTCCTTGTCCAAGAAAAAATCCTCCTTTACTTTTTTGACAATCCTCACTTTTTCACTTCTCTCCTTCCTTGGTTTGGAGCACCTTGCAGTGAGATAACCTGTTTCTCCACAATTGTAACATTTCCTTGTCTTTCTATACCTATTCACATCCATTACATTGGGGTCTCACCATGGAACATCCAAAACCAGTTTCTTTCTCATATCTCCCAAATCTTCCAACCTTTTCCTTCCTTCAAATTTTTCAATAGCTTCTCTTCTTGATCTCTCAAAACTTAACATCTTCTCATACTATTTGTCCAACGAGTTTGAGTTTCTTAGCTGACTAATCTCAACTAGTTTTCACACCAATACCAGATGAATTCCTTTCTTGAATAGGCTTACTAAGGCTATCTCATTATATCTAGAGAGTCCCTTCCAAGTGACAAATTTAGACCAGAAGTCTTTGAGTAATTGGTTCTCTTGTCTTAATTTGACCAGCTTCTCAATTGCATGAGTCTGAGTTTCTGTTGAAATAAAGAACTGCCATTTCTTTAGTTATTTTCTCCCAAGCCTCAAATGGGGGCTTGTTGGTTATAATTAAAAGATGAGACAGCTCAGATGACACCTTCGGGTGATCAACTAGTATATTAAATACCTAAAAGATGAGGCAACTACATAATAGTAGTAAGTGAGATAGTAAATGTTGGCTACAATGGGCTTATCTCAGATAACACCTTTGGGTGATCAACTGAGAGACGTAGTTAGACTACTCAACTATTATAAAGAGATGTGCATGCCAAAAGTGTCCTAGTAATGTCTCAGTATAACATATCTCTGATGTAACTTAGTATCTCTGAAGAATAAGAGAGAAAAAACAAAACCTGAAGTGTATAAGTCCACTTCAACACTCTTCCTGGACTGATGCACTCGTAGTCCTTTGGTTGAGTCCCATTCGATATACAAATTTGCGTAATGTGTCCCTTGGTAATGCCTTTGTAAGGATATCGGCCACATTTTCTGTTGTTGGTGTATATTAGAATATAACATTGCCCAATTTTGTGTGTTCCTTAATAAAGTGATGCCGTACATCCATATGTTTCATATGTCGGTGGTTCTTGTCATTTAAGCTATTAAAAATTGAGCCACTGTTGTCTGCAAAAATTTTGAGTGATCTTGTGACTGATAATCCTACTTTATTGAAGTACTTCAGTAACCACAGAGCTTGTGTAGTTGCCTTCGAAAATGCCATGAACTCTGTCTCTACTATAGACAACACTACTGTGTCTTGTCTTTTGCATTCCCAGGAAACTGGTCCCCCAGCTACCATGAATATATTGCCTTTGGTAGATCCTCTAGTGTCTTTGCATCCAGTATAATCTAAATCAACATACCTACTGGGTTCGAGACTGCTGCCACCTTTGTATGTAATGCCATAGTCTATGGTACCTTTGATGTAAGCCATGACATGTTTCAATGCATTCCAGTAGGCTTTCTCTAGGTTATGGGCAAAACGAGCTAGCTTGTTCACTAAGAAGGTGATGTCGGGTCTTGTGGCAACCTGTAATCATATTAACGATCCTAAAGCTTCATGAAGGGTATATTCTTCATCTTGTCTGCTTCATCTGGTGTAGAGAGGCAATCCTCAGTTGAAATTACTAGGCCAGGGGGAAGAGGAGTCATTGTTGGTAAACAAAGATGCATGTTAAACTATTTGAGAAGGCGTTCGCAGTATGCCTGCTGTGATAGAGTGACATCTCCTTTCTGGTTCCTATCTATACACATACCAAGGATTAGTTTAGCTTTGCCTAGATCCTTGATCTCATAGCTTGATTCCAGTTGCGATTTTGCTAGATTTTCACCCTCAATAGTGGAGGAAGTGCCTAGAATGTTGTCAGTCCAGGTAGAAGTCAATGTAAGCTCGTCATTATATACTCTTGATCAGATTTGAGGATCAGCATGTGATTTGTAATATCTGTGACCTTGAAAGGTTTTGTCTAAATTTTCTGCCCAGTTATGAGCTTCTTATATCATTCCATAGAGAGTTTTATGCAGTTTCCAGACATATTTGTTTTCCCCTTTCTCAAATCCCATTGGCTACTTCATATAAATGTTGTAGGCATTGTCACTATTGAGAAATGCAGATACAAAGTCAATTTGCCAAAGGCAAAGCTGTCGAGATGCTGCTATTGCATAAATAAGATGAACAAATTCAAGTCGAGTGACAGATGCATATATTTCTTTATAATCTTCTTCTATAACCTGGGTGAATCCCTTTGTTACAGTTCTGGCCTTCCGCCTCTCCAGTTCTCCATCATCCTTCCATTTTATTGCATAAACCTACTTTGATCCGACTACATTTTGTCCCATTGGCCTCAGTATGACCTCATAGACATCCCTTGCTTTTAGCATGCCTATTTCTATAGCCATTGGTTTCCATCATAGATCTGGTCTCCTCATTGCCTCTTTGAATGTTCTAGGGATCCAATTTTTGCTCTCAAAGTTATTTGCTATTGGCCTATTGAGGTATTCAAGGGACTCCTGTAACCAAGTGCTTGGCTTTGTAGACCTCTGTAATCTCCTTAAGACAATGGGTAGGTCTTTGGGAATTTCACTTAACTCTTCATCTGATTTCTTTTTCCTAACAATAGCAGTATTGTCATTACTATCCTTATGTAAGTCACAATTAGCCAGGGGTCTTGGGGCAATTCCCTATATTAATAAAGGTATAGGTTCTGGACTCACATTGTTGTCAAAGCTAACAGTGTTACTGTTGAGTCGGGGTTCATATATAAATGGGTCATTATCATCATAAAACACAACTGGGATTAGTTGCTTAGCCAAGTAAGTTGTTCCCTCTTCAAATATGATGTCTTGTGATTTGAAAACAACACCAGTGCTTTTGTCCAGGAGCTTATAACCGTCATGTCCAAAGTATCCAAGCAAAGTAGTCTTAACAGATCTAGGGTTTAATTTGGAGAGATTTAGGTCCAAAGGAATGTGAGCATAAGAGGTACAGCCAAAAGGTCGTAGATGTGATACATCTTGGCGTCGTCCAAACCACAGTTCAGCTGGGATTATTTTTGGTTATTGAGAGTTAGGTAATAGGTTTCAGATATAGACTACCATTCGCACAGCATCTGTCCAGTACTTTACAGGTAGGCCAGATTTAGCTATGGCCATTCAGGTTCCATCGAGTATAGTTCACATTGAGCGTTCTACCATACCATTTTGTTAGTGTGCATATGACGTTGTGAATTCAAAATGCAAACTCTTCTTATCATGATAGTGTTCCCATGTACTGTTGTACCATTCTTTGCCCATGTTTAACTGTACTTGTTTCAGCCTTTTTCCAGTCTGACATTTTGCCTCAGTATGAAAACTCTTGAAAATGTTCAATGTGACTTCTACTGACTTGGATTTCAGGAATGTGACTGTCCAATATAAAGAGAACCCATCTATAATAACCATGAAGTACAGTGCACTACCAGCAGATTATACCTGACATGGCCTCCATATATCAATGTGTATACGTTTGAGGATTTTCTTTTTCCTTGACTTGTTATCATTGTATGGGTGTGCAGTATGTTTGCTGTAGATACAATCCTTGTATAATCCACCAATTGATGATTCTCCACAGACATTTAGTCCATCAACAAGGTTTTCTGTCATCATCTGACAGATTATTTATACTCTAGTATGAGCCAAATGTCTGTGCCATATGGCAAAGCTTGTGGGTTTTTGCTTTGATTGTGTGGTAAGGGTAGTCGGTTGTGGTTTGTCCATTTCAACTATATATAGTTAACTGATATGTATTGCTAAGATTATGTCTGTTCCGTTTTGTGTTCTTATAAAGGCTTTGTTTCCCTTGAAGTTTGCCTCTGCTCCCTTAATGCTCAGTTTGGACATCGAGATCAGGTTGGATCTGAACCCAGGTGTATATA
>Ga0157361_1000905_pt1 | contig 10706 bp, 9 predicted proteins | sample AttlaeALBM2_FD_111481 | JGI IMG/M metagenome (GOLD analysis project Ga0157361, IMG submission 111481) | Fungus gardens microbial communities from leaf cutter ant in Ribeirão Preto, State of São Paulo, Brazil - Atta laevigata ALBM2 | ecosystem: Host-associated > Fungi > Mycelium > Unclassified ...
ACTCGATGGAGTCCTCGCTCATTTCTCTACCTACTTATACACTTTGCTACTGTGGCTATGCGCTTATTCTCCCATGGTCCTCATGTTACTCTAGTCATGTGACACCTTGTGACTGTGACCTGTTATGTGACCATCCGTCACACCAATGTGACGTTGTGACAAAGTCACATGATACTTTCCCACACTCCACCTTGTAGTTGTAAGTCCAAAGGAAAAGAAAAAGAAAAGAAAAGAAAAGAAATATAAATAATGACTTCGCCGTTTTGCCAAGTCATGACATAACTGTTACTTTTCTGTATATACCAACTCACAATGGAGTCGCAGCACAAAGTTTATACTGAGAAATATAAAAAAGCTAAACTCCAAGCCAGAATGAAGCCAACTGCTCTTTGTTCAGTGATTAACAAAGAGAACTCAATAGAGTTCCTGTTAGATTTTTTATACTACTTATACAACTATTACATGGTCTATATACTATCTTCCCATGCCTATTATGTGACTAATCATTGTGACATCATGTGATGTGATGCTGTGACTTCCTGTCATGTGACTGTGACACTTGTGATATGACACTTTTCTGCAATCCCTTCTGTGTAGTAAGTCTAAGATGAAAGCAAAAGAAAAGAAAAGAAATATAAATAATGACTTAGCCGTTTTGCCAAGTCATGACAAAAAAAGGTACAAGTATACTATTAAACACTGCTTGTTTGTAAGGTCAGGTCTTAGAAATGATACCCAAGTTTGGTACTACTCTTCTACCCACTGTTCCTAACTAACAGTAAAGTCTCCTTAAGCCAAGGACCTAGCTATGTATGGAGGTAGTTACTAATCATGATAATCAGCGACTGAGGGTTGATTTGTGATGAGATAAGAGAGTGAGCAGAGTCCAAGGTGGATAGTACTCTAAAGTGAATTGAGTTCTAGTGTAAGAAAGCTAAACTCCAAGCTGGAATTAAGCCAACTGTTCTTTGTTCAGTAATTGACAAAGAGAACTCAATTAGATTTTCTACACTACTTATAAAACTACTACATGGTCTGTGCACTACTTTCCCATGCCTATCATGTGACCCATCATGTGATATCATGTGATGTAACACTGTGACTTCCTGTGACACTTGTGACATAACACTTTCCCATACTCCCTTCTATGTAGTAAGTTCAAGATAAAAGGAAAAGAAAAGAAAAGAAAAAGAAATATAAATAATAACTTAGCCATTTTTGCCAAGTTATGACACTCAGCATATGGACCTCTGCATTTGAGTTGAACTGTTGAAGAATGGCCTCATTAATATCATGCACCTCATCATTTCTAGGACAGAGAATAATATAATCCAAGAAATGTTGAATATGTCCTCTATGGACTATTATTTTATCTCTATTTTCTCTCATCATTATCTTCTGATTAATTAGTAAGCAAGTATGTTTGCTAGTGCAGATTTTTCTTATACCTCAGTTCTGCACACTTCAGAGTGAGGTAAAGACTTTTATTAGACTGTTTCATATATCATACTGATGTAGTTAGACTTTGTGTTCTAATAGGTTATGGGCCCCATTGCCTAAACCATTAACAGAAAAGAAGTGCAAGAACTCAAGTTATTTTAAACCTCATGTCAGATTGAGATGAGCTCAAAACCAGACCGCATGTATGATATTCCTCATTTGGACAACACAGGGTCAAACTATCATGATTAGAAGTACAAAGTCTTGACTGTACTGCATCTGAGGGGTCTATCTAGAATTGCTGAAGGAACTGAACAATGTCCACCACAAACAGTCCTTGATCCAAAGGACCAACCTGCCACTACTGCTGCTTATGAAAAATAGCAAGCACACAATTATCAGGCAAAAGCAGAAATTACCATGAACTTGTTATAGGAACCACTCAGTGCTGTCATTCTATACACTTTGGCATCAGAGGTATAGAATTACTTGGAAGAGCGCTATGAAGAAAAGAGACAATATATGATGGTTCAATTACTTGGAGACATCTTCAGGTGTACCTTCCTTGATACTGTTCCAATGGAAAATCAGCTCAGTCAAATGTGCCAAAAGGTTCACAGACTCAAGGTTCTCAAACATGATCTAAAGGACACTCTAATTGCAGCAGTGATAGTTATGTCGCTACTAGATTCATATGTTATGAACATCGAGTGGGACTACAACTATTATCAGCCATGGTCTAATCACAAGTGGTTAGTAGACGAGATGATGGCAATGCTAGACGAGGACATTATCATGCAGTAATGCATTGAATAATGTCTGAGGACTCTAAGAGACAATGGACTCACAGAACGGACAGGACTCTTCAGAGAAGTCTCAGACTAACTTTTTTTCTATTTTTGGATCTGTGCCAAATGGGACAACACCAGACTAACCCATTATTAGGACACTGACTCGACTTGTCACCCTTAGTACTTCTGTCACTGGACTATCACTTAACTAGTCACTCTTAGTTACAAGTAGTGTTACTACATTGTAACATAGTCACAATACCTAGTTAGAATAAATACAGACCAGAAAGAGAAGGGAACGGCAAGTTCTCTCTTCTGTATTCCCTTTGTAAAATCCTACTCTGAGGAATCGGTACTCTTACTTGTCTTAGAACAATCTCAAGGGTGCTACTCAAAGTCTCGTTAACATCTCTCCTCCAATATAACTTCACTGAAAACCTTAGCTGGACCCTCTAATGAGGAGTGTGAAGATATCAAGTATTAAATATAGGCTTCAAGTTGAACGTATTCAACTGTAAGGTCTAGAGTCTTAACATCATATGCCTTACTTTGACAACATCTATACATAAAGAAGAAGAGCAAGTTGACGATGGAGTTCATTACAAAACAGATCTTGATAAAAGAAAATTTTCATGGTGATATCTCATACATTACATTGATAGAAGATAGCAAGGGAAAAAAGCCTTCTCAGTGTCCTTCTACTGATAGTGATACGAAGAAGAAGAACATGAAGTGTCACTACTATAAAAAGAAGAAACATGTCAAACTGGAGTGCAGGAAGTTGAAGGCCGATCAAACAGCTAGGACAGTTCCTGAGAACAAAAGAGTAGAAGGATCAAAAACCCAAGCTACAAAGGTCACCACAACCACTGAAGAAAGTATCATTTATCTCTTTATGACATGGAAAGCAACCTCAGATCTAGTAAGCAAATGAATTATTGACTCAGGAACAATATCACCAATGACATCTAGAAAGGAATAGTTCATTAACTATTCCCCATTCAGGACACCTATTTTAATTAGTTTAGGCGACAACATCATCATCAAGACAGTCAGATCAGGATCGGTCAGGATCTCAATGACAGTTGATGGAACATCAAGATTGTTTGAACTCCAGAATGTATACTACATCCCAGATATGAGAACAAACAATCTGCTGTCAGTCACTTACATAGTCCAAAAGGGATACACTGTCAACTTTGGGACAAACATGTACAAGATCTCAAAAGCTGGATCAATTATTGAAAGAGCCAAAAATAGAAAGGGACTGTAGGTCTTAGATAGCAATCCTGTTGTGCCCAATTCTCATATTGCACATGTTGCAAAAGCATCACTCAGTATATGGCACAAACAACTTAGACATACGATGACATGTTCTGTCAAAAAGCTCCTTGAATTATCAATGGTGACAGGAATGGAACTTATAGATGACAGCACAAATCATGTAGATGGTGAATGCATAGTATGCATAAAAGGAAAGACAACATGGAATGTAATTCCTAAGAAATTCGATATGGAAAATCCTAGGAGATTACATAGGATTTATTCTGATGTCTGTGGATCTTTTGACATTGAAGGCTATTCCCAGAGTTGATATTTCATGACATTCATTGATGGTTTCTCACATTATGTCAGGGTAAAACCTATCAGGAGCAAAGATAAGGCTTCTAAAGTTCTGAAGAAGTAAATCATATGCTCTAAAATAGAAACAGGGAAAAAGGCTAATCTTCTGAGAACTAATGGAGGTGGCAAATACATGGGTATGGAATTTTAAGAATGGTTGAGGTCCAGAGGGATGCACCATGAGGTAATAAATATAAATACCCCACAGGAGAACAGGATAGCAGAGCATCTTAACAAGACCATCTTAGAAATGATGAGAACCATGATGCATGAATCAGATTTACCCAGGAATTTGTGGCCATTTGCAGTACAATATACTCAAGAAATTGTGAATAGACTACCTACATGAGTACTATCTAAGAACAAAACTCCATACGAAGCCTTCCACCTCAAGAAACTATCAGTAAAACATCTCTAAATTTTTGGATGCTGAGCATATGTTCATATACCTGATAACAAATGAGGAAAGTTAGATGCCAAGACAATAGAGGGTCATTTCATTGGCATACCCCAAAACAGAAAGGGGTATATGGTCAGCAACAATTGAAACCTATTAAGGGTATATGTTTCTTGTAATGTGACATTTGTCGAAACTCCAGAGACCTCTGAGTGCATGACAATTCAAATTAATGAAGAAGTGCCTGAGTCTGATAGGTCTCCCATGGATATAAAGGGAAGGAACAGCGAGGTTGAGAACTTAGTTGCTAAGGATAACAATGTTGGAAAGAGTGACACTACAGAAACAACTGTGAAGGACACACCTATCCAACTTCGTCAATCAACAAGAGTCAAATATACTCCAACTCAAGATGATGATCTCCAGTACTCTGTGATATCCTATTCAAGACAGAAAGTGCCTGGAGAGTCAGAGGAACCACAAAATATAGCACTTGTAATGAAGGACCTAGTCATCTATGAAGAAGCCATATCAAGGAATGATGTAGTTTATTGGAAGAAAGCATGTGCAAAGGAATTAGAGGCCTTCGTCAAACAAGAGTTATTTAGCACAGTTCTAAAACCTATAGAATGCAAAGTGATAGGGTACAAGTGGGTCTTCAAGACTAAACTCAATGAGAATGACCAGGTAGAACGTTACAAGGCACAACTTGTTGTCCAAGAATTTTTGTAAATTCCTGGAATAGACTTTGATGAGACTTTTGTACCTGTCACATACCACTAGATACTTCAAATACTTCTTGCATTGGCAAATTGTTATTGCTGGCATATTCATCAGATAGATGTCAAATCCGCTTTCCTAAATGGGGATCTTAAGAATGAGATTTTCATGAGGATACTACCAGGAGTTAAGGCAAAGAAAGGACAAGTGTAGTTACTACACAAAGTGCTCTATGGTTTGAAGCAAGCATCTAGAGAGTGGTACCTGAAGTTAAAGGAAAAGCTAAAGGAGCTAGGCTTCAAGAGAAGTGATACCGATCACAGAGTCTTCACAAAGATCATCAATGGAAAACTCTTTGTGATTGCTGTTTATGTTGACAACTTTCTTCTATTTTTATCTAACATCAGTCACATCAGAACTGTCAAGGAAGACCTCAAGAGGCACTTTGAGATAAAAGATCTGGGAAAAGCAAAGTGGATATTGCAAATGAAAATTCAGAGGACAGATATGAACGATGGAATGAGAAAACTTATAATTTCTCAGGAACAGTACATCAAGACCATACTGGAGCAGCATGGCATAGCAGACTACAAACTGGCAAAGACTCCAATGGCAGCCAACTTACAACTTCCAATGTTGACAGAAGCCGAGATCAACATTATGGAATATCAAAGATGTATTAGATCTTTGATATATCTGATGATATGTATATGTCCTGACATAGTGTATTCAGTTGGAGTACTCTCACGTCATGTCGCTTGTCTTAGAAGAACTCACATGCAAGCTATCAAACGCATTTTCCGGTATCTCCATGAAACAAGTTACTATGAACTTGAGTTCCAAGCTAACAACTCAAATTACGCTTTACTAATAGTTTATGTTGATTCAGATTGGGAAGAAGACTGCATGAACAGGAAGTCAATTTTGGGTTTTATAGTATTGTTGAATAGAGGAGCAATTTCATGGGGTTCTAAGAAACAGACATTAGTGTTACTGTCAACTGTTAAGACAAAATTCATTGCTGTGTCGACAGCTGTCAAGGAAATTCTTTGGCATCGATCTTTATTTAGCTCACTTGACATGACATTGACAAGTCCTACTTCACTTCTTATCAACAATCAAGGTGCTCTGGATCTCATCAAGTCTGAACAAATCAATAATTGCACAAAACACATTGACATTAAATTCAGATATGTCTGTGATCAAAAGGATCAAGGAACGATCTTGAGTCAACATGTGGCTATGTAAGAATAGATTACAGACATAATAACAAAGCCGCTTGGTGCTGAGAAGTTCTCATATTTTTGAAAAATGATTGGAGTATATACATAAAAGATCTGCGATAAGGAGGGGTATTGAATATGTCCTTTGTAAACTATTATTTTGTCTCTATTTTGTCTCATCATTATCTTCTGATTGATTAGTAAGCAAGTATGTCTGCCAGTACAGATTTTTTCTTATACCTTAGTTCTGCATACTTCAAACTAAGATAAAGACTTTTATTAGACTGTTTCATATATTATGCTAATGTATTTAGACTTTGTGTTCTAATAGATACATTAATGAATTATTTCTGTACACTTCAGACTGAGACTTTGTGTTCTAATAAATTTTTCACTTGATTCTAATGGTTCTAGTGACTCTGATGATACTAGTTGATTACCACTAGGATGTATCTTCTCTTAGTCTTTCTTGGCACAAATCTAAGACTGCATAGCTTATGTTTTCATTTCACTATGGGTTGATCAACCACCTTTAAACCTTGGTGACAAAACACATATATAGTCAATATCTGTTATCCAGAATTTACTTAATAATTTTTATGATGTGATAGTATGTACTTAGATTGTTACATCATACATAATCTCAACTGAGATACCCAAGACATTTTCTAATCATTATCTTTAGTACTAAAAATCACTTCACAGTTTATTTTCCAATGTACAATCTCACCCAAATTATTATTTTGCAATGTATATTCCTTATTTTCTTTCATGCTGAGGTTCTCTTATTATACTAAGTAAGTTTTCATATGAACATCATAATAAACTTCTTCAAAATATAAAGACAAACAAATATATTTATAAGTAGTAATAACAAAATTATATACTCATTTAAGACTAATAAGATCTACAAAGAGAAACTTGACTTAACAATATTGTGCCAAATTTGCTGACATGGTTAGCTTTTTGGTATCCTTAAGCAATCTGGAATTGATGACATAAACCCTGATTTTGATTTAAACCTATTAGTACTCACATATATTAAATCAAGTTCAAAACATTTCTACTATTTCAAGGATTTCCCACATCCAGATAAGGTACTTGTCTTTTTTCTATGGATTATTGAGCAAAGATCTTTTGTTCAAAATACTTGTAGATTTTCATCATTTTTCTCTTATCTAGGGAACAGCTCAATCAGTTTTTATACCTCTAATAACTCAAACAAGATCTATTATGGTTTTATTCATTCAGTTTGGATTCATTTCTCTGATAACAATCTCAACAGTCACCATACTTTTATTCTAGTTTTACCTCACCCAAATCTTTCTCATTCTGATAAAAAACAAAATCTATACAAATCACTTCCTGGTTTACAGTGTTCTATGGTATATATACATAACCCCAAAGATGCCTTGGTGGAAAATATGGTTATAATTGAATCACATTAGATAGTTGAACATGTAGCATATTATTCCTGCCCAGTAGATACCTTTGGAATTTCAGTAGGGATAACAATTCTTATAGATGGGTTATATTGTAATCAGTAGATAAAAAAAGAATTATCAACTGTAAAAAATAAATGAGATGTTTATAACTCCATATCATCTTTAATATCATCTCCACTCCATTTCTCCTCTTTTTTTAGCTTTCTCTATGCTATCTAAATCATCAAATTTATATAGTGCAAGAATATCATTACCATATTTTTGATTAAATGCTAAGTCACTAAGATGTTCATCAGGATGACTAGAAAAAGATTCTTTAACATTTGGGAAAAGAGCAACAATAGGAATAGCTATTTTTTTTCTCAGAGCAAGCCCTTGAGCATTAAAGAAAGTAGAATCAAAATAATCAACTAGAACACCAAAAGGAACAACCAAGAACTAGGTCTTTGCTTGAACTTCAGGTATACATTAAATACATTCACAACTATTCTTTAGTCTACTATATCAAAGCTTCTCTTTTCGCTTTTTTTTAAGCAGCCAAATAAACTCTTTTATTTTTGTAGATTGTTCAGGATGATGCCTAATTTAGTACACAAGTTTTCTATTTTTATGTTTGCCATTTTCATCTGCTTCATTATCTAAGATTGCCTTAGTGTTGATGAGATCAATATAATATTGAGGATAACCATTTTGAATTAAGAAATTATGTCTAGTATTAGCTAGCTAAAGAAACCAAGTTAGTAACTAAATAACAAAATATAATATCTACTCACATGTTTGTAGTTTTAATATGAAGGATTGGTCTCTGACATCATATATGCTTTTCCTGGCTATAAGCTCTCTTGTTTGAATTTCTTTAGCATATAGTAGAAAACAAAGTGATTATATAGTTTGATCATGAACACCATATCCTGAGTAAACTTGCAGTTAAGGTAAAGACAAATATAAGCCTGGCCAAGGAAAGCTTACTTGAAAGTTTCAAGAGCAATAAGACAACAGGCACTGTTATAAATAGAGTAGGCAGATTGATTATAATCAGGACAAAATTCGACAAGCCCAAACTTTGCAAGGAAGGTTTGAACATATTCAAGGATAAATTCTTCAACTATCTTTATCTTAGCAAAAAGTCGCTTTGATGTTGTTAATAAAATTGAGAAGCTAATCTGAACCAAACTGATATCAATGTGCTAAGGACCACTTATTGCAGCTTTGAGATTAGCTTAAGTAGCTAAGTCAAAGAATTGAGAATAGAAGTATTTGATATGGGTTGTATCAGAGACAGATGGAACAGCACTTGTATTAAGGATACTCTATAAGATCTGAATATATAACTCAAAAGCTTTCTAAAACCAATATGATTAAGCTTAAGTATTGAGAACACATTTTACAAGTACCTTGAATACTCTAGCTTCTTCAGGTACTTTATTTTGTGTAAGACAATAAACTTGAACAGATGTCTTGTATGCCCTAGTAACCTTTGCAGGTGATAAGGTAACCAGGACAAAGGATATAGACTATTGCAGAGTATTTGTTGGCTTTGCTTTTTGTAATCCAGAATGCTTCTGGGAACTAGTAGTCTTAAGGAAGGAAAACTAACTAGGTAATACTGAATTCTTGGTGTTGCGAGTTGAACGACAAAAAAGTATTAGAGATTGGGACAAAATAGGTTGTACCAAAACACTGTCAATAGTGAGTATAAGCAGCCATGACTATAAGAATAGACATACCTAGGTACATTAGCTAACTCAAGTTGAGTTTTCTTCAGCTAAGCTTGTAGCTCTTCAATCTTTTTGCTCTTGGACTCGGCTCTATACTTGCTGTTGTATCCATTCTGCTCTCTTACACTTTAGTTATACATTAAGACTTTGTTCTGCAGCAGCCCATTGAGCTCAAAAAATATTTTTAAGATAGGTAATAAGTTGGGGGTCAATGGCTGAATTTTCAGACTGGTGAGTGTTCTTATTGTCATTCATAGTGGGCATGAACTAAGGTTCAAACTGCAATATCACACATGTGTGACTTTTGATTAACTTGACAGATCAGATAACAGATGACTTGACAGGTCACTTAACAGTTGCACCCAAATGGGAACTTGACAATTAAATGCCCACTGTGTTATCTAGTAAATGGCAACAGCTGTCCTGACATAGACCCCTATCACCCTAATACAACAACAACTCACATACCAACACTCTCAGAACACTACCAATCATATCTGCTACTCCACAAATTACCTACTTTGTTGACTAGATAGCTGGAAGGAAAGTGAGGGTTGATTATAAGAGGGACAAAAAGACATTAGAATATCTCAGTTGTCAACCTACAAGTTTGACATCTGAGGTGAGACTTATCTTACACATCACACAGCAATAACTTATGAAGTCCTACCTTAGAACTTAACTTTACTTCTAAAAGGTAGATATCAATATAGTTGTTAACCTACAAGTTTGACATCTAAGAACTTAACTTAACTTCTAAAAATCAAGTAAACAGTAAAGTTTGGAGAAGAAAACTTGATAATATAGGGCTGTATGAACTAGGATGATATTGGATATACTACTAGAGTTGATGATAAAATGAATGCCAACCTTTACACAAAAATTCTGGGGGATAAGCTTCTCAAATTCTTGGAGTATTATGATTGTCAGATAGAGGATATCTACTTTCAACAAAACAATGACCCCAAGTACACCTCAAAATTGACCAAGAAGTAGTTTCAGAACAATAATTTCAGAGTCCTTATATGGCCAGCACTGTTATGAACATCAAGTGGGGCTACAACTATTATCCACCTTGGTCTAACAACAAATAGTTAGTAGATAAGATGTTGGTACTGTTGGATGAGGACATAACAATATAGTAATACATCAGATGTCTGAGGACTTAAAGATATTGGGTTTTATGGTATGAACAGAACTCTTCAGAGAAGTCTTGGACAATCTTCCCCTCTTCTATTTTTGATTCTAACAAATGGGACAATATTAGACTAATCCATTTATAATGACTCAACTTGTTACTTCTGTCACTGGACTGAACTAGTCACTCTTAGTTACAAGTAGTGTTACCA
>Ga0157361_1000908_pt1 | contig 10699 bp, 4 predicted proteins | sample AttlaeALBM2_FD_111481 | JGI IMG/M metagenome (GOLD analysis project Ga0157361, IMG submission 111481) | Fungus gardens microbial communities from leaf cutter ant in Ribeirão Preto, State of São Paulo, Brazil - Atta laevigata ALBM2 | ecosystem: Host-associated > Fungi > Mycelium > Unclassified ...
GCTCAATGTCTTTATCATATAGTATTACGTTCTGAGGATTATAGAAAGAGTTCTAGAGTGAATTCTAATTAAGAATTCATTGTTATAAAGTGTATCAAATGTTATCTTCTGCAGAAAGTTTGCTTGCAGCATAACAGTGTTTCTTTATCTCTTCGAATATCTCTCTTTACTATAAAGCTTTTAATTTTTCTTAGCAGGCATGTTTGAAATCCTTTTGAATATCTTGATCTTTTATCCTAGTGATGCCCTTATATTGCCATTCTCAGACCTTAGTAAGGTTGGGCTCATGTTTGAGTGTTAACTCATTAGTTTCTGTGTTATTAGGTGAGTATGCAAATTTAATGAGATCATTAAACAGTTGTACTCTCTTCATGACATAGATGTATAAGATCTTCTTTGATATCTATTGAATGATCCTCATTGTCTCTTGGGGCTAGATTTGGTGGTTGTTGGGAGGAATAGTATCAGGAACAGTAGAAACCTCATTCTGGTATGTATGGCTAGGTCCAGAAAAGCTGTTCATCTTCTATAGCTATATTTTCATCTTTATAGGTGTATTTCTGACTTTTTGCTCTCTTACTCTTTTTTCCTAGCTTTAACTGATCTACAGGGTGTTTATTCTCCCCATAGATATTCCCCAGTCAATATGGTACTGCCTGCACTCTTGGAGGATAATCAAGCCCATAATATCAATGAGGCCATTCTTCAATAGTTCAACCCAAATGTAGAGATCTATATACTAAGAAGTGTAGACTTTGTATCTGAAGAAAATGGAATGTACTATGCTTATCCTGCAGAGTTTCTTCAACAACTCAATGCTAGTAGATTGCCTCTTGCTTTGCTTTGTCTCAAGGTTGGCTCTCCAGTTATTTTATTGAGGAACTTGGATCTAGGAGAAGGACTTTGTAATGGAACAAGAATGGTGGTGTTGAATGTAAGAAGAAAAGTGCTCTAGTACAGGATTATCAGCAAGGACAGGAGATTTAAAGACAAGGTGGTGTTGATTCTAAGGATCAGGTTGTCACCTAATGCAGAGACATTGCCTATGCCACTCAAGAGACTTCAATTTCTAGTCAGGCTGGCCTTTGCTATGACTATCAACAAGTCTCAAGGATAGTCAGTAGAGCATATAGGGATCTTAGTACTTTTTCCAGAACAGAGCCAAGAGAGTAGAAGGATACTTAATGTAGTATATAAAGAAGTATTTAATAGCATTAGATTATAGATTGTATATGTATATGACAATGGACTTGAGATTGATTTTTCTTATGATTTGAGAGATAAAGAAATGAGTTAGAAAGAAAATCCTCATAGACTGTTAGAGGAAGGGAGCATAGTGACCTTTTAGACAATACTATTTGCTATTCCATAGACTGTTATAGGACGGAAGCATAGCAGACTGACTTCAACACAAACTTCACAAGCCAGGCCAGAGGCCTGGATGAAAACCTTGTACAGGGTTACAAGAGTAAGGATGTTTACATAAGAACCACAAAAAGAGAGAACTTGTTGTTCTTTTCCTTTCTGGACTTTATTTATACTATCTACTAGTGTTACAAGTAGTTACTATCTATGAACTACAGAGTGACTAGGAGTAACTACTTGAGTCAATATTTTTAGATAGCTGAGTTCAGTAATTCTCCTTTTAGTAGTAAGTTTATAAATACACTACTAATGTTTATATTTTTGTTCAAGGTTTTTCCAATATTTCTTCTATGAGTCTAATGTCTTTTATTGAAGTTCAAGAGTTCTTTATTTATCTGAAAGTTATAAATAACTTTTGTCATTGATTCCATCTTGTTTTCCCATCATATCATCTTATTCATTAATTCCTGAATCAACCATTTGTTGTTGCTCCATGGTTGATAGTAGTGGTAATTCTATTCTAGATCCAAAACACTATGTGGGAGAGTATGGAATACTCCTATGATCTATACAGTGGCTCTGTGTTGTATTTTTTTGAGGTCTTTGAGAGGGTAGTGGATTGGTGTACCTTTGAAATACCACAATTAGAAGCCATATGTGACAATGGGGAGAATACTCATTCCATACAAAAGGTATTTTTGTGTTGGGGATAGTTTACAATGTTATAACTTGGCAAAACAGCTAAGTCAGTATATTTTTTTCTTTTTCTTTTAGTTTAGTTATATTGGGATGCATGAGATACATGCTAGGGTTAGGGCTAGTATTGTGTATAAGTAGTTCAGTGAATCTAACAAGAACTCCATCAAGTTCTTCTTGTCAACTCAGATAAGGAGAAAGATTAAGTGCTCACTGCTCAGTTCTTACACATGATTAGAGTTGCCCAGCATTCTCATGCTTTTTACTGTGGACATGGCTCTATTGGTATAGAAATGAGAGTGGTATTTAAAGGCTGGTCCACCAAGTAGGAAAAGATTGAGTGAAGTGGATTAGTATTTTTTGTGGCTCAAGTAAAGTGAAAGACTTCTGATTTAGAGTAGTCAACCACTAGGGCAAAGTCATGGAGGATCAGGGCAAACATATTGAAGCATAAGAATAAATTGGTATTGGTTTTCTCAAAGTTTTTCTCTTGGGAGACAAATAGGTCATTATCAATAAAAGACAGTATAGAGGCTGGGATTAGAATACTTAGGTTGTTTATCCTCTTTTCCCAAATTCTGAGTACAGGAGTAAGGTATAAGGCTAGAAGGATAGGCGAGAGAAATGATCTTTGTTCAACTCTAATATTGGTTTGAAAGGAGGGGGAGGTAAAGTTGTTCTAGATATATTGCATGTACCTGCCTATGAGGTAATCTGAGAAAAAGCCTACAATGTTGTTATTCAATCTAGCTTTGGCTAGAGTCAAGAGAAGTAAGTGATAGTTGAGTGATAGGAAGAACTAAGCTCAATCAAAGGTAAGAATACTTGTTCTTAAGCCTTTGACCCAATCCACTTGGTGTTGCAGAAACCTAGTCACATGCAGGTTTGACTTGGAATAAAGCATATTCCGTTGCAAACCAATGAGTAGATATAACTAATTACAAACTTATATACTAATGAAATATTCTAGAAGCTTCCACTAGATCACAGTGTCAGCTTGATTCTCCAACACTTGGATGATATGCATTAGGAACACTCTAGCATCAGTAGAGGAATGTTACTTGATACCTTCTAGCTAGTGTGAGTGTAAGAATTCTGAAGAGATGGAAAGAACCTAGAGCCAGTTACTAATCATTTTCTCTATTAGCTTGCCCAAGGTATTCAATAGTACAATGGGATGGAACAATTTTAGTGAGTTGTAGTTTGTTCTGTTGGGTTTGGGGATGATGATTAACATCAAGTTTTTAAAGTGCTTAGACCAGTGTCTAAGTCTAATGCATGAGTTAGCAACATTGACAATATTACTGGTACCCTTAGGATTATAGAGAATGATTTTTAGGTGTTACTACAATAGATGATCAGGTCCAGGGGTAGATCTGCTGTAGCATTGCTGTAGAGCATTACAGAGTTCAGTGATGGAAAAAGGGAGCCATTTGGGAACACTTAATATCTCTTGGAGGATATTTGGGCTTTGTCTTTTGTAGAAGGAGTGTAAAGCATTCCATAGGTTGTCTAGATCAGTGTATAGCTATCTATTGAACTAAATAGCTTCAGTAGCAGGTAGTTTTTTTTTTTCATTCAATTCATAAGGTTTCAGGGCCTTTTTTTGATGAAGTATGATATCATCTAAGTTATTTGTCTTGTCATTATTCTGCTCACTACTCTCAGTGTTAGAAGGATGGAGAGCAGCAATTACAGTAGGGACAAATGGTGGCCCACTCACTGGGTTATCTAACAGATATTGATAGACAGCCTGATAGAAAAGAGAGATCTCAAGAGAAGCAGAGAAGTTCTTGTGATGTGGTAGTTAAGACAAAGAAGTAAGCATACTTATGTGAGCACAACTCGTATATTATTCTACAGTAATACATAGTATAATTAATCTAATTTAACACTCAGCTCCACTTATCACTCTTATATCCTTGTCATTCCTTTCGTGATGCATAGGCTCTAAATTGCTCCTCTACTAGGTAGATACTAGTACATTGATCTTTATATATAAATTTGAGGATGTACCTGTATATCTTTTGCTGTTATTTTTAAGCAGAGCAATCTCTTGGATCTTTTTGTCAAAGTATATTTGTTTTGCAGTTTTGACTGTCCTCTTGTACATGGACTAGTCTTGAGATACTGATATTTCTTTTGTCTCATAGATACTATTATAATAGCAAAAACATATATATTATGTATAGCTAGAGAAAGAGAGAGAGATCAACATCAAACTATTCTATTTTATGACTTACCTGGACATTTTTGCTGCAATTGTCATAAAAGTTTTGCTCTAATAGCTAGCCAGTTGAGAGTCAAGAATCAAGAGGTCTGTTATAATCTTAAATCCTGTGTTAGGGATTTCAGGATATATATAACCAGGTTAAGACTAAGAAATACTATGTTACAAGGGCCTACTATATATATATACAAACATGTGTTATGTACAAGGTAGAAATAAATAGTAGAAATTGTTATATTATTCCTCTTTTAGGATTGTATTCTTGTGATGTCACTATAAGTCTTTCCTAGAATTCTAATTGAGGGCATTTTGGGAGCATCTGGATGTTTTTAGTAGTAGTCTCAGCAAGCTTGAGATACTTCTTGTATAATATTATAACAATCTTTCCAAGTCATCTCTTCTAACAGTTGGCCCCTCCATTTTACTAGATACTGCAGTTATTTATCTCTCTATTGTGAATCCAAAATTTTCTCTACTTCTTGAATTCTTTTTCTGTTCTGAACTTAGTGTCAAGATCATGTTTGACTTCTTTGCTTGTTGTTCTAAGATAGGTCTGAAGTATGGTTTTAGGGCTGATCTATTGATGACTAGGTATATATTTCTCTAAGTGTTGGGGATTTTCAGTCCATATGCTACATTTCTAATCTTTCAAATAATAGAGAAGAGTCCTACTTTTTTGAACAATAGTTTCTTTGAAGGACATCTATCATTATACTGCAATCTATACTAGATCTCCTTTCTGAAAGTCTATTTCAGTCTTCTTCCCAACATTAAACTTTTACTCTATTACTTTGTTGGTCTTTTCTAGTGCCATTTTCACTTCTTTTTTTGTTCTCTTCATAACTTCTAGGAATGTGTCCACTGATGGTGTATTTCCTTCTGACCTTTCAACTTTCCTGCCTGTATTAGAATAACAATCCAGATTGATGAAAAATGGGGATTTGCCTATGGCCAAGTGTATCTAATTATTGTAGGCAAATTTGGTCATTGATAGCTATTCAGTCTAATCATCCTGCCAGTAGCTACAGTAAAGCTGTAGATATTGTTCCATTTCTTGATTAACTCTCTTTTTCTAACTATCAGTTTGGGGATAGTAGGCTATTAAAGGATTTCATTCAATACCAAGTTCTGCATATATTCCTTTTATGAAGTTTGACACAAATTGAGGATCTCTATCACTTATGACCTTCTTAGGAAGACCTACATCCTTGAAAACTTGTTCCCAAAGTGTTTTGGCAACTCTTTATGATGAAATTTCCATATTGATAGGAATATATCTGGTCATCTTTGAGAAACAATCTATCACTACCAGTACTTCATTGGACCCTGTTGAAGGGGGTAATAGTCCCACCAGATCTATGCTGATAGTTTCCCAGGGGTAAGAAGGAACTTTGTTAGGATGAAATTGAACTTGTTTCTATTAATGGTCAGGTTTTGTGGCCTGGCATTTTTCACATCCTGCAACAAAGCTCTTAATGTCACTTATTATTTGGGACCACCAGTAGTTTCTTGTTACTAACTCATAAGTCTTAGTGTATCCAGGGTGTCCTGCTAGTTCTGATTTATAATAGCAGCTGATTATTTCTTCTCTAAGAGTTGATGAGTCTGGCACATATAATTGCTTTTTCCAGATCAGTACTCTTTCTTCCTTTGTCTAATCCTCTCTCTTCTCTTTAACAGCTTTCCTCACTTTCTTTTCAATTGCTTCATTTGCTTTTTCAATTTCTCTCTAAAATTCATTTTCTTCTAGTTTTATCTCTCTAAATCACTCTTCTTTTAGAACTGTTCTTTCTTCATTGTCTCCTTTCCCAAGATTGTGATCTGGTCATTGAAATAAGGTATCTGCCTTCTTCATCAAGTTCTCTGATTTATGGATGATTTCAAAATTATAGTCTTGGAGTTCTGACAACCATCTTGCTTAATGGCAATTTGGCTTCTGGGGTTTCCTAAAGTATTTGAGATTTTTATGGTCTGTCTACACCTTAAACTTGTTGCTTTCTATGAGGTATTGTCTCCACTGTCTGAGTTCTATCATGATTGCTAATAATTTCCTATCATAGATTTCATAGTTTTGTTCAATTTTATTCAGTGACTGGGAAATGTAGGATATTAGTCTCCATGATTTGTCAGGTTGTAGTTGAGATAGTACTCCTTCTATGGCATGACCTGAGGTGTCTATCTCTACTTGGAGTTTACATTCTGGGTTAGGTATTGCAAGTATTGGTGTGGTTGTCATTGATCTCTTTAGTTTCTCAAATGCTCTCCTTTCCTCTTGAATCCATTTCTACTTCTTTTTACCTGTCAGCTCTGTCAGTGGCTCAGTAACCTTAGCAAATCCTTCAATGAATCACTGGTAGAAATTACAAAAACCTAGAAATTGTCAAATTATATGTTTATCTCTAGGTTCAGACCAGTTGATAATCCTTTTATTTTTGCTAGATTAACTTCGATGCTGTCCTTAGAGATGATGATACAAGTAATCAATCTTAGTCTAGTGAAACTAGCACTTCTTTGTTTGAACTAACAGTTTGTTGTTATTTAGGATCCTTAGCACTCTTCTCACAATTGCCCTGTGTTCTGTCAGGATTTTTGAGAAGATCAGAATATTGTCCATATAAATTATGATTTTGCCTTCATTGACAAGGTCTCAGAAAAGTGAGTTCATCATTAGTTGAAATGTTGCTGGAGAGTTACATAGGCTGAAGTATATAACAAGTGGTTCAAATAGTCTTTTGTTAGCTCTGAAGGCTGTCTTTTATTCATCTCCCTCTCTAATTCTAACATTGTTATAGCCCCATCAGATATCAAGTTTGGTGAAGAACTAGGTCCCCTTGACCTTGTCAATTAATTCCTAGATCAGTAATAAGGGGTATTTTGTTATGACCTTGAGGAGTAACTCAGGTTACAACTTCAAGTAAAGACTTGAGGATGATATAAGAGTTGAGGAAGAAAGGGAATGATACAATTGGTAAAGCATAGGGAATACAGGAGAGTATCTACTGTATATATACCTATATACCATGAGGAGTATGTGAGAAATATATATGGCAGACATGAAGTCTACTGAGTAAAGAACATACTCTACCAGTGAGGTGCTGACTGAGCCATTAGATATATGAAATAATATGAAACAAAGAAACAGTTCATGTGTAGAACACCTGGAGTCAATGAGGTCGATCATTACATATTTGTTCTTTATTATCATTTCATTGAGCTGTTTATAGTCCTAGACTAGTTTGAGTGAGCCATCTTTTTTCTTCACAAAGAAGAATGGCACCATACAAGGTGATTTTGAAGGTCTGATATATTCTGTCTTTAAATTTTCATCTAAAAAGCAATCAAGTTCCTTTTCTTCTTTTATGCTCAGGGGATATACTTTACAGTCCTTTAAAGTAGCTCCAGGAATAAGTTTAATAGCATGATCCCAGGGTCTTTGAGGGGGTAATTTGTTGAATATCTTTTTATTAAATACTTCTTTCTTAAATTCCCAATACTCTTCTGGTACTACATCTTTGAATTTTGCTTCTCCACTTGCTTCTTTAACTCTTCTAATCTCTATTTTGTTCTATCTTAACACCTTCTCTTCCATATTTACAAACAAGATTCTTCCTTCCTCTTCAATTTCATTTGCTTTCTCTCCAACGTCTTTTGGTTCTTCCTCTATAAACACTCTTCTGCACCAATGTCTGCATTTGTTGAGGTATAGCATTGACAATTGCTGGTCAATAAATGGGTTATGCCATTGGAGCCATTTGTAAGACTTTAGCCAAGGTGACTTAAATCTACTCCAAGTCTGAGTTAACAAGAAGAACTCAATAGAGTTCTTGTTAGATTTTCTATACTACTTATACAACTACTACATAGTCTGTGCACTACTTTCCCACACTTATCATGTGACATCCTATTTCATGTGACAGTGACTATGTGACACTTGTGACATGACACTTTCCTACACTCCTTCCTATGTAGTAAGTCCAAAAGAAAAAGACAAAGAAAAGAAAAGAAATATAAATAATGACTTAGCCATTTTGCCAAGTTATGACACCATTCATGTCCAAGGAACACATTCCTTTTTCTGAGATCAGTCACTGAGAATTGAATTCTTTCAATATGATCTCCTATCATCATATCATGTTAACTACATCTGTGATGCTTCCTGATTTGTTGATTGTTCTATCAGCATTATAGCAAGTAATTGGGAATAGCAACTTCTGGATGTTAATTCCATTTTCTTGAATAAATTTTCTGCTGATGCATAAACTAGTACAATCCAAGTTGATAAGTGCTACTTTTGTAAAGAATTTTGTGGTATTGATGGTTGTCAAATATATCTTGATATCAAGTTGTTTGTTTCCCATCTGTTTCAAGATTGAAGGTTCTTCTAGGGATCAGAGTATAAAAATGACTTTTCTATCTATCATCTCATTCAATTCTCTCACTTTTCTTTCATTGTATTCATCTCTTCTTGATTGATAAGCCCACACTTTAAGGATCTCAATTGTTGTCTTTGTGTCCTCCTCTTTTAGCCTCTTTGCTATCCATTCAGCAGTATATCCTTTTGTCCTTCCAAAATCTCATTTCCCAAAGTATTGTAGAAACTCTTTTGTTGATGTTTCTGGTAACTTTACTTTTCCTATCATAGGGCCTTGCTTTGGGATTGCTGGCATCAACTTCTCTATCTTCTCCTTTGATTCTAGGCACCTTGCAGTAGGGGCTTTCTCTTTCTCTGTCATAGACCCTTGCCTCAGAACTGTTGGAACTGAAATTTCCTTCCTCCTCTTTATCTCTTTAACAATTGCTCTCAGTTCTTCTTTTGTCATCCTCTTTATCATGTTCTGCTTTCTTATCTCACTAATAACTATTCCAAATGCTCAGTATGGTAAGTCTTTGAGTTATTGTAAGAAGTCTGAAATCCCAACAGGTTTGACTGTTGTTTGGTTTCTTCCTTTGGTTAGGTTTATCTCACAACTGATTGCTCTGATTTCTAGGGGTGTCAGTTTGGTTTCATTTGTTAATATGCTAAGGTTTCTTGCTAGGTTGATCAGAGAGTTTGAGTTCATTTCTGTTGTGTCATTAGAACTTCCATTTCATCGAGGAACAATTTTCTGGATCCAATAAATTCCAATAGCAATGAGTATGATTTCAAGTGTCAAGGTGATAGTCCAAGGAGTGAGCTCATATTCAGTGAGTATCATGACAAATTCTCGAGTGGATTCCTAGACTAAGTGTTGGATGGGGGAAAATTGGAATGGATGTAGATGTGTATTGTGTCTGAGAAGGGTGATTTGAAGTTAGTCTTGACCTTATGTTACGATCTCGAACCCTGTGTTAGGGATTTCAGGATATATATAACCAGGTCAAGACTAAGGAACACTATGCTACGGGGGCCTACCATATATACATGTACAAACATGTGTTATGTACGGGGTAGAAATAAATAGTAGAAATCGTTACAAGGTCAGGATTCAATGATTTGTTGTGATAATCTTAGATAACAACTTCGGATCTTCACCATCGGACACTCGTAACATGTATACCTTATTACTCATTGTTAGTCTACTAGCTACATAGCCCTCCGGAACTCTACAGCATCCAATGTACCAACTGTAGACTATAAAAACTCAGACTACAACCTCTATAATATAAACACATTAACCTCACATTACAATATGATTTGGTGGAGCAAGTTTTCAGTAAAGAACTAGCTAAGGTCTAAATTGTATGTGAGGGTTTTACAGATTTGAATGATTAGACATACTGATGATGACTACTTTTGCTATGAAATAGGAGGATGTTGATGGAAGAAAATGTGCATAACAATATAGTCTAATTATAAACATAATAAACACCATCCACGATTGGTAGAGATTGAAAATTGTGTCTTTGGCATGGATGAAAACCTGATAATGCTTCAGGGATTGATTTTCTATAGACATGTATAACAATCAGGTAATGATTCTATATTAATTGATCGCAGCATGTGATACTCTGAAACGATCAACTGGAGGCATAACCTGAGGAGACGAACCAGGCTTGGTATTTCACTTACAAACAAGAGCACAGTCTCAGAAGAGCAAAGATGCTCCCTCGAGGCTTCGTAAATTCAATCTAGTCAATAGTACACCTTTTTCGGAGACTCGAGTTCGGGGATAGATTATATACCATGGTATTATCTCAAACTACCGCAGCAACATAGACTTTGGAAAGCACCGAATACAAAAACACATTATCCCTGAACTATACGAAAAAAAAAACCACAAACACAACAAACAGCACGTTCATGGGAACCCCTGAATCCCTTCATCCGGTTTTACATCCTTCAAATAAAAATCCACTCCTCTCAATTTTTCACAAGCATGGACGAACGCCATAATCTCATCCAACTGCAAACCACCACCACCAGACAAC
>Ga0157361_1000909_pt1 | contig 10697 bp, 3 predicted proteins | sample AttlaeALBM2_FD_111481 | JGI IMG/M metagenome (GOLD analysis project Ga0157361, IMG submission 111481) | Fungus gardens microbial communities from leaf cutter ant in Ribeirão Preto, State of São Paulo, Brazil - Atta laevigata ALBM2 | ecosystem: Host-associated > Fungi > Mycelium > Unclassified ...
GAATGAGAGATTTTCTCATCCTTTTTACCATCACCATCCCCTGGGGTTGCACTCTACCTCAAACCTCTCACTCATATTGTCATGATGTCACACATCCATCTTATTTCTCATTGTCCTTTGGGGCAACACATTTGTGCATTTATTTATGCACTAGAGACATGACTACCACAGTATGTTCTCTTTGTACCTTGTCACAAACTTCATTTAGACCTATCTCTGTCAATTCTTTGTTGATTTCTACAGTCTCAATGACACTCAAAAACTCTCAAGAAGACCTTTTAAACAATGCCAAAAGAGTTTCAACACAATCAGTATTTGCCAAGCTATTAGGTAATCAGTAGGTAATCTCTATGGTACTATACATTAAATTGCCAATATCTTGGAAACTGCCACAATCAATGTCTTGCTTTTAGAGACATCAGAAGCACTCTTTATTACACTCAGAATAACCCCAAAATGACCCCAAGTGTCACAATTATGATCCCTAGCATAGCTTTTTTTTAATCATCAATTTGTTATATGGAGCACATAGGCAGGCCATGGCAGATACATTGTTTCTACTTAGATAAAAGGAAATGAAAGGAAAAAAGAGAGAAAGAAGGAAAGGAAAAGGAAATAGGAGATGTAGGAGAAGAAGTAGAAAAAAACCTCCATACTTCCCTGATTGCACATTTGTCCCCCAAGGTTGTACTGCTAGATTTATCACCTATTATCAAAGTAGAACAAAGTTGGGTTTCCTATCAAAAAGTCTAGGAAGCTTGTGATGTTAATGTCTGTGGGATACCAGATTGCATTATATAGTTTACATTGCATGAAAATATATTCTCTGGTTTCTATATCAGCTTTGTTATGGATTTAGGATAAGATTATCATTATTATCAACCATGGAGTGACCACAAATGGTTGATTCAAGAATTGATGGACAATGATGACATTATGGAGAGAGATAAGAAAATCAACAATGAAAGTTATTTATAACTTCCATACAAGTACAAGATTCTGGACAATATTCAAAGGTACTGGACTCATAGGAGAAACATTGGATAAACCTCAGACAATAGCATGGGCATTGATAGTTTATTCATAGACTTTTTACTAAAGGAGAATCTTTGGACTTATTCAATTATAAAAATTGACTTAACTAGTTACTCTAGTAACTAGATCAATTTATAGGAAGTAACACCTGTAACACTAGAGACTAGTATAAATAAAGTCTAGAAAGGATGAGAATGACAAGTTCTCTCCTTTTGTGGTTCTTTTGTAAAACTTCCTTACTCTTGAAACCCTATATTCTCTTCAGTCCTTAGACTATAGTATAGAGTATAACTAAAAGTCTTGCTACTCTTACTTTTGATTTAACTTTACTAAAAACCTTAACTGGACCCTTTGTAGAAGGGCATAAAGATATCAAGTATAGACACAGGCTCAAGGTTGAAATGCATATTCACCTTGTGGTCTAGAGTCTTAACAAGCTTTGTTGTAAGGGCAGTGATAAGGTAAATTAGAAAAAAATCATTGGTAATATTTGCCTATAGGAGCATGCCTGATCATTATACAAGTGAATCTAATGCATATACCCCTGATTAGGTTACTCTGATAAGGTGACTTGTAATATATCCTTGATGTGGATCAGGAGCTTAGTAGGCCCTATTCTCTGAATGGAGCTAAAGCTAACAGCATATAAGATAAATAACCTAAAGACAAAGATCCAAAAATTACTAAGGACCAATGACCAAATAACTGTAAAGAAGCAAACTAGGATAGAAATTCTACTAGAGAGCTGAAGCTAACAGCATACAAGATGAATAACCTAAAGACAAAGACTAAAAATAACCAAGGACCAATGATCAAATAACCATAATAAATAAAGTAGAATAAAAGTCCTACTAGTATGGTATACCTGCTCCAAGTAAAGGAGAAAGAACAACATTCTCTTTTGACCTCACCCAGGTGAGGAGCTCAAATAGGGTTTGAAACCCAAGGAGGTTTTTAGTGGGTTGGCTTAGCCAAGCTTACATATACTATGGAAGTGATCCTATGCTAGTTAACCAGTTTTTCTCCTACTAAGAAAAAAAATCTAGCACATATGGAGTTTGAAATCCCAATAATAGGTAGCCATGTACTGCTCTTCACATAAATGGGTTTTGGAACCTGTTCTTTGTTGTTTTCAAAATCAAGAAAGAGTCGATCTCTCTTTCTGCTATTACAAAACATTGATTGCCAAGTATCAAAGATATTGTTACATTCCTTTTTTTTACTGGTGTCATGAATGTATGGAGTAGGGACAAAGTAACCTAGGATAGAACAGAGTTACTCTAAAAAAAAAGGGGATTGACAACAAAAATTGGGAAACAACCTTGGTCTCAGCTTATGTGCTGTGCCTCGATCTGCTGTCACATGTAGTTGCATATTTTAGGAGAACGGAATTGTTACCAGGAGTTTAGGAGAAGAATGGCATATAAATTGATAGAAGTGAGGATAGAACATATAAGAGACATTAATCTACGAACTAAGAAACTAGGATGTAACTAATAGAGTACTTATACTAAGTCTGGAATAGAAGGAGTACAAGTAACTAGTCTACATCATAATCTTATAGAAGTAGACAATAGGAGTTCAGGAGTGAATTTTAGTAATAAATAAAATATAAAAGGAATTATTTTTATTAAATTATTATTTTCCATCATATGACAACTGGATAAAAAGGAGTTTTCACTAGAAAGAGTAGGGGAATGGTAAGTTGCCTTGACTTCTTTGTCAATAATAACATGTTTGGGCCATTTTACTTTGTTAGGGCAATCTTCAAACAATGCTCTTGGATAGTCACCCATATATTGGTCATTATTGTCATGCTTATGAACTCATTAGGGAAAAGCTAATAGAGAAGCAGAAGGAGATTTCAATTAGGCTATATATAAATTTGTAATAGGATCAAAGAACCCATAACCTGCCAACAGCTGAGGAGATTGCAGTCATTATTCTAGAGAAAGAGATACATCATGCAATAGATAATAGAGATGTAATATTATGGGCAAGAGGAGGACGACTTGAATAGATTAGCCAGAATAATCCTTCTTATGCTACTCTTTACTATGTTTTGTTGTTTCCAAAGGGAGAGAATGGATAGCATCCAAGAATTCCAATCCATGGTGCTCAACTTAGAGAACAAGAGAAGAATGCAAGGCAAAGAGATGGAGAGAAACAGGCTCACTCACAAGTGGTTTCTGATATGTACTACTATGCCTATCATCTTCATGTCAGAAATGGTTCTCAGCTACCTCTCTTTTATGGTGAAAAGCTCTTCCAGCAGTTTGTTGTTGATGCATGGGCAAATTGTGAGCAGAGAAAACTCAACTGGACTAGGACACATTAACATACTCTTAGATTTGAGCTCTATCAGGAACTACAGGATGCTGCTGTACATAATAGATATGATGGAGAAGATGTTGGGCCTTTGGGACACAAACTCATTCTTCTCTTTTCTTATATAGGGAGTCCTAGGTTTATGACCTAGTTGTTCCAGGATGCTATGGCCATTTGTAGACATTTCCACAAACCAGATCTCTTTCTTACTATGACTGCTAATCCCAAGTGGCCAGAAATCATCCATAGTCTCTTTCCTAGTCAAACAGCTACTGATTGTCCTGATATTGTATCACAGGTCTTTGAACAAAAGAAAAAAGCACTCCTCAAGCTCATTGATAATGGTTTCTTTGGTACTACTATAGCTCATATTCATACCATTGAGTTTCAGAAGAGAGATCTTTTCCATATCCATCTGCTTATCTTTTTGCATCCTCAACATTGCATTTGAAACTCTCATTATATCAACTTACTTGGCTTGGGGATTGTCAACACCACATGGACCATACAGTATATACTTGGTAACTTTTGCATAAAGAAGTGACTATAGTTGAGGATCAGAAAGTTGAGCTGAGATCATAGTATGGTTAATGGAAAATATAGTAAACACTTTCCTAAGGAGTATAGAAAGAGAACATATTAGGCTAAGGACAGTTATCTATTATATACTAGGCCTAATAATAGCTTAGTTTTTGAACGTAATAAGGCCAGATTTACCAATTAATATATAGTTCCTTACTGTTCTCAACTTCTTTTTCTCTTTGATTGTCATTTCAATATTGAGGTCTCTGCTGGATTGGGAACTGTCAAGTATCTAAGCAAGTACATCTATAAGGGTCTTGATAAGATGTTAGCGTAGGGCAAGGCTCTGCTCTCTTTCCCATTTTCTCAGCACTCTATATTGCGCCTCTCCTCCACCTCTTTGAATATTAAGCTCAGGCTCTCAACTTAGATACTTCTACTCTTTCTTATGTAAACAATGGTCTCTTGGTCTCCCAGGAAAGAATATATAACAAAACCCTGCCAGAGCTTACTAGTAGTTATAGTATAGTTTTAGACTTGATGGTATCCTTTGGCTTGGTCATAGAGTATGACAAGTCAGAGATCTTTCACTTCTCTAGAGCATACAACAACTCTAACCCCAAGCTGGATCTCTCAGCAATTGGTACTTCTATTCTCAAACCCAAGACTTACTGGCGATACTTGGGCTTTTATTTTGATTGATGGCTCTCCTTCAAGGAACATATTTGGTTCTATTCTATCAAGGCACTAACTACTGTCAAGGCTATGGGCATGCTTGGCAACTCTACCCAAGGTCTTCTTCCTCTACAAAAGTAACTTCTCTATTGGTCCTATATTGTTTCTATTGCTACTTATGGCTTTTGTCTCTGGTATTTTTCTGGAGCACCCACCAAGGTATAGGTTTCTCTTCTGGCAACCATGCAGCACAAGGCTACTCTCTGGATTCTAGATACATTTTGCACTTCTCCAACTAGTGGAATTGAGGCTCTGGCAGGTCTTATTCCTATTCATCTCTATCTCAAGAGAAGCTAGCCAAGTAATTCTGTCTTAGGACTACTACGCTTTCTTCTCAACATACACTACTCTCTCTCTTCTTAGTGCTCACAACTCCAAGGGTACTTAACCCTATCCACAGTCCCTTGCTCTTTTCACTAATGCACAGAGTACTCAGCTGAGAAGCCCTCTTCTTGATACTGAGACTCACTTCTTAACCTTACAGAATGCTTTGATTTACTTTATCCTGAGATATGCCTAGGATATAGGTTGTTGAATAACTTTCCTGATTATATTTCTTTCTATCCCTATAACCACTCTAATAGGCACACTTGCAAACTCCAGTTCAATGCTTTTGACTGTCTTTGTCATGAGGTCTTCTCTAATCTATTAACTTTTGTAGTCGCCACTAATGCAAGTGTCATTCCTCCCAGGAATATGCAAGCTGTTTCAGTTGCCTATTTCTAGAGACTTGGAGAACAGGTGTCATCATCTAAGACATCTACAGGACAAGCCACAGCTCTAGATACAAAGTTGTTTGCTATTTGACTTAGTATTGTTAAAGCCATTTCCTTTGATGTCAAGCATATTGTTATCATCACTGACTCTCGTACTATAGCTAGGAGAGCAGTTGATGCTTCTGTTCACTCAGACCAGACCCACTCTCTTGCCATTGTTTATGCCCTTAGGGGATTCTTTACCAATTACCCTGATCGCTCCATTCACTTCTGGGACTGCTCAAGCAAGGCCTAGTGGTCCTTTCACTTCTTAGCACATAAAGACACTACTAGTACCAAGATCATTGTTGAATGCCATTCAGCTACTTCTCTTAATGCTCTTTGATCCAAGAGTGCTGCTACTTGCCTCAATACATGAAGAACATTCTTTACTTATCTTTCATCTCAGGGTTGTCACTTTCTCTCTCTTAAAGGTGGTATCAAGAACCTTCTCCAGCCCTCCTATGCTAAAGATAGGGACTGGCTTCCATTCATTGGTGAGTTAGTCACCTTGTGCTAGGGCAACTTAAGCTATCCTCAATTATGCTCCCATTGGGGAGTTTAGACAGCACTTTTTCTCTATTGAGTGCACCCAGTGTCCATATGGCCATTGCCAGGTGAAAACACATTGATATATCTTTGCCAATTGTCACCAGTTTGCCCATTTTCCCTTGACTAACCTAGTGCTTTTGCCTTTTTTTCTTAGGATTGCTTACCTGCCAAGTCCCCTGAGCCTCTATGAGTGTCTCACTTTGTTTCTCTTTTCCTTGTACTGTAGATAGTTTTTCAGTCTCACCTTTCTCAGTTTCATTTGACTCTGTATTCTAGGCATGATAGGTCTGCTGACTTGGACATGTTATTTGAAGGTTGGTTACAAGCAACTTGTATTTTGTTCTCTCTCCTCTTAGATTAGACTTTTTCTTTGATACTGATAGTGTCTCTCGCCTGTCTTGAGGCTCATGTAGACTACTTGTTGTAGATAGTCTGCCATGGACTGCAATTGAGCACTGCATTATAAATTTTTGAACAAAAAAAAAATAGACTTTACAAGCCAGGTCAAAGGCCTAGATGAAAACCTTGTTTAGTATATATGTCAAAAGGAATGTGGAATGATGGTGCTGACTAACTGCTGACTAAATTTTACATAAGCATTCCCACACCCTCTTTTCCCTCAAAAATGCAAATAAATTCAGAAAAATTCAAATAAATTAGGAAAAATTCAAATAAATTGAAACAGATAGTGAGCAAAGTAAGCTGACTGTGGCCTTACTGTTGTGGGAAGGGAGCAAAGTGACCTGACTTACAACAGTACAAACTACTAGTGTTAAAAAGGAGCAAAGCGATCTAATGTACAATATTGCTCACTATGACGCAGACTATCATGACTTAGCAAAACAGCTAAGTTATTTTCTATTTTTCTTTTTGTTTTGTTTTATTTAGTTAGATCATTACTAAGGTGGAGCATGGGAAAGCATCATGTGATAGTCATATAGTCACACATTGGTCACATCACACACAAGGTCACATGTCACAGTCACAATATATGATGAGGTAGATACATAATGAAAATAACATAAGGACCATGGAAGGATGTTGCATAGCCACTATAGTAAAATGTATAAGTAATGTACAAAATCAAATGGGAACTCTATTGAGTTCTCCTTGTCAACTCTGACTTGGAGTGGACTTAAGTCATCACAGCTAGAGTCTTATATAGACTATTATTAGAAGAGAGCAAAGCAGCCTAATAGACAATACTATCTACAGTTGTACAAACCATTGTAGAAAAGAAACATAGTGTACTGACTTTAATACAAACTAAATAACATAGAATTAGCAGAGGGTTCAAGAGGGGCTAGAGGCCCAAATGAAAACATTGTTATACTTATGCTACATTATGAGGCCCAAAATATATTCAGGCCTAAAAACAAACAATTTCCATGACTTCATATCCCAAAATTAGAACTATGAATAGAACCTACTACTAAGTAACAAAGAAAATATAAAGAACTTTACTGGCAAGACTAGTTACCTAACTATATAGTGGTATATCTAGGGATATAAGGTTACTACTACTGATAGGCCAATCTGTCAAGGATGGAATTATGGAAGATGGAAAAGCAAAGTAACAGATAAAAGTACTCTCTGGAAATGGAATAATATACTATGTCGGAAAAGAATATTACTTAATAATAGTGTAAACTCCAAAGAAAGACTCTGGCAGAAGCTAAAAGACATCAGAGTGAAGTACAACTTTAATAAACGACCTTGGCTTCAACTTATGTGTTGCACCCTAGTCTTTGGTTGTGAGGTGGTCGTATATTTCAGAGTGAAGGGAAGTTGTCAAAGAAGAGGTCCTAAGGAAGTGAACTAGGAATCTGGATTGGACAAGGAGAGGGTTAGGACCAGATGACGTTAATTTACAGACTGAGGAATTACACTGTAACTACACAGTACTTATAGGAAGTCTGGAATAGGAGGAGAGTATTCTACTACACTATCCTACTATTATTAATTTTAGGAGAATTATTAGGAGAAATAAATTACATAATTATCATATTTCTGGAATATGACACAATCACTCGAGAACCAGTGGAGATGAGCCTATGGCCCCATGGCATTAAAGTTAGAATAATAGTCTAGCTAGGAAAGAAAGTCTTGTATAAGAAAGTCTAGAACTAAGTCTTTCAAAAGAAAGCCAAATTGGTAGACCAGTAAGAGATAAGAATAGGAAATAGCATTACCTGATCAGTTATAACTAAGAATAGAAAACCAATCAAAACTGATTCTCCACAATCCAGAAACAAAGGAGCCTAATAAAAGGGTCATAAAAAACCTTGGGGACTACAAAAACAGTATCCAAGACTCTAAACTAGGAAATAATAGGTCCTGAGTCACTGAAGTAAGGGAGAAATTGATATGGGATTAGCAATAGGTAACCTGGTAACTTGGCAAGGGTACAGTGAACCTAGTAAAATGTATAGAAAATAATTGAGAAGTTAAGAAGGCATGAAATTCTCTATTACTACTGGAACAATTGTTGTATTTATAGGCTTATAACTGGGTTTATTATTTTTCTCTATTTTTTCATAGATTTCTTTTGTATTTCTCAAAAAACATATAAAAATCCCTACTTAGTAAGAAGCAAACAAGCAATCTCAGTTGCCTCTTTCCTCTATTTGGGTTTCTAAAGTAAAAATCTATATTTAGAGTGATCAGATTGGTGATTAAGGTGCTTTGACTCAAGATTGAGTCAAAACAAAGAGACTACAAGACAAGTGACCTAGTTATAAAGATAATATCATAGAAGCTCTAAGATAGAGTTCAGTATTGCTAGGAAGTTGAGTTATACAAGAAGAACTCAAAGTCCAATATCTGATCACATAGCCAAAGAGTACTACTATGAGAATAACTTTGAAATAGGTAGTTAGGGCAATATCAGATAGATAGGACTTAGGAACAAAGCCAAGACAGTAGTCTAATACAGAGAATCAGATTTCAACAAGATCACTACTATGATAGTATTGGAATATTGAATACTATACTAAAAATAGTCACATTCCTTATTGTTCTGTGTCTTATTTTTTGTATAAAATAAATTATTAAGATAGAAATAAATAATATTGCATATTTGCAACAAGTTTTTCCTCCACTTTGGTACTACTTGTTCTTAACTTTACAGATAGTACATCAGCAGAGTTTTATTCAACTTTAATTCCTTCTTTAAATTTGAATTCATTTCCCTACAAATTTGCACAAGGAGCATTATGCTGAAACATAACTACCTAAACCATAGTTGGGGAACACTATAAAACATAAGAGAATAGGAGCACCAAGTGACCTGATAGACAATACTGCTTACTGTGATATAAACCATTGTAGAAAGGGAGCATAGTAGACTGATTTCAACACAAACTTAATAACATAGAATTAGTAGAGAGTTTAAGATAGGCTAGAGGCTTAGATCAAAATCTCATTATTTTCTAGTATGTATGTGAGAAAGAACATAGGAGTAATGTCTGCTGATAAATTGTACCTAAGCATTCCCACAACTTCTCTTTTTACTCAAAAATTCAGGAAAAATTCAAATAAATTAGGATAAATTGAAATAAAATTAGAAAAGACAGTAACCTTGCTGTTGGAGGGAGGGAGCACAGTGACCTAACTGACAACACTGCAAATTACTAGTGTAGAAAGGGAGCAAAGTAATTTAACAGTATTACAAACTTTATTCAGACCTATCTTCACCAATTCTTTGACAATTCTCACAGTCTTAATAGCTACAGAAAGCCCTTAAAAATACCTCTTAATTGATATAAGTTATATCTCAAGACAATCACTATTAGTTGAGATATCAGGCAGATCAACAGGTAACTACCATAGTACTATTTATTAAATTGTCAATATCTTGAAAACTACCTTAATTAATACTTTGCTTCTAGGCTCAACAAAAGCTCTCTTCATAATGCTCAGAATGAGCTTAAAATAATCTCAAGGCAATTAATATTAGTAGAGATATGAAGTCCTCAATGTTTGTACATAGACATTAATTAATTATCCATAAATAGTCATCTGCCTTTTATTAGAACAAAGGATAGCCTCTGTATAGTTAAGTTATTGCATTTTAGAGTACAAAGGCACTACCATATATAGAACAATAGATAATAACATGTGATGGCCTGTTCTAGTACATAGACCATTATAATTTTGTATATAAATATAAGGACTTCTTATCTAAGAATTAGATCTCAGACTTAATAACTTCTTTTGTCACTATCTAAACTTTGCTTCTAAGCCCCTTTGAGCTGTAGCATCTATAATCACAGAATTAAGTAAGTGACCATTAACAGAGTAATGCACAGTGACATCTTCAAGCTGAGAAGGATTAGACTAAAAGCCAATAGAATGACTTTACATTGAGTATTCATAAGTAATTGGTTTTATAAGCATATACACCTAAAAGCCAACAGAATGACTGGCTTTTAGGTTTACAGGTATATACTTTATATATGAAAATCATATATCAGTATCTACCTGGTAGAGGAGCAATTCTGGAGCCTAAGCATCGCTAAAGGATGGACAAGGATATAAGAGCAACAAGTGAAGCTCTTTAGATAGAGTAGTGAGATGCAAATATATAGTCAGAGCAAATGACGAAAAGCAATATGAAACTTAATAGAGTATACTGTTATAAACATCGAGTGGGACTACAACTATTATCAGCCATGGTCTGATAATGAGTGGTTAGTAGACGAGATGTTGGCAATGTTAGACGAGGATATTATCATGCAGTAATGCATCAGATAATATCTGAGGACTCTA
>Ga0157361_1000911_pt1 | contig 10660 bp, 10 predicted proteins | sample AttlaeALBM2_FD_111481 | JGI IMG/M metagenome (GOLD analysis project Ga0157361, IMG submission 111481) | Fungus gardens microbial communities from leaf cutter ant in Ribeirão Preto, State of São Paulo, Brazil - Atta laevigata ALBM2 | ecosystem: Host-associated > Fungi > Mycelium > Unclassified ...
CTGGCAACCAATACTTGATCCATTATTTTTAAAAGCTACATTTAACCCTGCGCCATCGACGCTGATGAAGCGTAGGCTGTGATATTTTTATTATTAATCCTTAAGAGGAACACAGTATGTCTCAATATCGTGGTGGAGCCGGGAACTTTGCGGTGGATCGTGAGCGTGCAGCAGAAGCAGGTAGAAAAGGCGGCCAGAAGAGCGGCGGCAATTTCAAAAATAACCCTGAGCGCGCAATCGAAGCCGGGCGAAAAGGAGGTAAGATTAGCCGTCGTAGCTGAAATATCAGTAAGTTAGATGTATTAGCTGTCAACATCTGACCGCGGGTGAGTCATCTTTTTTCTCTTTTAGTTCTCCTTGCGAAACACACCTGACAAGAGCATGTTCCTGTCTTTCTCTGAAAATCAGGATCGCCATAATTAAACCGGACTCGGTCTTTTCCCTGTCCGGTTTTTTTATTGTTTTTTGTAAAAAATGGCGCAGAAGAAAAGTTAACTTTCAGATTTACATGGCGCAGCACGACTGATATCGATTATTGAAAAAACCGCTTTAATTTATACAAGAATCTGCAACTTGTACAATTATGCGCGAGAGAATGGCATTTAAATTTTGCAGCAGGCAAAAAAGTAAATTTAGCTAACTCCTTGCTGTGAATGGAAAATTGCATTTTGCATGCCACTTTTGTTTAATAGCGGATGAAAATTTTGTGGAATTGCACTCGGACAAAGAACGCTTTTTTATCGCGGTTCGATGAAAGATCGCAGGCCTGGTGGAAACTATCCTCTTTACATTAAAAAAGGAATAACTGCAGCTGATAGCGGCCTGCCTGTACAGAGACGAGTCGGGGGTGCTTTGATTGCGTTGCGCCAGAGAAGCGTGCGCATCAACATCGTTCTGATTACAGCAGGTTAGCGCGAGGTAACGGATTGGGCGCCAGCGCTTTAAATATCGCTGGCGCGCAGTGAAAACAAATCTGGATAAGGTTCAAAGAAACAGAGTTAATAAGATTTCTGTCAAAAGTCAGATATATCAGTCCGATTATTGAAAGTATGTACTTACTATTCATCGCAAGCGACGTGTGAAACAGGCTGGCTCGGCTGAGCCAGCGAAAAGATCAGGGCGCTGCGGGCTGCCAGACGGCCGGCGCCTGCGCATCGATGCGCGTCGGCAGCAGCTTCGCATCGTAGAAGGCATCGGCGATAATCTGCTGCTCCGCCAAATCGCTTTTCTTCACCGGCTCAACCTGGTAGCTGCGCTGGGCATTCGCCTTCTCAATCGTCGCCGCGGGCAGTTTGCCCCACAGCGGCGAAAGCAGCGCCGCCGCCTGGGCAGGATTCGCTTTCAGCCAGGCGGCTTCCTGCTTCAGCGCGCGATAGACGCTGTTCAGCACCTGCGGATGCGCGCTGGCGTAGGGCGTCGACGCAAGATAGTAGCGCTGATAGTTCGCCAGCCCGCTGCCGCTGGCGAGCACGCGCGCGTGCTGTTCAACCTGCGCGCTGGTAACGTAGGGCTCCCAGGTGACCCAGGCGGCGACGCTGCCGTTTTCCAACGCCGCGCGTCCGTCAGCGGGCGTCAGCCAGGCGGGCGATACGTCGCTGAAGCTCAGCCCGGCTTTCTTAAGGGCGGCAATCAGCAGATAGTGGCTGCCCGCCGCCTTAGTCACGGCGATCTTTTTCCCTTTTAAATCCTGTAGCGTTTTTATCGGCGAATCGGCAGGCACCAGAATCGCCTGCGCCGCCGGCGACGGGGTTTCACGCGCATAGTAGGTGAGGTTCGCGCCCGCCGCCTGGGCGAACAGCGGCACGGTGTCGGCGACGTCGGCCGAAAGATCGACGTTATTGAGATTGAGCGCCTCCAGCAGCGGCAGTCCGCTGGAGAATTCATGCCAGCTTACCTTTACGCCCTGCGCCGCCAGAGCTTTGTCGAGGTCGCCGCGCTGCTTGATCAGCGTCGACAGCGTAGAGGATTTCTGATAGCCAATACGAAGGGTTTCATCTGCGTGCGTAGAGAACGAGAAAAGGGCGGTGAGCAACAGCGCACCGCCCAGTAACGGACTAGAGGGTTTCATGGGCGTTCCTGTCAGAGGGTTATCATCAGGCTGATGATAAAAGCGCGTCAGGGACGCGCTAAACGCCTTTTTTGCATAAGCTTTGCGCCAGCGCGGAAATGCGCTAGTTGACCATCAGATGGCCATACATCGCCATCAGGCGACGCGTGACGCCGTTGGTCCAGCCGAAGCCGTCCTGCAGCGGATATTCGCCGCCGCCGCCGGGACGGGCGCGATCGCCGCTGATGTCATATTTCTCTACCAGCTTATGGTGCAGCTGATAGAAATTGTTCACCGTGGTAAGCCAGTTAACCGCGATCTCCGTCGCCAGCGTCTCTTCACCGTACTGGTTGAGTCCAATAATCGCCATCCACTGCAGCGGCGCCCAGCCGTTGGGTTTGTCCCACTGCTCGCCGCTTTCAACCATTGAAGCGACCAGACCGCCGCTGGTAAGCAGCAGCTGACGCAGCGCGATAGCCTGCAGGTGCGCCTGTTTCGGCGTGGCAAGGCCGACAAACAGCGGCACCACGGCGGCGGCGGTAAAGGCGCCGAAGCGCTCGCGGCGCCAGTCGTAGTCGCGATAGACGCCCGCCGTGCTGTCCCACAGGTAGCGGTTAATCGCACGTTTGCGCGCTTCCGCCTTCTTCTGCCACGCCAGCGCGGTCAGCTCTTCGCCTTTCGCATGGGAGAGCGTGGCGATCATCAGCTCCAGCTTGTAGAGAAACGCGTTCAAATCGATCGGAATGAACTGCGTGGTGCGAATGCTGGCCAGCCGTTTGGGATCGCGCAGCCAACGGGAAGAGTAGTCCCAGCCGGATGCTGCGCCCGCGCGCAGGTCGCGGTACACTTCGCTCGCCGGTCGGCTGGAATGACGCGCCGTCTCGACATCTTCAATCCAGGACTCGTCACGCGGCGTATCGCGGTCGTCCCAGTAGCGGTTCAGCAGCGAGCCGTCAGCCATACGCACCACGTGGCGGTAGGCCTGACGCGGCATCAGCGCGCCCGCGCCGTCCATCCAGAACTGATACTCTTTCATCAGCTGGTCGAGATAGCGTTTCGCGCCGCGCACGCCATCTTCTTCAAACAGCTCGACCATCAGCGCGAAGACCGGCGGCTGTGAGCGGCTCAGGTAGTAGGTGCGGTTGCCGTTGGGAATATGGCCGTAGTTGTCGATCAGCCACGCGAAATTGTCCGCCATATGGCGCAGCAAATCGTCGCGTCCACTCTCCGCCAGGCCAAGCATGGTGAAGTAGGAGTCCCAATAGTAGGTCTCGCCGAAGCGGCCGCCGGGCACCACGTAAGGTTTCGGCAGCGGCAGCAGAGAAGAATGCGGCAAATGCTGCTGCGGCATTTTGGTTAACACCGGCCACAGCGCATCGATATGCTCATTCAGCGTTTTATCTGGATTCGAAACGTAAAAACTTTCGTTTATCGCCGGTAAATAAAAATGGTCCGCTACAAAGCGCGCCAGATCGAAATCGCGGCTGCGTTTCTGACGACGATAACGCATTAAAACGTCCAGCGGATCGTATTTAGGCGAGCAGTCGGGAAAGGTTTTACTGTCTTCGAAGATGCGCGACATCTGCACATGCTCGAACAGCTCCATGTAGCGATCGGCAGGCGTGAGCGCGTCTGGCGCCGGTAAGCCTTCAATCAGCTCCGGTTCCGGCTCGGAATCCTGCATACGATCAAGCTTGAGCTCGTGGGGATCGTATTGATACTCAACTTCCGCCCCTTTGCGAACCTCATCGAATGCGTTGAGTTGCTGGCGATAAGTATTAATAGCGGCCTCCTGGAGTCTGAGGGTTTCATAAAAGAAAAATTATAGACTTATGGCAGGCCCAAACAACAATGCAGAATATCTATGAACGTAATAAAAATTGTCTATCAATGGGTTATTTAGCGGAATTGCTCTGGTTATCAAGTAAATAACGCGCTGCGCTTAAAACATCTATTTAGGAGTAATCTTTCAAGAACAGAAATAAATCGCGAAGGGTTGAAAAAAAGCGGCAAAAATTGACAAAAACCGACGTTGCCGTTGCGCTGTGGGTTGAGCAATTTGTGGCATTTTTGCGCAGTTAACGGCGGTGCCCTCCAGCGAGGGCACCAGAATTAGCGAGAAATTGTCCGCCCCAGTAAACAGGCGGCCTCGCTTGTCGCAAGCTTTACTCGCTTACGCGATAGCGCTCCAGCCAGTGCGCGTACGGCGCAGGCAGCACCCATGACGGCTGCGGCTTGTCGAGCGCCAGCGCCGCCTGATAAGGCCAGTGCGGGTTCTTCAGGTGCGCGCGGCCTACCATCACCAGATCAAGCTGGCCTTTCTCGACGGTGGCATTGGCGATCTGCGGCGCATCGATGCCCCACGCAGAGGCGACGGCGATATCCGCTTCGCGGCGAATGCGCTCGGCAATCGGCGCAAGGAAAGCGGGCGTGCCCCACGGAATATTGGCGTCCGGCGTGGAGAAGCCGACGCTGACGCTCAGCAGATCCAGACCGTTGGCGCGCCAGTAGCGCGTCAGGTCGATAGCTTCAGCCAGCGTCTCTTCATCGCGGCCGTCATACTCCAGCACGCCGAAGCGCGCGGTCAGCGGCAGGTTTTCCGGCCAGACTTCGCGCACCGCATCGAAGGTTTCGCGCAGGAAGCGGCTGCGGCCTGCGGCATCGCCGCCGTACTGGTCGGTGCGCTGGTTGGCGTGCACCGAGAAAAAGCTCTGCGCCAGATAGCCGTGCGCGAAGTGCAGCTCCAGCCACTCATAGCCTGCCTCGCGCGCGCGGATAGCCGCCTGCACGAAGTCGTTGCGCACGCGCGCGATATCGTCGAGCGTCATGGCGCGCGGCACCTGCGGCAGATTGTTGCCGAAGGCGACAGCGGAAGGCGAAATCGTCTCCCAGCCGCGTCCGTCGTCAGCCGCGATATGGTCGTCGCCTTCCCAGGGTTTATTAGCGCTCGCTTTACGGCCGGCATGGCCGATCTGAATGCCCGGCACGGCGCCCGCCGCTTTGATCGCCTGCGCGACCTGCGCCAGCCCTTCGGCCTGCGCGTCATTCCATAAGCCCAGACAGCCGGGGGTGATGCGGCCTTCCGGCGAAACGGCGGTCGCTTCGACAATCACCAGGCTCGCGCCGCCGCGCGCCAGCGCCGCGTAGTGCACGCGATGCCAGTCGTTGATCAGGCCCTGCTCGGCGCTGTACTGGCACATAGGCGGTACCGCGATGCGGTTGCGCAGCGTCACGTCTTTCAGACGAAATTCAGAAAACAGAGACATAGCACCCTCTTGGTCATGTGGTATTTCAGCCGCAGGTATTCCCGTCTGAGCGCGCCGCCGAAGTGCCACAGGCGATGTCGAAGAGGGGAATATCAGAACCGATTCGCCGTGCAATGTACCCTGAGACTTCTCCCGCAGCCTACGCTCCCTGTGCTGCGTCAGAGACGCGACGCGGACGGACTTGAGCATCGAACCCGCGGCGCGCTCCGGTTTTCGCCTTATTTCGCCAGCGTCGCCTTAATGACCTCCTGATAAGGCGTGGTGGCGCGACCGATCAGTTTGCTCAGGCTGCGCGAGTCGTCGAACAGGCCGCCCTGCGACGCGCCCTTGTCGGAATCCGCCAGCATCTCCGCCAGGCCGTCCGGCAGACCGGCGCCTTTTAGCGCGGCGGCGAATTCAGCTTCTGAAAGATTGACGTAATCCACTTTTTCGCCGGACTGGCGCGCAATCTCTGTGGCGAATTCCGCCAGCGTATAGCTGTCGTCGCCCGCCAGCTCATAGACTTTGCCTGCCTGATCGTTGCGGCTGATTACCTCTGCCGCTGCTTCGGCGTAGTCGCGACGCGCGGCGGAAGCGATACGGCCTTCACCGGCCGCGCCGATAAAGGCGTGATGCGTCAGCGCAGGCGCAATGCTGGCCGCATAGTTCTCGGTGTACCAGCCGTTGCGCAGCAGCGCGTAAGGAATGCCCGACGCCTGAAGCTGCGCCTCGGTGGCGCGGTGTTCTACGCCAAGGCCGAGCGGCGAGCTATCGGCATGCAGCAGGCTGGTATAGGCAATAAATTTCACATTCGCGGATTTGGCCGCGTTGATGATCGCCTGATGCTGGGCTTCGCGCTGACCCACTTCGCTGCCGGAGATCAGCAGCAGCTTGTCCACGCCGGAAAAGGCTGACATCAGGGTATCCGGCTGGCTGTAGTCCGCCTTACGCACCGTCACGCCTTTCGCCGCCAGGTCTGCGGCTTTTTCCGGCGAGCGCACGGCGGCGACGATCTGCTCTGCCGGCACTTTTTTCAGCAGGGCTTCAATAACCAGACGGCCTAACTGGCCAGTTGCGCCTGTCACTGCAATCATTTTCTCTCTCCTTTGCGTTTGTCGTTGTCGAAAGCAAGAGTAGGATATAAGCTAACTTTTCGTAAGTACTTACAACTTTGTTAGTTTAGAGAAATGAGATTAAATGTCTGAAAAGATAAGTGAAAAATTTAGCCGCGGCGAACTGCTCAACGTCAACTGCCCGTCGCGCGAGGTGCTTAAGCGCGTTACCAGCCGCTGGAGCGTGCTGATTTTTCTCGCGTTGCGCAATGACACGCTGCGCTTTAGCGAACTGCGCCGCGCGGTCGGCGGCGTCAGCGAGCGCATGCTGGCGCAGACGCTGCGCCATATGGAAGAGGATGGCTTCGTCGAGCGCATCGCCTATAACGTCGTGCCGCCGCACGTAGAATATCGCCTGACGCCGCTCGGCCGCGAGCTGGAAGGGCAGGTGGTCGGCCTGGCGGATTGGCTGGAACTCAACGTGGACCGGATTCTGGCGCAGCGGGAAAAAGCCTGACGGCGCGCTCCCGTACGGTCACGCGCGAGCAGGCGATGGGGCGCGGGCAATATTCGTCCTGAATAAAAAGCGGCGCTGATTCATTTATTCCCGCTGCGCAACCTCTGATTGTTATTAACAACTTTATTTCATGTTTGCGCAGCGGCTTAATTAAGCGTGACGGAAATAGCGATAATGGCTAAAGGGGATAAGTCACGTTTTTTAAACGTAACGCCTTAAAAAGAATTCTTAATGGCCTAAATGCCTAATTTACTTTCATTAAGCGCTGCGCCGAACCGCAAAATTGACCGCTTTTCAGCTGTGGGTATAGATAAAATAACATGCCTAAACAGGGCGTTGCGCCAGGAAAGAGGCGCCGCGCCGCCTGGGTTCTGCTCCGCTGTAATCACGCAACAATAAATAACAAAGATGTCACATTAATGCCTCTGAATTAACCTAAAGTATCGCGTTAAAATAGGTAATTGCGGACAAAAACAATGACCAAAATCAAAAAACGCTGTTATAGTTTTTGCATCCCAGACTGTTTCTGTTTGTCAGGCGCGAGTTCTTATAAATTCGCGTCAGCAATTGGCTTAAGCGCAGCGTAAATATTAACGCTGTGCTTTAGTTGTTAACTATAAGTAAATATATGGTGTTATATGTGGCAACGAGGTAAGCAATGTTCGGATTAGACGCCTTTCACCTGGCCAGGATACAGTTCGCATTTACTGTCTCCTTTCACATCCTTTTCCCCGCCATTACCATCGGTCTCGCCAGCTTTCTGGCCGTGCTCGAAGGGATGTGGCTGAAAAGTCGTAACGAAACCTATCGCGATCTCTATCACTTCTGGTCCAAAGTCTTCGCCGTTAACTTTGGTATGGGCGTGGTCTCGGGTTTGGTGATGGCCTATCAGTTCGGCACCAACTGGAGCGGCTTCTCGCAGTTCGCGGGCAGTATTACCGGTCCGTTGCTCACCTATGAAGTCCTGACCGCCTTCTTCCTTGAAGCGGGCTTCCTCGGCGTGATGCTGTTCGGCTGGAACCGCGTCGGTCCGGGTCTGCACTTTTTCGCGACCTGTATGGTGGCGCTCGGCACCCTGATTTCCACCTTCTGGATCCTCGCCTCTAACAGCTGGATGCATACGCCGCAGGGCTACCTGATCCAGAACGGAATTGTGGTGCCGGAGGACTGGTTTAAAATCATCTTCAACCCGTCGTTCCCTTATCGCCTGTTCCATATGTCGGTGGCGGCGTTCCTCGCCAGCGCCTTCTTTGTCGGCGCATCCGGCGCATGGCATCTGCTGCGCGGCAACGACAATCCGGCAATCCGCAAGATGTTCTCGATGGCGCTGTGGATGGCGCTGATCGTCGCGCCGATTCAGGCGATGATCGGCGATGCGCATGGTCTGAATACCCTTGAGCATCAGCCGGCGAAGATCGCCGCGATTGAAGGCCACTGGGAAAACCCGCCGGGTGAAGCGACGCCGCTGATCCTGTTCGGTATCCCGGATATGGATGAAGAGCGCACCAAATATGCGGTGGAAATTCCCTATCTCGGCAGTTTGATTCTGACCCATAGCCTCGATAAGCAGGTGCCGGCGCTGAAAACTTTCCCGAAAGAGGATCGTCCTAACTCGCTGATTATCTTCTGGTCGTTCCGCGTGATGGTGGCGATGGGGCTGCTGATGATTACGCTCGGCGTGGTCAGCCTGTGGCTGCGCTATAAAGGCCGTCTCTATCAGTCGCGTCCGTTCCTGTGGTTTGCTTTGCTGATGGGGCCGTCTGGCTTGATCGCGCTGCTGGCAGGCTGGTTCACCACGGAAATCGGCCGTCAGCCGTGGGTGGTTTACGGCGTGCAGCGCACTATCGACGCGGTTTCCGGTCATGGCGATTTGCATATGAGCATCAGCCTGCTGGCCTTTATCGTGGTTTACTCCGCGGTGTTTGGCGTAGGTTACGTCTATATGGTGCGCTTGATTAAGAAAGGCCCACTTACCGGCGAAGGCAAGGATGTGCGTCACGGTGGTCCAGGCCACGGTAAGACCCCGGCTCGTCCGCTCTCTGCGGCCCATGAAAGTCTGAACGATCCGCAGGAGGGAAAATAAAATGATCGATTTTTCCATTATCTGGTTCGCGATTATTGTTTTCGCCACCCTGATGTATATCGTCATGGACGGTTTCGATCTCGGTATCGGCCTGCTGTTCCCCTTTAACAAGGACGCGGTCGAGCGCGATATGATGGTGAATACCGTCGCGCCGGTCTGGGACGGCAACGAGACCTGGCTGGTGCTGGGCGGCGCGGGCCTGTATGGCGCCTTCCCGCTGGCCTATTCAGTGATTGCCGATGCGCTCTCTATTCCGCTGACGGCAATGCTGATCGGCCTGATCTTCCGCGGAGTCGCCTTCGAGTTCCGCTTTAAGGCGACCGAGACGCACCGCGCATTTTGGGACAAGTCGTTCGTTGCCGGTTCTGTGCTTGCGACCTTTAGCCAGGGCGTGGCGGTCGGCGCGATGCTCGACGGCATTAAGGTGACGGGCCGTCATTTCAGCGGCTCGGCGATGGACTGGCTGGCGCCGTTCCCGCTGTTCTGCGGCGTGGGTCTGGTTATCGCCTATGCGCTGCTGGGCTGTACCTGGCTGATTATGAAAACCGAGAACGAGCTGCATCGTAAGATGTCCGCGCTGGCGACGCCGCTGGTGATCGCGCTGCTGGTGGTTGTCGGCATTATCAGTCTCTGGACGCCGTTCAGCCATGACGCCATCGCGCAGCGCTGGTTTACCCGTCCAAACCTTTACTGGTTCCTGCCGGTTCCGGTGCTGGTGCTGCTCTGCTCGTGGGGCATTGTGCGCGCCATTAAGCGCGAGGCGCACTATTCGCCGTTCCTGCTGACGCTGGCGCTGATTTTCCTCGGCTTCTCTGGCCTGGGCATTAGCGTGTGGCCGAATATTATTCCGCCTTCGGTGACTATCTGGCAGGCGGCGTCGCCGGCGATTAGCCAGGCCTTTATGCTGGTGGGCAGTTTGTTGATTATTCCGATGATCCTGGGCTACACCTTCTGGAGCTACTACGTGTTCCGTGGGAAAGTCAAAGCAGACGAAGGATACCATTGATATGCGAACCGAGGTCGGCAGCGTGAAAAACCACAAGGAACCCAAAGCCCCGTTGTGGAAACGCATTCTGTGGCTGGTGGTGATCTATGGAGCAAGCGTGCTGGCGCTCGGCGTCGTGGCCACGCTGTTCCGGATGATGATGACAGCGGCAGGGATGCGCAGCCACTAGTGGTTTCTGGTTGATGATGTGAAGGCTGGCTCTGCCAGCCTTTTTTTATGCTGGTGCTGAAGTGCGGGAGCAGACGGCGATGACATGGACCCACGAGCACCAGAGGGTTTTAGTCTTGTAAAAACCGCACAAATATTGAAACGCGGATGGCATGGGCAGAGGAGCAAAGCGTCCCGCGACAGGGATGTCGCGGGCCGAGCGCGCAGGGATGCCTTGAGCGACTTTGCGATCGGCCCATGCCATCTGCGTCCGCTCCGACACCAGCACTAGCAGCACTAGCACTTTAACCAGCACCAGCAACCATAATAAGAAGGCCAGCTTTGCCAGCCTTATCTGTTCGATTATCAGGCTAAACATTAAGTGCCTTCCGCCCGCACTTCGCTCACGCTTCCTTTACCTTTCCTTACATGCGTAAGATGTTTTTGTTATGATTATGTGACTAATCTCGCAATACTTTCTACGATCCGCACCGAAATGCTCAGCCTGAACGTTAAAAAACAGTACATCAGCGATCTGGTGGACTGGATTGAGGCGAATCTGA
>Ga0157361_1000912_pt1 | contig 10653 bp, 10 predicted proteins | sample AttlaeALBM2_FD_111481 | JGI IMG/M metagenome (GOLD analysis project Ga0157361, IMG submission 111481) | Fungus gardens microbial communities from leaf cutter ant in Ribeirão Preto, State of São Paulo, Brazil - Atta laevigata ALBM2 | ecosystem: Host-associated > Fungi > Mycelium > Unclassified ...
CCATTTTCCCACAACAGTCTCACATACATATGCTAGCTGTAAGACTTTAGCCAAGGTGACTTAAATCTACTCCAAGTCCAAGTTGACAAGGAGAACTCAATATCATGACTTGGCAAAAAAGGCCAAGTCAATATTTATTTTTCTTTTATTTTTCTTTTATTTTTCTTATTAATGAATGTGCAAGAGTAAAGTGACTCATAAGGAAGCATGGGACAATGAGACTGGGTTAGGGTTATGAAATATGTATATATAGTGTACAAAATATAATGGGAACTCCATCAAGTTCTCCTTGTCAACTTGGACTTGGAGGGTGATTAAGTCATCTAGGCTAAGTTGCTACACTCAATAGAGTTCCTATTGAATTCTGTACACTACTTATATAACTACTACTTGGTCTGTGTACTAATTTCCCACACTCATCATGTGATCTATCATGTGACATAACACTGTGACCTCCTATCATGTATAGTAAGTCCAAAAGTAAAAGTAAAAGAAAAGAAATATAAATAATAACTTAGCCATTTAGCCAAGTCATAACACCATCCCCCTCTTAAGTTTCCTTGTCCCAAGAATTTTTACAACTCATAATGTGTGTTAATCATATTGCCCATTTCTTCATCATCTTTTCTGTTCACTCCCTAATTTCTGATTTCTCTTTGATTGTTTTCAGAGTTTGTCCTCTTTTTCCTTGTCTACCTTTTTATCACTTCCAATTCTATTCTAACCTTCTGTAAGGATAACTTCAGCACTTGAAGTGACACAAGAACTGAAGTGTACATTGTGCTACATAGTACTTTGTATATGTGAAACTAGTAGCTATTAGTGTTCCTTAAGAATATAGAATAGTGCCTAGGTTACTAGATAATTAATGGCACTAATGAGAATAATAAAAGATGTGTCCCATAAAAATAGTATCATAGTTAGTATTGTTGCAAGTTTGCTAATCTAATACTCCTTATGTTATGAGAGCCCCAAAAAGGAAATAAATTCCCATGCATTTGAACACTTGATCCACAACATCAAGACATATAATGGAGTTAAGATATAAATAGTGTGGAAACCTAGGAAGATCATGTGACAAGGTCATATGATCATAGAACATTCCAGAAGGTCATGTGATTGTAGACTAGTAGCATACAGCCACTTGTAAAAGTAATATAAGTAGTTGAGCAATTGAATGAAGAACTCTATCAAGTTCTTCCTAAATATTCATCTAGGATGATCACTAAGAGCTATCACAGCCTTTCAATAACATAAGAACTCAATTCCCAAACAGTGACCTCACATCTCGTGACCTTACTACCACTTACTCTTCATTACCCTCACTAGTGAGCACAGTACTCACAAGCATCTTGGATAGCGGACCCTAGCTATAAAGGAGACTTCTTAGTCAGTTAGGGACTAAGGAAGGAGACTAGGTACCAAGTCCAGATATCTTGTTCAAGTCCTGACCTTGTAATTGGGCCTGCTAGTTACACACTTCTCAGTATAAACTCTATACTATGCTCTATTGTGAGTGGTACATGCAGGAGATTGATAGTAATTTCTTAGAAAACTGCTTAGAGTAGAGGTCCTCTTCTAAGAGGCAATCGCATAGCCGTATCATTAGGGTAGTAGTCAGTAAGGCAGTAAGACTCCAGACAAGTGAAGATTTTATACTCTGTTAGACATAGCCTTAGATAGTAGCCCTGGAAGAAAAAGAAAGATCAACCGAGTACAAATCACCATTATCACCATCACCATCACCATCCAAAATATCTTGTCAGCAACAACAACAACAATAGCAACAAGGGGAACCGTTGACAGTGCCCACCCCTTGCCAACTACCACTACTCACCAGAGAGAAATAACTCCTCTCTATGATCGCTGCCCTACAATAGCAGGTATCTACTATGCTTCAACAATAACAAGGGAGCCGAGTTGAGGTCACTAGACCTTCTATGTTTAGTGGAAAAATGGAAGAAGTAAGCACATTCATCAATGCGGCTCAATTGTACCTAAGGATAAAAATGAACAGAGAGGCAGTGACAACCCAGATTGCTTAGGTGTTGTTATACATACAGAGAGGAGTAGTAGAAGCATGGAAGGATAACCTGTTGGACAAACTGGCCAAGGAAGAGTCAGAAATAGAAACAGTAGAGATATTATTCAAGAAGATAAGAGATGAGTTTGGGAAAACATCAGAGAAAGAGAGAAAAATCAAGCAGCTAAGGACAATAGAACAGGAAGGAAGAACATGTGATGAATATGTGCAGGAGTTCAAAAAAGTTGCCAGGAGGAGTAGCTACAAGGGAAGATCCCTTATCGAAGAATTTAAAAGGGGGTTAAATAGAGTAATTAGAAGAAAGTTAGTAGAGGCAGAAGCACTGCCAACCACCATTGGAGAGTGGCAAAAGAGAGCAGTAAGATTGGATAGAAACCAGAGACAGAGCAGGGCAGAGGAAAGGATATTGGGGAGAAATGTGACATACCCTAGGGGAAATGCATAGCCAAGAGGAGGATATGGAGAAGGATTGTATGGAGGAAAAGAGGGGCAGATCATGTAGAGAGCTGGAAACAACAGTGGAGAATACCAGGGACCAAGTGTACCCAGCCAAAATCAAATGGGTCCAAGGAGAGACCCAAATGCAATAGATGTAGACAAAGGAAAGGGAGGAGATAGGACCTGTTATGTGTATGGAAAGTGGGGCCATATGGCCAGAAATTGCTGGGAAAGATGGAAAAAGAGGAGGGTAGTAGAAACACTGCAGGAGTTAGCAAAAGAAAATGGAGAACAGTGAGCTCTCAGCTAGCCTCCAATAATTCATACAGTGTATTGCACCCAGAAAAGTTAGGCAATAAACTAAATTCAACCAATACTACTGAGAGAGTAAGAGATGTACAGTGTACACTACAGCCACTAAGAGAAGTCTGGATAAAGGTAGGATTAGAAAAGTTGGAGAGTCATGAAGGGATAGTAGTAAAAGCTCTGTTAGACAGTGGAGCAACAGGTCTATTCATGGATACAACCTTTGCAAGAGAAAAAGGGTTTAAAATAGATAAAATAAAGAACCCCCTCTTAGTTAAAAATGTGGATGGGACAGTAAATGTGGGAGGAGCAATAACATACCAAGTTAAGTGTAACATATTCTTTAAAGAACATGTAGAAAGAGTGAGGATGGATGTATGCAACCTGGGAAAAATAGAGGTCATATTAGGAATGCCATGGTTGGCCACCCACAACCCAGAAATAGATTGGGAAAAAGGAGAAGTAAAAATGACAAGGTATCTACCCATATGTGGGAAGAGAAGGCAAGAGAAAAAGAAAAAGAAAGTAAAGAAAATAGAGAAGGATGAGGATGAAGAAACACTAAAGGAGTTAGTTCCTAAAAGATTTTGGAAGTGGAAAAAGGTTTTTGGAAAAAGAGAGTCAGAAAGAATGCCAGTGCGAAAAACCTGGGATCATGTGATAGAGTTGAAAGAAGGGTTTGTGCCAAGAAAAGGAAAAGTATACTCATTATTAAGGGAAGAAAGAGAGGAGGTACAGGTATTTGTAGAGGATCAGCTAAGAAAGGGATATATTTGACCTTCTAAGTCACCTTAAACATCACTAGTTCACTTTGTGGTAAAAAAGGATAGAAAACAAAGAATGGTATAGGATTATTGACATATAAACTAGTGAATGATAAAAAATAGGTATCTCCTTCCTCTCATAGCAGATATATAGGATGGAGTAGGAAAGAGAAAGGTGTTTACAAAGCTAGATCTAAGATAGGGTTATAACAATATCAGAATCAAAGAAGGAGACAAATGAAAAGTGGCATTCACAATGTATATCAGAGCCTATAAACCCATAGTCATGTACTTTGGACTAACAAACTTCCCTGCCACCTTCCAAACAATGATGAATGACATATTCCAGGACCTTATAAACCAAGGGGACATGGCAACCTTCATCAACAACATCTTGGTAACTATGGACACAAAGAAGAGACATGATGAGTTAGTAGAGAAGATACTGAAAAGACTAGAGAAAAACAACCTGTTTGTAAAGCCAGAAAAGTACAAGTGGAAAGTAAGAGAAGTAGAATTCTTGGGAGTAGTAATTGGTCTGAAGGGAGTAGAGATACAGAAAGAGAAGATAAAGGGAGTTCTCAACTGGCTAACACCTAAAAACGTGAAGGAAGTGCAGAAATTTCTGGGTCTTGCCAACTATCATAGGAGGTTCATAAAAGACTTTTCTAGAATAGCAGCACCACTACACATACTAGTTAGAAAAGAGCAGAAATGAAAATGAGAAAAGGAGCAAGAAAAAGCGTTTGGGAAACTCAAAGCAGTATTCATGATAGAACTAGTTTTAGCTATCCTAGACATAGACAGGGAGATGAGAGTAGAAGTGAATGCCTCAGACTATACAACTGGGGGAGTACTGTCGACAAAGTGTGAGGATGGAAAATGGAGGCCGGTAGCCTTCATCTCTAAATTGCTAAATGTCATAGAGCGAAACTATGAAATTCACAATAAAGAAATATTGGCAGTAATCAGGTGTCTAGAAGCATGGAGACACTATTTGGAAGGGGCAAAGTAGGAATTTGAAATCTGGACAGACCACAAAAACCTCTAGTATTTCATGACAAGTCAAAAGTTAAATCAAAGACAAGCAAGATAGACTTTATACCTATTGCATTTTAACTTCACTCTAAGGCATGTCCTAGGGAAAAGTATGGGAAAGGCAGATGGACTAAGCAGGAGACCAGACTGGCAAGAAGAAGTAGAAAAGGATAATGAAAATCAGACGTTGATAAAGCCAGAATGGGTTAGAGAAGTAGAAACGCTAGTGGAAGAAGGGAACTTGAAGAAAAGAATAAAAAGGGCATAAGAAGGGGACAAGAGAATAGTAAAGGTGGTAGAAGAGTTAAAGAAAGCAGGAATAAAAACGTTAAAATAGGAAATAGAGGAAGGATTAGTGATAAAAGAAGGAAGGATATATGTGCTGGAAGGAGAACTTAGGGGGGAAATAATACAACTACACCATGACACCCCAGTAGGAGGGCATGGAGGGAGATGAAAAATGATAGAGTTAGTCACTAGGAACTATTGGTAGCTGGGAGTGACGAAGGAAGTAAGGAAGTATGTAAATAGATGTGATGCTTGTTAATAATACAAGAATCGAAGTGAAGCACCGGCAGGAAAGCTAATGTCTAATGCAATCCTGGAGAAACCACAGAGCCATATTTTAGCAGATTTCATCACCAAACTGCTACTAGCTCAGGGATATGATGCTATCTTAGTAGTATGTGATCACTTTAGCAAAATAGTGCATTTCATAGCAACAACAGAAAAAACGTTGGCAAAAGGACTTGCTAAATTATTTTGAGATCATGTATGGAGGTTGCATGGACTTCCAGAAAGTATCATATCAGATAGGGGAGTATAGTTTGTAGTAGGAATGATAAAGGAGTTGAATAATCTACTGGGAATCCAAACAAAACTCTCAATAGCCTATTACCCTCAAACAGATGGGCAGACAGAAAGGATAAACTAGGAGTTAGAACAGTATCTAAGGGTCTTTATTGATCATAGACAAGAACAGTGGCCAGACTGGTTGGAAATGGCAGAATTTGCATATAACAACAAAATTCATGCAGCAACAAAAGTATCGCCATTTAAAGCAAACTATGACCAAGATCCAAGGATGGGATTTAAGGGGAGAAAAAGAGAGCAGTATGAAGCAACAGGAAAATTTGTAGAAAAAATAAAGAAAATCTAGGAGGAGGCAAAAGCAGCACTAGAAAAAGCACAAGAAGAGATAAGGAAGTTCGCAAATAGAAAATGGGAAGAAGAGAAAGAATACGAAGTAGGGGACTTAGTATTACTAAGTATAAAGGACTTAAAATGGTAGATAAAGGGAAGAAGATCAGAGAAATTGACAGAACATTTTGTGGGCCTTTACAAAGTAAAGGAAATTGTCTCTAGTAATGCAATAGAATTAGAACTACCTTAGTCTATTAGAATACACCCTGTAGTCAACATAAGTAGAGTATGGCTTTATAAACCACAGGTAAAGAGATAGAAGAAGATACTACCAAAACCAGTCACAATCAAGGAAAAAGAAGAATTTGAGGTAGAAAAAATCTTAAACAAGAGAACAATAAGAGGGAAGGAAAAATTCTTAGTATGATAGAAAGGATATATGGCAAAAGAAAATATATGGGAGAACAGGGAAAACTTGGAAAATGCAAAAGAGTTGGTAAAAGAGTTTGAGAGAGAGTATGGGGAAGAGGCTGAAGAACTAAGATAATAGGAGCTGGAAGAAGAAAAAAAAGAGTTTAGTTGGGAATTACCTTATGAGTTCATAGCAAAATTGCTATATGGATGGGGAAGGAAAAGATACAAAAAGGAAAGAGAGAAGAAATAGGAGGAAAATTGGAAACAATGGAAAAATTCCTTAGGATAAGGAAACTTGAAAGGAGGGCCATGTTATGAGAGCCCCAAAAAGAAAATAAATTCCCACACATTTGAATACTTGATTCACAACATCAAGACATACAATGGAGTTAAGATATAAATAGTGTGGGAACCTAGGAAGATCATGTGACAAGGTCATATGATTGTGGACTAGTAGCATATAGCCACTTATAAAAGTAGTATAAGTAGTTGAGCAATTGAACAAAGAACTCTATTAAGTTCTTCCTGAACATCCACCTAGGGTAATCACTAAGAGCTATCATAGCCTTTCGATAACACCTCATTAAACTAATGCAAGGCCAAGTTCACAAGCAAAATGTTTGACTTTCAGTAAGGAAAGAGCTTTTATAAATACATTAGCAATCATGTCTTCAGTAGAGTAGTAAATGAGCTGAATTTTGCCTTCTTCAATGATCTAGTGAATAAAATAATAGCAAATGTTTATATGCTTTGTGTGTGCATGATACTAATAATCTTTTGCAAGTATAATAGCAGATTTGTTGTCTGAAAAGAGTGTCGTTAGGGGCAAGATGGATTTGAAAACCTGTGAGATAAGCAAAAAAAGCCAAATAGCTTCTTTAGCTATATGCATTGCACTGATGGAGATCAAAGAAAATTGATTACAAAACAAGAGTGAAAACAAGTGAAAGAAGCAGAATCTCTAAAATGTTTCACAATTGTATACTAACAAGTAAGCACTGAGGAAATGATCAAATAAGAAAGAGAGCTTATATAAGAAAGCTAAACTCCAAGCCGGAATAAAGCCAACTGCTCTTTGTTCAGCAATTGACAAAGAGAACTCAATAGAGTTCCTGTTAGATTTTGTATACTATTTATATATGAAGAGTAACCCTAACCCTTCTTCTTTATCCCATGCTTCTCTATGAGTCACTTTCCTCTTGCATGTCCATTGATAAGAAAATAAAGAAAAGAAAATATAAAAGAAAAATAATAATTAGAAAATAAAAGAAAAGAAAAAGAAAAGAAATATAAATATTGACTTAGCCATTTTGTCAAGTCATGACAACTATACAACTAGAAGTCTACTCCAAAAACACATAACAAGTGGTTAGCTCCTAGCATAAGCAAATACCCAAGTTCATTGGGACTTGAATTTCCCTCTGAGGGAAAGATTTTGGTAGTTTTTTAGAAAATAAACAAAGAAGCTTAGAAAAATAGAAACTCAATCACTCAAATAGCTATTAAGCTCTCGAGCAACAAAGAGGGATGATAGTGGGGGTATGATGCTTCTTTTTTCCTTCTGTCCCCTAGAGTATTTTATTAGGATTACAAAGCCATAAGATAACAAAGAAAGTGAGACAAAGAAAACCTCTAAATTCCCAAACATAGTAAGACTAAAAGGATAAGATAATACCTCTCCTGAACACTTGGCAGCCACTCCCCACTCCTCTAACTCTACTCCTGGAATTCTCCTTTGCACAATGGATGGCTCTTGAGCCCTTTGCTGGGCTATAGGGAGAGGTGACAATCTTGAGCTGTCTTGCCCTCAAACATGTTATTTTCCCTAAACCTCTTTTCTATCTCTTTTCCTAGCTTCTTTAATCTTCTCACTATCTCTCTTACATCTTCTTACTTCTCTGGGTTCCAGTTTCCTTTTGCTGTGATTGCAATATGACTTTGCATCAACTTGCCTTTCTTGATCCTGTTGTAATTAGCTATGTCATGACTTGGCAAAACAGCTAAGTCATTTTCTATTTTTATTTTCTATTTTTATTTTCTTTTATTTAGTTGAATCACTATTATAAAGGTGAAGCATAGGAAAGAAGTTATGTTACTGTCACAAAGTCATGAATGTGTGATATTGATCATAGATTGGTCATAACACATGTCATAGTCACAGTCACAACACATAACGGGTAATATGAGAACTGTGGGAGATGAAGTATATAGCCATGATAATAGTTGTATATATAGTATAGAAAATCAAATGGGAACTCTATTGAGTTCTCCTTGTCAACTCAGATAAAGAGGGTATCTAAGTCATCAGCAATGATAGCTCAGATCTGATGGTAATTGCTCTTAATATAGTACAGCTGGCCACTAAGGTATGATGTCATTCTGTGTATAGTTAGCCTCCAAAGTTTCTTTTTGTCCTTGAGAGCACTTTAGAAGAAAGTTCTATTGTAAATCTAATATAGAAGGTCTGGGCAAATATCTATGAGGTCTTTGTAGTGGTAGTCACAACCACTACTCTGCTACTCAAGTGGTATGCTCGAGTCTACGACAGGGTGTCTAAGGAACATTTCTGAGGGGCTAAACTTATCTCTCCAGTTGGTTATATAAGAATAACTTCAGTACTCGAAGTGACATAAGAACTGAAGTATACATCATGCTACATAGTACTTATGTATATGAAACTAGTAGCTATTAGTGTCCTTAGAGAATGTAGAATAGTACCTAAATTGCCAGATAATTGATGGCACTAATGAGAACAATAGGAAATGTGTCCAAAAAGAACTTAGTACCAAAGATAGCATCGTTATGAGTTTGCCAATCTAATAGGTTATTCTGGTTAATATGGTTAAAAATGCTACTAATATTACCTAAATGGCTATCTAGCATGATATTATTACAAACCAATGAGTAGATACAACTAATTACAAATCTTATATACTAAAAATACTAAAAATTATTCCAGAAACTTCTACTGGATCATAGCATTAGCTTGTAATAACTTATCATTCCTTTTACCATCACCATCCCCTGGGACAAGATAACCCCTAGGGGTTATACTCTACTTAACACCTCTCACTACTATTGTCATAATGTTACCTATCTGCTTTATTTCTCATTGCCCTTTGGGGCAGCACATTTGTATATTTATGCATTAGGGGCATAACTACCACAGCATGTTCTCTTTGCACCCACTCTTTGCTAAGGCTAGAAGAAGGCACTATCTGGGGACTAAACTAATGGCCAGAGGGAATTCACTCTCAAAAAGAATTCTACAAACACTCTGTCACTGAATGACATTCATATAGAAGAGCTCCCTATAGCTCACCACAAATACATGTGTTCCTCTACAAAATCTGGGTATTACCTTTGGGAAGTATATTAGGGCATAGTAGGTACAAAGATAAACTGATTTGAGCTCTCTCTCAGGGTGGGATATCCCTAAGGGAGTTACTGGTACCCTTGAAAAGGGGTTTGACCAGAGTACTCATCTTAGTGTCTGTCACCTGATCCCAATGGGATTGTTCCATGATGATCAAGTTCTATGGCAGGGGCTAAAGGCTAAGGTGGGGTAGTGGATATCGCGAATAGAAGGGGTAAGAAAGTCTTTAGATAGATAAATGTTTTTGGAAGGCAAATATTTGGCAGTAAAGAGTTTGTCATTTAATGTAGTTTTCTTATTCTTTACTGCCTAGGCTACTAACTACATGTTGGTACTTGGGAGGCATGCTTACAACACATGCAATAGGGTCTGCTACTGTGCCTCCAATTGTCTCCTGCTCATTTGTATTTAGAGTAGTTGGCTTTATAATTGATGATTTAAAAAAAAATAGTGTTAGCTTGATTTTCCAACAGTTACTTTGTCTCCAATGAGCATATCCTTTCCACTACATTTTGCATACTCAACTTTGCTTTCTCTTTTAGCCTTTGCTTCCTTCTCTTCCCATCTTTATGCTTCTAGAAATCCTCTACATTTCACATTTCTCAACTGTTTTCTGGTGACAAATCCCTGTCCTCAGTTTTCCTTAGACTTGGTGTTCTTGTAATTGTACTCTGTACACTCCACAAAAGTCACCACTTTTGATTTGGTCTTCCACCCCCTCTTCTCTAGTACTATACCTCTTGGGAACATACTCCATGCACCATTGTATTTCTATGTCTTTTTCTATAAAGAAGAAAATGTACCAGCTTCTTCTTCTCTTGCTGTGCCTTTTATGGCTTAGCCACATGCACTGTCATGACAGATAGCTGTTTAGGCAATAAAAGTGATATTTTTCACCATAACAATGAGAATAACCAGCTCAAGAGACAAGTTTGGTCCCCTAGAGATATTGTTAGATATCTAGTTATGGACTCAAGCATACCACTTGAGTAGCAGAGTAGTGGCTGTGACCACCACTACAGAGACCTCATAAGAATTGTCTAGAGAATTTCATAACAGATCTATAACAGAACTCCCCTCTAGAGTGTTCTCAAGAGTGGAAAGAACCTTAGAAGATTGTTTTCTATAAA
>Ga0157361_1000914_pt1 | contig 10633 bp, 10 predicted proteins | sample AttlaeALBM2_FD_111481 | JGI IMG/M metagenome (GOLD analysis project Ga0157361, IMG submission 111481) | Fungus gardens microbial communities from leaf cutter ant in Ribeirão Preto, State of São Paulo, Brazil - Atta laevigata ALBM2 | ecosystem: Host-associated > Fungi > Mycelium > Unclassified ...
ATAAGTCACTGCCACCAAGATATGACATCATTCTTATAGAAAACATTCTTCTAAGGTCCTTTCTGCTCTCAAGAGCACTCTAGAGGGGAGTTCTGTTATAAATCTGTTATGAAATTCTCTGGATAATCTCTATGAGGTTTCTGTAGTGGTGGTCACAGCTACTACTCTACTACTCAAGTCATATGCTCGAGTCCACGACTGGGCATCTAATGGATATCTTTGGGGGGCCAAACTTGTCTCTCGAGCTGGTTATTCTTGTTATTATGGTGTAAAATGTCACTTATTTTGCCTAAACATTTGTACGGCGTAACAGCGGTCAACACAGGTTACTGAGGAGTTCCTGTGCTCCCAATCAAACAGTGTGATGTTGTGATTGAAAACCTTTGGAGTTACTTCTTTCCTGGAATCAAGCACCACAAACACATCAAGCCCTTACTCCCAAAGAAAGTGGCTCACAGATTTCTAATTGATAAAGTTAGGCTCAAACCACTTATGGCCCAAGGTTTACATTCCTGTCAGCCATTATTGTGAAAGTGACATGTTCATCGCCAATGCTATCTCTAAATTTTATTCTCCTTATAATGAAGATTTCTCAAAACAATATACACAAGATCTATTGTAAGTTTCAAAGTCCAATCAATAGCTATAGGAACTCACATGATGATATCCACAGCCAACATCGGGACTTGTCTAGCTGTACAGGAATACACACATATGTTGGTTGCTGCATACAGAGGGGTAGACCCCAGCTATCAATGTATATGAGTTGCAAAGTTTTTTCTCCAGAGCGCAATATCTAGAATATCTCAGGTATGGTCTCATCCTTTTATTTCTCAGTGTATTGTTGTCTGACAGACACCAGCTTCTACCTTGGTGTATTTTATATTCTGGGCTGCCACGCATTTCATCAAAAAAAGCATTACTAAGAGGCAATAAGACAAGTTGTCTAGATGCACGTATTCCACTGCACCTAGAATGATGTTGAAACAGGTAACAGAATGGTAGAAAGCGAATGATTCTGACTTACGCCATAACTCAAGACTTGAAGGGCGCTTTGTTCTTCTTCCTCAGACACATTTTTGTGAATATCATCCCTGTGCCAATGCAAAGAAAAATCATGGTCCAGGGGATTAATGAGAAGGTTGAATAATTCTTGCTTGCAATAATTAGACATCTGCCCAGCAACGACTGAAGGGATATGGGTGTTGATATTTTATTTTATTTTCTTTTGTTGTGTTTTTATAGGTACTGGAGTTCAAGAGGAATTATCATATACAGAATTTACAATCTCTTAGAAGAATAGCTGTAGTCATTTTTATTCAAATTTAATGTAGATCTCATTATTTGTATATTTGGGTCAATATTTGGGCCATCAATCATACCAAGTACCATGATTTCAATCAACTTCTGATTGCATGCCATTTCAATAAATGAATATCAAATCAAATCCAACTATAACACTGAGAAAAGTCTTCATTTTGTCCAAAGTGAAAATCTGCATTATCTAAGGTATTGAGAAACAGCGGTGCGAAGGGAAAGAATTAGATAACCTTTTTGATCTCAACTACACGGTATTTATACTACTTCCAAAGTGTCTCGAATGTTAAAGAATATTCAAGGAAAATAAATAAGTCACTACCAAAAGACTCTAGTGTTCGTGGAGTTGATAGTCGCTCCTCTAATCCCCAATATAAGGATTTTTCAAAAAGGCAATAACCCAGGTAACATACCATGACTGATGGAGTGCCCTCAAGTCTTTATATCTATGGCGTCTATGATAGGATTTTGACCAAGTGTCAAGTACGGAGCAGAGTGGGTCAGAGTAGGCCAGAGTGGAGTGAAATTACTCTGGAATGGGTGGGATTTGACAACAAAATAGGAACAACCTTGGCCTCAGCTTGTGCGCTGTGCCTCAATCTGCTGTTGCATATGTGGTTGCGTATTTCAGGAGGACTGGATTGTTGTCAGGATTTTTGGAGAGGAGTAGTATAGATTGATAGGAATGAGGATAGGACAAGGAGAAGACGTAAATGACTTTAATCTACAAACTAAGGAATTAGGATGTAACTACTGGAGTACTTATACTAAGTCTGGAATAGAAGGAGTACAAGTAATTAGTCTACATTGTGATCCTATAAGAGTAGACAACAGGAGTTTAGGAGCAAAAAATTAGTAATAATATAAAATAAAAAGGAAATTATATTATTAATTGGGTATTTTCCGTCATATGACATCAAGGGTCCTTCAAGTCTACTGACAAGTGCCAGAAAAACCCCTGAGTTTTGATTTGAAACAGATTGACATCTCACATCTTTAAGCTTTTGGTTCCTCCATTCGCTAATAGGTCATCACTAGAGGATATGGTAATGTAGTTTGATATCTGAGCGGTGGCGTAATTTGGTATGTAGAGGTCAAAGCTACCAATGTAAACGATACCAGGTTTTCTCTAAGCACCAAGACAAGATCTTCAGGAGACAAACTAAGTCTTCTTTCACCCTAGGGAAATCATATCAAGCTGGACAATTAATTGATGGAAAAATTTGGCTTTAGAAGCCTATGGCTGGAATAATTAAGTGACAGTCTGGTGTACATTACTCATTGAAATTTACATATCTTGGCAAACCCTGGCATAGTAGAAGACATAGCATCTCTAGCTTGCCTTTTATGTATGTAAGGACCTGATTATATGCTGAAGGGAATATCTCAGGTGGTACAGCAATTACCCCAGGATCTAGTAAGTCACATTAGTTTTGTTTTCTTTATTATTTATGGAAGCCAGACTCTAGTTTGACGTACTCAGGAAGAACTCTTTACTTCTTATATCATTATCTCACACTATTCCTTGTTCTGTACTCCATGTGTTCTACGATCATGTGTTCTATATATCTATCTATTCAAGGATACTGATGATTACTTCTTTCTACCTCTCTGATTGAGAGATAGAGGATAATATAAATCTCATACAACTTGTTGAAAAGTTAGTATGATAAAGTAGCATAATCAGGTCTTTCAAAGGGAATCTACTGCATATCTTATAATACTCAACTTTGTGTATGTAATCAGCTGCACAGCCCATGCACTGTCATCTGAGCTTTTTTTTCTGAATGTGGTAATGGAGATACATGTAGGGAATTGGAGCTAGAAAGATGGTCTGCCTGTGTGATGGGATTGGTGAATGTGAGACACAAGTCAGACCCTAATGTCAACTCTCATGTTGGTGAGTCACAGAAATTCAGTAGAAGTCCAAGTAGTCTGTTCTCCTGTATGAGATGTCTTATTCTTCCAATTAACACAATGTCTTTGGTATATTTTGCCATAGGTATGTCATGGTTTTTGATTAGCATTGAAGACATTTGTGTCATGATTGGTAACATTATGGTTGTGACTGCAAGTAGGCAATGCTAGCAGGTATACTGCGAGCTTTGTCATATTGATCTGGTTGTCAAGCTAGCTGTCAGCGACTAAACTCCGATGACCAGAATGAAGCCAACTATCCCTTTGTTCAGCATTTGACAAAGAGAACTTGATAGAGTCCTCGCTTGATTCTGTACACTATTTATATAACAGGAGTAACCCTAACCTTGTACTAAGTCCTGTGCTTCCCTATGAGTCAACTTGCTCTCGTACGTCTGTTGATATTACAAATTAAAATAAAAGAAAAGAAAAGGAAAAGAAAAATAATAATGACTTAGCCGTTGTGGCAAATCATGATACTATCTCCCTCTCAAGTTTCCTTGTCCCGAGGAATTTTTCCTACAACTCGTAATAAGGGTCAACTATTTTGCCCATCTCGTTGTCATCTTCTTCCGTCCACTCTCTTATCCCTGATTTCTCCTCCTCGATTTCTTCTTCCTCTGGAATTGTTTTCATTGTCTCTCTTCTCATGGGTCTCTTGCCCTTCCATCTCCTCCAATTCCTCTCCAACTTACCCCAATATTCCTGGTCGTACCGTTTATCTGACCATCCATATAATGTTTTTGCCGTGAATCTTCCCGGCAACTCTCCCTGTCAAAACGTTTCTTCTTCATGCTCTTGCCGCGCCATGTCTTCTATATTTTGCCAATATTCCTTTTTGAACTCTTCAATTGCTTCCTTAGTGTTTTCTAAGTTCTCCCTTTCTTCCCAAGTATTGGACTCTGCTGTAAATCCTTTCCAGCATACTAGGTACTTGTCTTTCCCTCTTACTTGTCGCTTATTCAGGATTCTCTCCACCTCCCATTCTTCTTCTCCTTTGATTATTACTGGGGCCAGCTGCTCCTTCCTCTGTCCCTCTACTTGCCCTATGTATCTACGTATTCTACTAACGTTGACTACTGGATGTATTTTTATTGTACTAGGTAGTTTCAATTCAACCGCGTTTGTTGATACAATTTTCTTTACTTTGTAAGGCCCCACAAATCTTTCTGTCAACTTCTCTGTTCTCCTCCCAACCATCTGATATTTCAGATCCTTGGTACTGAGCATGACCAAGTCCCCTACTTTATACTCTTCTACATCCAATCTTTTCCTGTCAGCGTACTTCTTCATGTCTTCTTGTGCCTTTCTTAGCGCTGCTTTTGCCTCGTTCTGTATTTCTTTCATTTTTTCTACAAATTTTTCTGCTCTCACATATTTTCCCTTCTTTCTTCCTTTGAAACCCATTCTAGGATCTTGCCCATAATTTGCTTTAAAGGGCGATGTCTTAGTACTCAAGTGCACCTTATTGTTGTAGGTGAATTCTGCTGTTCCTAACCATTCTGGCCACTGTTCCTGCCTATGGTCGATGAACATCCTCAAATGCTGCTCCAGTTCCTGGTTAACCCTCTCTGTTTGTCCATCAGTCTGAGGGTGGAATGCTGTCGACAACTTGCTTTTGATCCCTAGCATCTCATTCAACTCCCTCATTATCCCTGCCGCGAATTGGGGTCTTCTGTCCGAAATAATACTTTCCGGTAACCTATGCAGTTTCTACATATTATCTCTGAACAACCTTGCTAATCCTTCTGCCTATATCTTCTCTATAGTTGGTATAAAATGGACCATTTTAGTTAACCAATCCACTACTACTAAAATACTATCGTATTCTTGCACTAAGGGCAGTTTAGTGATAAAATCTGCTGATATGTGTGTCCAAGGTTTTTCTGGAATAGAATTGGGCATTAACTTGCCCACTGGCTGCTCTGTGCAGTTTTTATTGCACTGGCAAGTGTCACATCCCTCCACATATTGCTTTACCTCCTTTGTTATTCCTGCCCACCAGAAGTTATGAGTGACCAGCTCCACTGTCTTCCGCTGCCCCCCATATCCCCCTATTGGCATATCATGGTGTAGTCTGACAATTTCTGCCCTTAGTTTCTTGTCTTTTGGCATGTAGACCTTTACCTCCTTGTACATGATGCCATCTACTTCTCTCTATTCTTCATCTCTTAGCATCTTTACTCCCGCTTGTTTCATTTCTTCCACTGCTTTTACTACTTTGTCATCTCTTACTTTCGACTTTCTGACTTTCTCTAGTAGATCTACCCCATCTACTATAATTTCTACTACTTCTGTCTTCCTCACTTCTAGCTATTCCAGCTTTATCACTGTCTCATCCTCATTATCCTTTTCTACCCCTACTTCCCAGTCTGGTCTCCTACTCAGACTGTCCGCTTTCCCCATCTTACTTCCTAGAACGTGCTTTAGCATAAAACTAAATCTTGACAGGTATAATGCCCATCTTGCTTGTCTCCTATTCAATTTTTGCGCTTTCATAAAATACTCAAGATTCTTGTGATCTGTCCATATCTCAAATTTGATTGTTGCACCTTCTAAGAAGTGTCTCCACACTTTTAAGCATCTAACGACCGCTAACATTTCTTTGTCGTGTATCTTATAGTTTCTTTCCATATCACTTAGAGATTTAGAAATAAAAGTGACTGGTTTTCACTTTTCATCTGAGTACTTCATCAAGAGTACTTCTCCAGTAGCATAGTTTGAGGTGTCTGCCTCTACCCTAAATTCTTTATCCAAATTGGGTGCTGCTAATACTGGTTTAGTCATAAAGACTCATTTCAGTTCATTGAACGCTTTCTGCTGTGCTTCCTCCCACTGCCATTTCTCATCTTTTCAAGTGAGCACATTCATTGGCCTAGATACTCGAGCAAAGTCTTTAATGAACCTTCTGTAATAATTTGCAAGGCCCAAAAATTTCCTAATGTCTTTTACATTTTTTGGTTGTGGCCAACTAAGTACTCCATCTACTTTTTTCTTCTCCATTTCCATGCCATCGGGTCCTATAACAACTCCTAGGAACCCTATCTTCCTTGCCTTCCACACACATTTTTCTGGCTTGATGTACAAGTCATTTTCTTCTAACCTCCTCAATATTTCCTCCACAATCTCATTGTATCCCTTCTTTGTTTCTATTACTATCAACACGTCGTCTACGAATGCTGCTACTTTTCCTTCATTTATCAAATCTCTTAGGATCTCGTTCATCATTGTCTAGAATGTGACTGGTCAATTTGTCATCCCAAAGAACATGACCGTTAGTTCGAAGGATCCTACATGCATCATAAATGCTCTCTTCCACTCATCTCCTTCCTTTATTTGTACGTTATTGAATCCCCATCTTAGATCCATCTTAGTGAACATCTTCTTGCTACCCATGTTGTCGATTAACTCTATAATTAATGGTAGTGGGTAGTTGTTTTTCACTGTCTGGTCATTCAGATTGTAGTAATCCATAACCATCCTCTTTTCTCCATCCTTTTTGTCTACAAAGAACACTGGCAACGTTTGAGGTGATTTTGAGGGCCTAATATACCCTTTCCTCAGCTGATCTTCCACAAAGTTCTGAACCTCTTTCCTCTCATTTTTGGATAAAGGGTAAATTCTTCCCTTTCATGGTTTAAACGTCTCTTTGAGATCTATAGCATGATCCCAGACTTTTCTCGTTGGCAGTCTCTCCAACTCTACTTTCCCAAATACCTTTTTCCACTTCAAAAACTTTTTTGGGACCATTTCCTCAATTTTCCTGTGGTCGTCTTCTATCTCTTCCTCTCTTCCCCAGTCTTCTTTATTGTCTATCACCCAGTGGACGATCTTTTCTTCCTCCTCAGTTGCTACTCTTTTAACCTTTTCCCTTTTTCAACTCTTTCCACCACACAGGGGTGGGCATCTTGTCATTTTAACCTCTTCTGTTTCCCAATTTATTTCCGGATTATGTGCTGCCAACCATGGCATCCCTAGAATTACTTCTGTCTTCCCTAGATCGTACATATCCATTCTCATTCTTTCTACATGGCCTTTGTAAAATACATTGCACTCTACCTAGTGTGTGATGGCCCCTCCACTATTATTTGTGCCATCTACATTCCTGACGGCTATTGGTCTCTCTAATTTCTGCAGCTTGAACCCATGTCTAGCTGCCATCCACTTATCCATGAACATCCCCATTGTGCCACTATCCAAGAGTGCTTGAATCATTACGCCTTCATGTATATCTATCTTTTCTACTCCAATATTCAACCACATTTCTCTCAACATTTTGAAGGTTCTCCTGACCTCCTTTCGACTACTCCCCTCTTTTGCTGCGCTTTCCGGTTCTCCTGACTGTGCGCCGCCTTGCTGCACCTTTGCCTCTCTGGGCCGCGCCGCCTTTTCTTCCTTCTTTCCCCTGCATCTGCACCAAAATGTTTTATCCTGGAGCACTCCCTGGCCCCTGTTACCCTCTGCATAACTTCCTTTCCTTCCGCATCCTCTACACTCGTTGTAGGTCACTATTATCTCCAGGGTATACCACCCCAGTTCTAGTAACCGTGCTTCCTCTGGCACTCCTTTGCCACAATACTTCTCTGCTTTCTTTCTTAGCTCTTCCATTGAGCTCCTCTTCCATTCTTGCTGTGTTTTTCCCTGTACAGGGCACACCGCCTTTTCCTCCTCTACTCTCCTTAGTTTCCTTTCTTCTTCCTGCACCTTTTCCCTGACAGGACATGCCAGCCTTCTCTCTCCTTGGTGCACTTTTCCCTCTCTTGGGTGCACCACCCTTTTCACCTTCCTTTCCCATAGAGGGCACTCCCTACATTTGTGCCCTTCCTCTCCACACTTGAAGCACCTTACAGCTGCCTTCCTTGCACTTCTTACTATTCTCTCCTCTACACCATACTGCATCACTCTACTGCTTAGTATTTCAAATTTATTTTGGGGCATTGCTGTCCCCTTTTCCTTCTCTTTCTTATTCCTGCAGTTTTGGGCTAGGTGCCTGAACCCCTTGCAACTCCTGCACAACTTCCCCTTTCTTCCTTCTAATTCTACCCTCAGTTTGGCGAGGGCACATCTTTCTCTGAGCAAGTTGCTCAATAAAGTATTATATTGTTCTTGAGACATTGTGGTAATGTCTCAAGATGGGTACAGAATGAATGATTTGATCTTTCTTAGTGCTACGTCTGTTGGGGCACAAGATCTTCACCCAACCAGACACCTACTGCCCTACTGACTACTGCCCTAATAGTACTTTGGCTATCACTCCACGGGGGAGATCCCTAATCTAGACGGCCTACTAGTGGTAACTGTCAATCCTCTGCATGTACCAACTCACAATGGAGTGCAGCACGAGGTTTATACTCCAAAAGGTACAAGTAAACTACTAGACACCACCCATTTGTAAGGTCAGGTCTTGGAAATGATATCTGAGCTTGGTACTACTCTTCCACCATCAATCCCTAACTGATTGACAAGTCCCCTTAAGCCAGGGGCCCGGCTATGTATAGAGATGGCTGCTGATCATGATGATCAGTGGCCAAGGGTTGATGTGAGATGAGAGTAAGATTGACCAAGGCCCAAGGCAGACAGTGCTCAGAGTATGATATTGAGTTCTAGTGTCAGCAACTAAACTCTAATGACCAGAATGAAGCCAACTGTCCCTTTGTTCAGCATTTGACAAAGAGAACTCGATAGAGTCCTTGCTTGATTCTGTATACTATTTATACAACAGGAGTAACCCTAACCCTGTACTAAGTCCCGCACTTCCCTATGAGTCAACTTGCTCTCATGCGTCCGTTGATATTACAAATTAAAAGAAAAGAAAAAGAAAAAGAAAAACAATATTCAGAAATAAAAGAAAAGAAAAGAAAAATAATAATAATAATAACTTAGCCATTGTGGCAAGTCATGACACTAGCCTGGTGATAATGTCAAGTCAGCTGCCTAAATGGAAACATTTCTTACCTGAAAAAGTTAGACTGAATACAACATCACCCATTGAGATTAGGCCAGTCATACCTTTTGATCAGGATATTGTTGATCAGTTCATAACTTCACCCCAAAGCCTGTCATGTGCCATATACAATGTGCCCCATAAATCTCTTTGTTTGCCCTTTCCACAATTGGAATGCCATTACCTGGGTCTGAGGCACCTTCACCTACAGTGAATGACTCCCCATAAGCAGTCTGAGAAAATCTGAGGTCCCAGATTTTCTTAAACTGTCCCATGTTAAGATGCTGAGTATGAATTTCAAATTCCACAGTGTCCCAAATCCTTATGGGAAGTCACCTAGTATTAGTATTGTCTTGTTTCCCATCTTACATACTCATTGGTAAGCTTGCACAGATCACATCTAGGGAAGCCCCTCAAATTTGAAATTCAGGTGGAAAATCTGTGCACCTGCATTCCCAATGGAAAATGTTGATTGTTTTTAATTGTCTAAAATAAACAAGAGATTACATACAACTTTTTACCTCCTTAGGAGTGCAAGATGGATTTTCAGCTTGGTCAGGCTTATTATTTTCTCTGTGTGTCACATATTACATCAATGGGGGGTAAACCAGTAATGATAAAAAAAAGAAGAGAGCACTGACCATGATATCAATAGTTAGATCTTGTGTGTATGTGGGAAAAAAATAGTTGCCGATTGTAGGACTCAAAGGACCATTGATGTACTTGTTGGGGTTCAACACAACTGCGGATTAAGAGCCTGTCATCCATCAAAAAACTGATGTCCTAAATGTGTTGCTCATTTCAGAACCTATTACATGACATTGTTATTAGTCCTCTGGATTGTGCAGAGACAAGCTAACCTGCACTAGTTGTATTTTTTTTGCATTTTTGACTTTGACCTCACACATTCTTCTAAAAACATTTCAAGTCAGTTTATCATTCTTCACTTTACTACCAAGTGAAGGGGTCAAATGAGTTACCTGGAATTGGCTGCAGTAAACTGTGTCTCCTTGGCTTTAGTGTTTAGAAGGAGTTTTAGTGAGGCTGAGATGAGAAATATATCTATATTGATGCAGATAAACTGACTTCATTTATTCTCTCTGCTCAAGACAACAAAGGGGGGGAGGGAATTTCCAGTAGGCCTGGAAACATGGTTGACATATTGCATACACATTTTGGTTGAGCAGGTTTGGTAGTATCTTTCTGAAACTCTATTTTGACAGGCTTACCATTTATGATAGGTCCTTCAGTATTGGGATACCCAGCCTGGAGGACCCAGATCTAATGACATATGTGATGTGGCTCACAATGAGCCTGATGTGACATAGAATATTCCAGTGGCATTTTGCTCACCCAAATTGGAGACTTTTTTTGTAAATTTTTACCTGCCTATAAATGGATGGTTATGTTTCCTAATTCTTTCTAGCCAAATGCCTGTTGATATATGGCATCTAC
>Ga0157361_1000915_pt1 | contig 10614 bp, 8 predicted proteins | sample AttlaeALBM2_FD_111481 | JGI IMG/M metagenome (GOLD analysis project Ga0157361, IMG submission 111481) | Fungus gardens microbial communities from leaf cutter ant in Ribeirão Preto, State of São Paulo, Brazil - Atta laevigata ALBM2 | ecosystem: Host-associated > Fungi > Mycelium > Unclassified ...
AGATGGTCATGTCACAAGTCACAGTCACAAGGTGTCACATGACTAGAGTAACATGAGGACCATGGGAGAATAAGCGCATAGCCACAGTAGTAAAATGTATAAGTAGGTAGAGGAATGAGCGAGGACTTCATCGAGTTCTCTTTGTCAAACTCTGAACAAAGAGACAGTTGGCTTAATTCCGGTCATCGGACTTTAGACGCTGACAAGTGATGGCTTGTAGGCAAAAGAAGACTTCAAAAAGGATAAGTTCTAGTCTACTTGTTTCATGTTCTAGGCTTGCTAAAGAGACTGAATAGATAGACCATCAATTAGATCAATAATATCTAGTTTTTGGCTCATGGTATGAATAACAATGTTCCATTGCGATAAAATACATATAATAAATGAGTCAATGTTTGCATATGAGAAATATGGCCATGTATTCCATTACCAAAAGCCTGCTGTGTTTTGTATGTTATAGTAAACCTGATAAATGTCAAGAGAACCTCGATTGCTGTTGTTGTTGCCCTGATAATGCTTTTTTGTATGAGAACAAGTCAGCAAGTCAGCAAAGCAAAATATATTGGAATACATACTCAAAGGTAGCATATTATAAAGATACATTTCATTCATCCAACAACCATGGAGAGGAACTTGCACTCTAAAAACTGATTGGACATATACCTGAGCTATTAATGCACACATTACTGACTAAAATATGATCAGTTGGTAGATTGAGTATTGTACTCTCTTCAAAGCCTACCAGGACTTCAGCTGATTTCGACCATCAGTCATCTCTATTATTCAGAAATAAAATTCTACAAAACATACCTGCTGTCATGAAATATAGAATTAGTGTGACTAGAAATCAAAAGAAAATCAATATAATGAGTCCATTGGCACATTCTTCTAGCCCTCTTACCAATTAAATTCTTGTCCCAAACCACTCGAAGGCGCAGGACTAGAAGAATCTTCACTACTGACGTATTCAACATTGTGAAGAAGCTATTGAAATCAGCTATTCTAGTCCTTAAGAGTCATGACAAAACTCACTCACCAACTAGGAAAAATCCAAATATGCACCTAGCAAAGATGTAGGTCAGAACAAGTAGCAAATACATTTGTTCTATACCACTAAAACATTCTAATCAATAAAGGTATCAGAACTGATACTGAACTAATGACTGACTGATTTTGATACCCAGGCTGTATTGCCAGCTGGTAAAGTTGTTATCAATATGCATTTGATTTATAATTTCCTTATACTATATAAACTCATTCTGAAAATTTGGATCAGTTGTCTCATTTAACAAAGTAAGAGAGTTGCACTTACATGATGTCTGCCCAGTTGCTTATCAAGACAGAAAAATAGATCACATGTAATTTTCTCCTAAGTTTCTATATTTCAGTGCCAATAGTCAGCTATTGAATGAGAAACATGCCTGTGGAGGTACTGAATCTAGAAGAGAAGAGATGTGGTATCATTATGTACAAATGGAAAGTCTCACCTGTTGAGGAATGTGGTTGATAAAATCATATACCATCAGTGTGGCAATAATGACTTGAGTAGGCTTCAGCTGTTGCTTTAGGAACAATACAATCAAAAATAGCATACCTTGAACATAACATTTATTTGACAGGAACTTCAGGTCATTAACATAATCTTGTGGTGTTAGTCTGTACTGATCAGTCATTTGCAGGATATATACAGGAGGTATTTTGTACAAAGCTTGATGACTGTGGTTCAACTATATATCAACTGGGGCTAGACAAATGTTCTATTCAGTTGCGCGCAGACCGAGAAATCTGATCAAGGTCAAACATCCTCAGCCCAGTGTCATGGATTGTAGCTTCAATGAAACTTGATCTTAGCAGAAACTAATGAGTTGTTCTAGTATCTCAACTTTCACAATGGGTAAAGTGAAAATATGATAACCAAAGACATTTGGCTGTGGCTCGCATTACTCTTGAGGCTCTGCCATACAATTGATAGCTGTGCTAACAAACAGATTTTGCAAAGTCTCAAGCTTCAGAAAATGTTATTTGGTATGTCAGTTCCATGCCAATCAGTGGATACTTGGTACTAAAATAAGTAGGTTCAGACATTAACCAACATGGTAAATGACTGAGAGTAAGGGGAGCAATTTTATGCTATTTATACCAAGTCATGTTTCAAATTATAGTCATGAGAGCCAATGGTTATGCATGACAAAGTATGTTCTAGAAAATCCATTTACCTTTTGTCATTCCTCCTCTATCTCATTATGTTTCAGATTAAGAAACATATACAGAAATACCTGAAACATGTCTATTCTTAGGTAAATAATCATACACCTGTATTGTACATAAAGTGTTTACCATATAAGCCCTAAGGTCTTAGTACCTCTTAAGTTTCGAAGACATACCTTTGCTTTCAATCTGTTAGTGTGTTATGCTGAGAGCGCTAGTCTTTTTAGCACTTGGCTGTGTAATGCTCACTATTGTCTTTGAGAAGCAAGATATCTGATGAATTACATCTCTGATATCCAGTAGAGCCTCCAATAATACCTTTTCCTTGAAATGTCTGTGTACACCTTTTTTTGCATAACACAGCCACTGTGACATGAGTCACTTTGTCATTTTTCTCATAACTTTTCTGGACCTCAGACCTCAATCGATGTTTCAGCAGCTAGACCACTCACAAGCCCTTTCTGCATTGATAGGATGGTGACAGCTTTTTTCTATATCAATACTTAGTTGTACCTCAAGCCTTAAAAGGAAACAAAGCCAGCATCTGGACAAAGTTGACCTTCTCACTGGTTTTAACAACATCATCTATTTCTCAAGGCTTTGAGTCTAGTACAAAATACTACCTCTTTTTTGAGTTTACTAGTGGCAGAGAACCCTTTGACCGCATCCTCGCAAAGGGAAAGTCCACTGAGCATGACGCCATTACCGTCATTTGCTCCGTTCTTGATGTTGTCAACTGCCTTCACCACCACAGAATCATTTAGAAACTTCAGGTATGTTTGCTTTACCCTCTCTCACCCCTTTTCCATTCACCTACTTGACAAACTGAAGAATATCCTCCATTGTTCTCGAGAAATGAGATATCCAGCCAATCATACTAGTCTTGCCATGATTCAATCTGAATCATTGTCTCTCTCTCCGTCTCTTGACCCTATAATAACTATCTTTCCAGAGCTGCACATGAGGAAATTGGCAGTATAGTCTCAAAAAGGCAGGTCTAACTAAAACATACAAAATTGAGCAGGGGTACTAACAAAGTTCAGACACCCAATCAAGCATTGCTAGGCACAAAACTATAATTACCTGATCAAAGTCCATTCATGCCCAAAGTTTCAATTTTCTGAAATGATGCCTTCCCAAAAGCAAAATTATGCCAATTCAAAGATATTCTTAGACAAAAGTGGGTTCACCTTTTTGTACAGAAAATCAAAAAAATTCAGATTCTTGGTGATAAAGCTAAAGAACAGACAATTCCTGCATAGTGGCAAGATTGAGAATCTCAAATAATATTTTGTAACTAGAACTCTCCTGTTTGTGATAGAATTTCAAGCTCATGTGTTATCATCTCTTGTTTGATCCCTATCAATGGTTTTTCTACCCACTACTTCTCCACAAAGACCACAATATATGAGACACAATTATACAGTCAACTGGAGTAAATTCCTTAGGTCATTATTATCCAGGATCATGTCGTGCACTTCTTCTGATCTCCCTGTTTTATTGATATCAGCTATCTCACTTTATTCATCACAACTCGCCAATCATGTGGTGGAAAATGAACAAACAAAATAATAGTTATCATGATATTTACATCATATACTGGAATAAACAACACTGAATCTTCTATCCATCATCTTGCCTCTCTGTGTATTTCTTTACTCAGAGAGATAGCTCCTCTGTCACCTCATGGAATATCTGCTTCACTATCCCTATTGGATTCTGAATGACAGAACCTGAAGGATTCCATTGTGCTGGAATCTATACTTTCGTCCAAAGGACAATTTGCTTCAAGCAAATTGAGTATCAACTGTGACACCTGAGTAGCACATGAATCTGCAGTAATGATATAGATACAGGGAAAGTGCTTTTACTTACAATGAAGGGATAAATAAAATGTGGAAAGCTAATAATTAGGGTCAATAAGGAAAAGACTAGTAATAATAATAGCATACTATCTAAGGATAGCCAAACTAAGATCAGATCCATTTAGGCTAGAATTGGCTTCCATGTATATGAGGACTTTGAAAAGAATGAATTCTAGCCCACTATTCTTATAGTCTAGGCTTACCCAACAGACTGGATAGATAGGCAATCAGTTAACTCAATAATATCTAGCTTTTGACTCATGGTATGAATAGCAACATTCCATCACAGTAAAATACATACAATAAACAAGTTGAGGTCTTCATGTAGGAAATACAGCTGCATATTCCATCACAAATTACCCTTTGTGTTCTGTACATCATGATAAACCTGATAAATATCAAGAGGACTTCTACTATGGTTGCTGTCACCCTGATGATTCTTTTTTGTGTCAGAATCAATGCACAGATTAGCAAAGCGAAATACGTTAGAACATATACTCAAAGGCACTACCAACACAGCTGTATATATCACCAAGATGTGTTATATTCTCCCAGCAACCATGGAGAGGAAGTAGTCCTTTGGAAACTGAGCTAAGATATATGCCAAATATTATCATAGACATAGTGGACTGAAAAATGATCAGTTGGTGGATTAAGTATCATACCGTCTTCTAAAGCCTACCAGGACCTCAGTTAATTTTGACTATCCATCATCTCCATCAATCAGAAATCAAATCCTACACAACATACCTACTGTCATGAAATATATGATTAATGTGACTGGAATCAAAAAAATCAATATAACAAGACCATTTCCACATACTTCTAGATCTCTCACCAACAAAATCTTTGTTCCAGATTGCTCAAAGGCGCAAAACTAGCAGAATGTTCACTACTAGTATATTCAATATTGTGAAGAAGCTATTGGCATCAGTTGCTCTAGTTTTTAGTATTCATGATAAAACCCACCCAAGAGCTAGTGAATTTCCAAATATATACCTAGCAGATGGTAAGTCAGAGCAAGCAGCAAATACATTTGACCTATACTACTAAGACATCCTAGTCAGTGAAGAGATCAAAGCTGAGTTAAGTAATGTCTTACTGATTTCAATGCCCAGGCTTTATTGTTAGCTGGTGAAGTTGCTATCAATATGCATTCAATTATGTTGGATAATTTCCTTGTACTATATGAACTCATTTTGAAATTTTGGATTAGTTGTTTCATTCAATCAGGTAAGAGAGACAGTCGTACTTACATGATGCCTACCCAGTTACTTATCAAAACAGAAAAATAGATAACATGAAGTTTTGACTACTTTCTCCTGAGTTCAGATATGTTAGTAAAAATAGTCAGTGATTAAATAAGAAGCATGCCTGTAGAGGTACTGATTCTAGGAAAGAAGAAATATCTGGAATTATTTACAAATGGAAAGATTTACCTATTGAGGAATGTGATAGATAAAATCACATAGTATTAGCATAGCAATAATGACTAGAAAAGGCTTTAGACTTTGCTTCGAGTATCATAGAATAAGAAACAGCATATCCTGGCTGTAATGTTTATCTGACAGGAGCTCCAGGTCATAGACATAGTCTTCTGGTGTTACTCTGGGCTAATCAGCCATTTGAGTGGAATATATAGGAGAGAGGTACTTTATATGGAACTCAATGAAATGATTTGACTATATACTAGTATTGTCATAACTTGGCAAAACAGCTAAGTCATTATTTATTTTTATTTTTATTTTTCTTTTATCGTGGATTTACTACATAGAAGGGAGTATGGGAAAGTATCACGTCACAAGTGTCACATGACAGGAAGTCACAGAGTCACATCACATGATGTCACATGATGGGTCATATGATAGGCATGTGTCAGTGTCTAAAGTCCAATGACTGGAATTAAGCCAACTGTCTCTTTGTTCAAAGTTTGACAAAGAGAACTCAATAGAGTTCTCACTTAATTCTCTACTACTTATACATTTTACTACTATAGCTATGTGCTTACTCTCCCATGGTCCTCATGTTGCTCTAGTCATGTGATACACTGTGACATGACCATCTGTCATACCATTGTGACATTGTGACAAAGTCATGTGATACTTTCCTGCACTCTATCCTGTAGTTGTAAGTTCAATAAGAAAAGAAAAGAAAAGAAAAAGAAATATAAACAATGACTTAGCTGTTTTGCCAAGTCATGACACCACCCCCCTCTTAAGTTTCCTCATCCCGAGGAATTTTTCTACAACTCGTAGTGTGGGTCTACCATGTTGCCCATTTCGTCTTTATTTTCCTCTGTTTATTCTCAAACTCCCGATTTTTCTTCCTTAGTTTCTTCCTCTTCTGGGATTGTTTTCATTGTCCCTCTTCTTACTGGTCTCTTGCCCTTCCATTGTCTCCAATTTCTTTCTAATCTCCCCTAATATTCCTGGTCATATTGCTTGTTCAACCATCCATATAACATCTTCGCTGTGAACTTCCCTGGTAATTCTCCACACTTGAATGTCATTTCCTCACGTTCTTACTACACCACATCTTCCATGTCTCACTGATATTCCTTCTCGAATTCTTCAATTGCCTCCTTTGCATTCTTCAAATTCTCTCTTCCCTCCCAAGTATCAGACTCCACCGTAAATCCTTTCCAGCATACTAGGTATTTATCCTTCCCTCTTACTTGTCACTTATTCAGGATTCTTTTTACCTCCCACTCTTCTTCCCCCTCAATTATAACTGGGGCTAGTTGTTCCTTTTCCTGTTCCTTTACCTGGCCCACGTATCTTTGTATTCTACTAACATTAACTACCAGGTGTATTTTTACTGTGCTAGGTAGTTCTAATTTAACTGTGTTTGATGATACTATCTCCTTAATTTTGTAAGGGCCAACATATCTCTTTGTCAATTTATCCATTCTTCTCCCAACCATCTGATATTTCAAGTCCTTGGTACTTAACATGACCAAGTCCTCTACTTTATACTCTTCTATGTCCGATCTCTTCCTATCAGCGTATTTCTTCATGTCTTCTTGCACTTTTCCTAGCGCCGCTTTTGCCTCTTCCTGTATTTCTTTTATTTTCTTGATGAATTTTTCTGCTCCTACATATTTCCCCTTCCTTCTTCCCTCGAAACTCATTCTAGGATCTTGTCCATAATTTGCTTTAAAGGGCAATGTCTTAGTACTCGAGTGTGCCTTATTGTTGTAGGTGAATTCTGCCGTTCCTAACTATTCTGGCCATTGTTCCTGCCTATGATCAATGAACATCCTCAAATACTGCTCTAGTTTCTGGTTAACCCTCTCTGTTTGTCTGTCTGTCTGAGGGTGGAACACCATTGACAACTTGCTTTCGATCCCTAACATCCCATTCAACTCTCTTATTAACCCTGCCACAAACTGTGGTCCTCTGTCTAATATGATACTCTCAGGCAGTCCATGTAGTTTCCACATGTTATCTCTAAACAACCTGGCTAGCCCCTCTGCCAATGTCTTTTCTGTAGTAGGAATGAAATGTACCATTTTTGTTAACCTGTCTACTACTACCAGAATTGAGTTGTATCCCTGCGCTAACAGTAACTTGGTGATGAAGTCAGCCAATATATGCATCCAAGGTTTGTTAGGTATTAAATTGGGCATTAGTTTGCCTGCTGGCTGTTCTGTGCAATTCTTATTGTGCTGGCAAGTGTCGCACCCCTCCACATATTGTTTTACTTCCTTGGTTATTCCTGGCCACCAAAAATTATGAGTGACCAGCTCCACTGTCTTCCACTGTCCTCCATGTTCTCCCACTGGTGTATCGTGATGTAACCTAATTATTTCTGCCCTCAATTTATTGTCTTTAGGTACATACACCTTCTCCTCTTTGTACATAACACCGTCTACTTCTCTCCATTCTTTATCTCTCAGCATCTTCACTCCTGCTTGTTTCATCTCTTCTACTACTTTAACAACCTTGTCATCTTTTGCTTTTGATTTTCGTACTTCCTCTAGTAGATTTACCCTATCTACTATTATTTCAACTCTCTCTATCTTCCTGACTTCTAACCATTCAGGTTTTATTAACGTCTCATCTTTGTTATCTCTCTCTATACTGATTTCCTAGTCTGGTCTCCTGCTCAGACTATCTGCCTTCCCCATCTTACTTCCCAGAATATGCTTTAACATAAAATCAAATCTAGATAGGTATAGAGCCCATCTTGCTTGTCTTTGATTTAACTTTTGAGCTTTCATGAAATACTTGAGATTTTTGTGATCTGTCCAGATCTCAAATTTCACTATTGCACCTTCCAAGAAGTGCCTCCATGCTTCTAAGCATCTGACAACCACCAACATTTCCTTGTTGTGTATTTCGTAGTTTTGTTCCATATCACTGAGAGACTTTAAAATAAAAGCAACCAGTCTCTATTTTTCGTCTGAGTACTTCATCAAGAGTACTCTCCCAGTAGCATAGTTTGAGGCATTGGCCTCTACTCTAAACTCTTTGTCTAAGTCTAGAGCTACTAATACTGGTTTTGTTGTGAAAGCCTGTTTTAACTTATCAAAAGCTTTCTGCTGGGTCTCCTCCCACTGCCACTTCTCATCTTTTCTCGTCAGCATATTTAATGGCCTTGCTACTCGAGCAAAATCCTTAATAAACCTCCTATAGTAATTTGTGAGGCCTAAGAATTTTCTAACATTTTTCACAGTCTTTGGCTATGGCCAACTGAGTACCCCATCTATCTTTTCCTTCTCCATTTCTATCCCATTGGGTTCTATGACTACTCCTAGGAACCCTATCTTCCTTACTTTCCACATACATTTTTCTGGCTTAATATATAAGTCGTTTTCCTCCAGTCTCCTCAATATTTCTTCTACAATCTTATCATGTCCCTCCTCTGTTTCTGTTCCAATCAATACGTCATCTATGAATGCTGCTACTTTTTCTTTGTTTATCAGGTCTCTTAGAATCTCATTCATCATTGCTTGAAATGTTGCTGGCAAGTTTGTCATCCCAAAAAACATTACTGTTAGTTCGAAGGAACTAATATGCATCGTGAATGCTCCTTTCCACTCATCCCCTTCCTTTATCCTTATGTTATTGAACCCCCATTGCAGATCCATTTTTATAAATACTTTCTTACTCCCCATGTTGTCGATTAATTCTATGATTAATGGTAACAGGTAGTTATTCTTTATAGTTTGACTATTTAGACTACGGTAGTCCATAACCATTCTCTTGCTGCCGTCTTTTTTGCTAACAAAAAATACTGGTAACATCTGAGGTGACTTTGAAGGTCTGATATAGCCCTTCCTCAGCTGATCTTCCATGAATTTCTGTACTTCCTCCCTTTCATTTCTAGACAAGGGATAAATCTTTCCTTTCTGTGGCTTGAACGTCTCCTTGAGATCTATAGCATGATCCCAAATCTTTCTAGTTGGCATCCTTTCTGATTACACCTTCCCAAACACCTTTTTTCACTTGAAAAATTTCTTTGGGACTATCTCCTCAATTTTCCTGTGGTCCTCTTTTATCTCTTCCTCTCTTTCCCAGTCTTCTTTGTCATCTATTGTCTAATGGACAATTTTCTCTTCTTCCTCTGTAGCTATCCTTTTGACCTTTTCTTTCTTCTGACTTCTTCTACCACACAAGGGTGGGCATCTTGTCATTTTAACTTCCCCTGTTTCCCAGTTTATTTCTGGGTTGTGGACTGCTAACTATGGCATGCCTAATATCACCTTTGTCTTCCCCAGGTCACATATGTCCATCCTCATTCTTTCTACATGGTCTTTATAGAACACATTGCACTCTACTTAGTGCGTAATAGCCCCTCCACTATTGTTTGTGCTGTCTACATTTCTAATAGCTATTGGTCTATCTAACTTCTGCAGCTTAAACCTATGCCTAGCTATTGTCTGCCTATCCATGAACATCCCCATTGCACCACTATCCAAGAGTACTTTTATTATCATGCCCTTGTGCGTATCTATCTTCTCTACTCCTATGTTCAACCACACTTCTCTCAACATTCCAAAGGTTCTCTTGATCTCCCTTTAACTACCCTCCTCTCTTGTTGTGCTTTTCGGTTCTCCTGACCATATGCCACTTTGCTACACCTTTGCTTCTCTGGGCCATACCACTTTCTCCTCCCTTGCTATGCTTCTTGAGTCTCTTGCTCATGCACCACTCTGCTCCTTTCCTCCTTTGCATCCATACCAACTCATCTTCTCTCTTTTCCAATAGGGAACTACTTCTTGTCCTTGATCATCTTCCATGTAGCACCCCCCTTTACCACATCTTGGGCACTTCAAATACGTGACAATGGCCCCTTGACCGCACCATCCCAACTCCCACAATTCCATATCTTGTGGCACTGTTGGTCCACAGTACCACTCAGCTCTCTTCCTTAACGTCTCCTATGAACTTCTTTTCCACTCCTCTTGCTGCGTTGATGGAGATCAAAAGGTTTGATCATGAAACAAAGGTGAAAACAAGGTCAGAGAGGTGAAATCTCCAAACTGCTTCACAATTGTGCACTAAACAAGTAGGCACTGGGGAGATAAATCAAATAA
>Ga0157361_1000917_pt1 | contig 10608 bp, 9 predicted proteins | sample AttlaeALBM2_FD_111481 | JGI IMG/M metagenome (GOLD analysis project Ga0157361, IMG submission 111481) | Fungus gardens microbial communities from leaf cutter ant in Ribeirão Preto, State of São Paulo, Brazil - Atta laevigata ALBM2 | ecosystem: Host-associated > Fungi > Mycelium > Unclassified ...
GCTGTTTGTTGTTGATGCTGACCACGAACACATCGCAATCAAAGAAGCAAACAACCTGGGTATCCCGGTATTTGCTATCGTTGATACCAACTCTGATCCAGATGGCGTTGATTTCGTTATCCCTGGTAACGACGATGCGATCCGTGCTGTAAGCCTGTACCTGACTGCTGTTGCCACTACCGTGCGCGAAGGCCGTTCACAGGACCTGGCTGAGCAGGCTGAAGACGCGTCTTTAGAAAACGCTTAATAAGGATTGCTCTTTCTGAGAGCCCTTAGACATCAGATGTTATCTGTATAAGGGGCCGCACAGGCCCCTTTTATTTATCTCCGTCTGTCGCGCTCCCTGTTACGGGCTGGCGGGGCAGAGTAAATTTTCCGCAACAGGTTTCTGCGCGTGCGCACGCACCCGGAAACGAACCGAGGATTCTGGAATGGCTGAAATTACCGCTGCATTGGTAAAAGAACTGCGTGAGCGTACTGGCGCAGGCATGATGGACTGCAAAAAAGCGCTGACCGAAGCGAACGGCGACATCGAGCTGGCAATTGAAAACATGCGTAAGTCTGGCGCAATCAAAGCTGCGAAAAAAGCAGGTAACGTTGCAGCTGACGGCGTGATCAAAACCAAAATCGTTGATGGTTACGGTGTGATTCTGGAAGTTAACTGCCAGACTGACTTCGTTGCTAAAGATGGCGGTTTCCAGGCGTTTGCTGACAAAGTTCTGGATGCAGCTACTGCCGGCAAAATCACCGACGTTGAAGCGCTGAAAGCACAGTTCGAAGAAGAGCGTGTTGCACTGGTTGCTAAAATCGGTGAGAACATCAACATCCGTCGCGTAGCAGTACTGGAAGGCGCTCAGCTGAACAGCTACCAGCACGGCGCGCGTATCGGCGTTCTGGTTTCTACCACCGCTGCTGATGAAGAGCTGAGCAAGCAGATCGCAATGCACGTTGCGGCAAGCAAGCCAGAGTTCGTTAAGCCAGAAGATGTTTCTGCTGACGTGGTTGAGAAAGAGTACCAGGTACAGCTGGATATCGCGATGCAGTCTGGCAAGCCAAAAGAGATCGCAGAGAAGATGGTTGAAGGCCGTATGAAGAAATTCACCGGCGAAGTCTCTCTGACTGGTCAGGCTTTCGTTATCGACCCAAGCAAAACTGTGGGTCAGGCGCTGAAAGAGAAAGGCGCAGATGTCATCAACTTCATCCGCTTTGAAGTGGGCGAAGGCATTGAGAAAGTTGAAACCGACTTTGCAGCTGAAGTGGCTGCGATGTCCAAACAGTCTTAATGAGTGACCGGAACCGCCGCGAGGCGGTTCTTTTTTGTCTGCGTTTTGGCGCAGTGATTTTCAGTCTCATCCCAATAGCTTTTTTGACGCGCTAAGCGGATGATCCACCAGATTTAACTTCTCATTCATCTTATCCTCCAGGAAGAATTGACCATGGCGACCAACGCAAAACCTGTATACCAACGTATCCTACTGAAACTGAGCGGCGAGGCCCTGCAGGGTGCCGAAGGTTTTGGTATCGACGCGAGCGTGCTTGACCGCATGGCGCAAGAGGTGAAAGAGCTGGTTGAGCTGGGCATCCAGGTAGGTGTGGTGATTGGTGGCGGTAACCTGTTCCGTGGCGCAGGCCTCGCTCAGGCGGGTATGAACCGCGTAGTAGGCGACCACATGGGTATGCTGGCGACCGTCATGAACGGCCTGGCAATGCGTGATGCGCTGCACCGCGCCTATGTGAACGCACGCCTGATGTCTGCCATCCCGCTTAACGGCGTCTGTGACAACTACAGCTGGGCTGAAGCGATCAGCCTGCTGCGTAATAACCGCGTGGTGATCTTCTCTGCCGGTACCGGCAACCCGTTCTTTACTACCGATTCTGCTGCCTGCCTGCGCGGCATTGAGATTGAAGCGGACGTCGTGTTGAAGGCGACCAAAGTAGATGGCGTCTACTCAGCCGATCCGGTGAAAAATCCGGACGCGACGCTGTACGATCAGCTCAGCTACGCTGAAGTGCTGGAAAAAGAGCTGAAAGTTATGGATCTGGCCGCCTTTACGCTGGCGCGTGACCACGCACTGCCGATTCGCGTCTTCAACATGAATAAGCCTGGCGCACTGCGTCGCGTGGTAATGGGTGAAAAAGAAGGCACCCTGATTACGCATTAATATCCGACGCAAGGTAAAATAAGGTATATTCTGATAGCGCAGTGCCTGACGCTGCGCCACTACCTGACATAATCGATGTTGCAGGCGGCTTGTACGTCAGCAGCAGGTAGCAGGATGATCGATGTTTATCGATACCAGTTCCGACGCGTGCGGAAATGGCCAGGTCAAACCGAATCCAAGGGTTTTAACGTGATTAACGATATTAAAAAAGATGCCGAAACACGCATGGACAAGTGCGTGGAAGCATTCAAAAGCACCATCAGCAAAGTGCGTACCGGTCGTGCTTCACCTTCACTGCTCGACGGCATTGTGGTGGAATACTACGGTACACCTACGCCACTGCGTCAGCTCGCCAGCGTAACGGTAGAAGATTCCCGTACGCTGAAAATCAACGTGTTCGATCGCTCTCTGGGTCCGGCCGTTGAGAAAGCGATCATGACGTCCGACCTCGGCCTGAATCCAAGTTCAGCCGGCACCGACATCCGTGTTCCGCTGCCAGCGCTGACAGAAGAGCGCCGTAAAGATCTGATCAAAATCGTTCGTGGCGAAGCAGAGCAGGGGCGTGTTTCCGTGCGTAACGTTCGCCGTGATGCCAACGATAAGATCAAAGCGCTGCTGAAAGATAAAGAGATCAGCGAAGATGACGAACGTCGTTCACAGGATGATATCCAGAAAATGACCGACCTTCACATCAAGCATGTTGATGCTGCGCTGGCAGAAAAAGAGAAGGAGCTGATGGACTTCTGAGTCTGTCAGCCCGATCTGTATCTGCTGGAGGCAGGTAAGCGCCTGCCTGTAACAGATATAAAACGCCGTTCAGAGCCGTATTCGTACCGAATGCACTCTGGCGGCGTTTTACATTGTGCCTGGCGCCGTTGCGGGCACCTATGATGACTTCACAGGGATAGCATGATGAAGCAATTAACTCTTCTGGGATCCACCGGCTCAATTGGCACCAGTACGCTGGCGGTTGTCGCCGCGAATCCCGATCTCTATCAGGTTACGGCGCTGGTCGCAGGGCAGAATGCTGCGCTGATGGCTGAGCAGTGCCAGCAGTTCCGGCCGCGCTATGCGGCGATGTCTGATGAGACCGCCGCTGCCGACCTGCGTGAGCGACTGAGAGCACTCAACGTCGATACCGAAGTGCTCTCCGGCGTTCAGGCAGCCTGCGATCTGGCGGCGCTGGATGAGGTTGATCAGGTGATGGCGGCGATTGTCGGCGCCTCGGGCCTGCAGCCAACGCTGGCAGCGATTCGTGCCGGAAAAACCGTGCTGCTGGCTAACAAGGAGTCACTTGTCACATGCGGCCGCTTGTTTATGGAGGCTGTGCGTCAGCATCAGGCGCAGCTGCTGCCGGTCGATAGCGAGCATAATGCCATTTTTCAGAGTTTGCCCGCTTCCATACAGCATCAGTTGGGGTACGCTGATCTGCGGGAGAACGGGATCGACTCGATTCTCCTCACGGGATCGGGTGGTCCTTTTCGTGACACGCCACTGGCAGATCTGGCTGCTATGTCGCCGGATCAGGCCTGTGCGCATCCGAACTGGTCAATGGGGCGCAAAATCTCCGTTGATTCGGCCACTATGATGAATAAAGGTCTTGAATACATTGAAGCCCGCTGGTTGTTCAACGCCACTGACGCGCAAATGGAGGTCATCCTGCACCCGCAGTCGGTGATCCACTCTATGGTGCGTTATTGTGACGGCAGCGTGCTGGCGCAGCTGGGATCGCCTGATATGCGCACACCGATTGCTCACAGCATGGCATGGCCTGCACGTATCGCCGCTGGCGTCACGCCGCTTGATTTCACCCGAATGAAAGCGCTGACGTTTGCTGAACCCGATTACGTACGCTATCCCTGCCTGAAGCTGGCAATCGATGCGTGTACTGCAGGGCAGGCGGCCACGACGACGCTGAATGCAGCAAATGAAATCGCGGTAGCAGCGTTTTTGCAGCATCAGATTCGCTTTACCGATATTGCCGCCCTCAACAGCGAAGTACTGGCTACGCTCAGCTCGCCGGAGCCAGCCAGTATTGATGAGGTGCTGGAAATCGATCGACTGGCGCGGCAGCATGCAAAGGCACTGCTGTCACGCGTCACTCTGGCTGGCTGATAGCCCCGCTATTTGTTCGCTCTGGCTGAAAATGGTATAGTCGCTCGCGTTTTACGGCACGACATTGTTTCGATGTCATCCGGCTTACGGGCCGGCCTTTGCCGCAGGCGCAATGTATTCAGAAAACACAGCATTTCTGATGAAAGGAATTATTACGCGTTATGTCGTCCAACAATCACAATACAATCGATGACGGGTCGTACTGCACACCACGTCACGTGGCCATCATTATGGATGGTAATGGTCGCTGGGCAAAAAATCAGGGCAAACTGCGTATTTCAGGCCACAAAGCCGGGGTAAAATCGGTTCGCCGTGCCGTCAGCTTTGCGGTCAGCCACAAGCTGGAAGCGTTAACGCTCTATGCGTTCAGCAGTGAAAACTGGAGCCGACCGCCGCAGGAAGTGACGGCGTTAATGGAATTATTTATCTGGGCTCTCGACAGTGAAGTAAAGAGCCTGCATAAGCATAATGTACGTCTGTGCATTATTGGTGATATCAGCCGTTTTTCTGGTCGTATTCAGGAACGCATTCGCCGCGCCGAGGAACTGACTCAACAAAATAATGGACTGACCCTCAACATTGCTGCCAACTATGGCGGCCGTTGGGATATTATCCAGGGTGCCAGGAAACTGGCCGAACAGGTTCAGGAAGGGCTACTGCGTCCTGACCAGATAACCGAAGAAAGCCTTGCTCCCTACCTCTGTATGCAGGAGCTGGCGCCGGTGGATTTAGTGATAAGGACCGGGGGAGAGCATCGAATCAGCAACTTCCTGCTGTGGCAGATAGCCTATGCTGAGTTCTGGTTTACCGATGTTCTTTGGCCTGATTTTGATGAACATGTTTTTGAAGGTGCACTGAATGCATTCTCTCTGCGGGAGCGACGCTATGGCGGCGCTGCACCAGGCGGCGCCTGAGCTACCTGGGGGTAACCTTTGCTGAAGTCTCGTCTGATCACTGCGTTTATTTTGATTCCGCTGGTGATCGCTGCGCTATTCTGGTTACCGCTGTCTGGTTTCGCGATTACCACGATTGCTATCTGCATGCTCGCCGCCTGGGAGTGGGGGCAGCTGGCCGGTATGGCTACCCGTCAGCAGCGCGTCTGGCTGGCGCTGCTCTGTGGCCTGCTGCTGGCAGCGATGCTGTTTACCTTACCGTCCTATTCTCACGATGCGCATCAGCCTCAGCTGGAAAGCTCGCTCTGGGCCGCACTTGGCTGGTGGGTCGTTGCTCTCTTTCTGGTGCTGTTCTATCCCGCCTCTGCCGCACTCTGGCGCGGCTCGCGTCCGCTTCGTCTGCTGTTTGGCGTGCTGACTATCGTCCCGTTTTTCTGTGGCATGATCGCGCTGCGCCAGTATCACTACGACATTGATCACTTCGCCGGCGCCTGGTGGCTCCTGTTCGTTATGCTGCTGGTATGGGGCGCGGACTCGGGTGCCTATATGTTTGGTCGGCTGTTCGGCAAACACAAGCTGGCGCCTAAAGTCTCGCCGGGTAAAACCTGGGAAGGCTTTTTTGGCGGGCTGCTCTCCTCCGCTATCATCGCCTGGCTGTTTGCGCTGCTGGCTCCGCTGACGGTGGCGCCGGGCACGCTGATTGCGTGTGCCGTTGTTGCCACGCTCGCCTCAGTACTGGGCGATCTCACTGAAAGTATGTTTAAGCGTGAAGCGGGCATTAAAGACAGCGGAAATCTTATCCCCGGCCACGGTGGTATCCTCGATCGTATCGATAGCCTCACAGCGGCCGTGCCGGTATTTGCCTGCCTGCTGCTGCTGGTGTTTCATACCCTCTAGGAGCAGCAACTATGTTAAGCATTCTCTGGAGTTTTGCTGCTTTCATCGTCGCGCTGGGCGTGCTGATCACCGTGCATGAGTTTGGCCACTTCTGGGTGGCACGCCGGTGCGGCATCTATGTCGAACGCTTTTCTATCGGTTTCGGTAAGGCGCTCTGGCGACGGACTGACCGGCAGGGGACAGAGTATGTTATTGCGCTGATCCCGCTCGGCGGCTATGTCAAAATGCTGGATGAGCGCGTAGAGAGCGTTTCCGCTGAGCGCCGTCACGAGGCGTTTAACAACAAAACCGTGCTGCAGCGTGCTGCCGTCATCGCCGCGGGGCCGGTTGCCAATTTCCTCTTCGCTATCTTCGCTTACTGGCTGGTCTTTATGCATGGCGTGCCCGGCGTACGGCCGGTGGTTGGCGAAATTGTGAGCGGCTCCGTCGCAGCGGAAGCGCAAATTCAGTCAGGCATGGAACTTAACGCAGTTGACGGTATCGAAACGCCTGACTGGGATGCTGTGCGCATGGCCCTGATTGGGAAAATCGGCGATGAGAGTACCACGCTGACCGTTTCTCAGTTTGGCGAAAGCGCAACCCAGCAGAAGCGGGTCGACCTGCGTGACTGGCAGTTTGAGCCAGACAAGCAGGATCCGGTGGTAGCGCTCGGCATTCGTCCACGCGGGCCACAGATTGAAACCACGCTGGCAGAAATACAGGCGGATTCACCCGCCAGCGCTGCCGGTTTGCAAGCGGGCGACAGGATCGTTAAAGTCGATGGTCAGTCGTTAACGCAGTGGCAGGCATTTGCCGGGCAGGTACGGGATAATCCGGGTAAACCGATGGCGCTTGAGGTTGAGCGAAATGGCGCCCGGCACTCTCTGACGCTGACGCCAGCCGCGAAGCCGGGCAAGCCTGAAGAGGGATTCGCCGGCGTTATTCCGCGCGTGCAGCCGCTGCCTGACGCATATAAAACGGTGAAACAGTATGGGCCGGTGGCCGCTATCGGTGAGGCAGGCGTCAAAACCTGGCAGCTGATGAAGCTTACGGTGTCGATGCTGGGTAAGCTGATTACAGGTGATGTAAAGCTGAATAACCTGAGCGGCCCGATTTCGATTGCGCAGGGTGCCGGTTTATCAGCGGAGTATGGGGTGATTTATTATCTGATGTTCCTGGCGCTGATAAGCGTCAATCTGGGCATCATCAACCTGTTTCCGTTACCGGTTTTAGATGGTGGGCATCTGCTTTTTCTGGCGATCGAAAAGATCAAAGGAGGACCGGTGTCCGAGCGAGTTCAGGACTTCAGTTATCGCATCGGCTCAATTCTGCTGGTGCTGTTAATGGGGCTTGCACTTTTCAATGATTTCTCTCGCCTGTAACGTCTGGAACGCAGACAGGTGCGGGATGTGTTAGGAAAACGCATAACAACGATGGCGATGAAAAAGTTGCTCATAGCGTCGCTGCTGTTTAGCAGCGCCACCGTTTACGGTGCAGACGATTTCGTGGTGAACGACATTCATTTCGAAGGTCTCCAGCGAGTCGCCGTCGGCGCGGCTCTGCTCAGCATGCCGGTACGCGTCGGTGATACGGTGAATGATGATGATATCAGAAACACCATTCGCTCACTGTTTGCCACCGGCAATTTTGAAGATGTGCAGGTTTTACGTGACGGAACGACCCTGATTGTTCAGGTTAAAGAGCGTCCGACTATTGCCAGCATCACATTCTCCGGTAACAAGGCGGTGAAAGAGGATCAGCTGAAGCAGAACCTCGAAGCGTCAGGCGTTCGCGTCGGCGAAGCGCTGGATCGCACCACGCTCTCTTCAATCGAGAAGGGACTGGAAGATTTCTACTACAGCGTCGGCAAATACACCGCCAGCGTAAAAGCGATTGCCACACCGCTGCCGCGTAACCGCGTGGATCTGAAATTTGTTTTCCAGGAAGGTGTCTCTGCCAAAATTCAGCAGATCAACATCGTGGGTAACAAAGCGTTCAGCTCTGATGAACTGATCTCCCGCTTCCAGCTGCGTGATGAAGTGCCGTGGTGGAACGTGGTTGGCGATCGCAAATATCAGAAGCAGAAGCTGGCCGGCGACCTTGAGACGCTGCGCAGTTTCTATCTGGATCGCGGTTATGCGCGCTTTAATATCGACTCGACTCAGGTCAGCCTGACGCCGGATAAAAAAGGCATCTACATCACCGTCAACATTAACGAAGGCGACCAGTATAAAATCGCCGGCGTGATTGTGAACGGCAGCATGGCAGGCCACTCAGCAGAAATTGAACATCTGACCAAAATCCCGAATGGTGAGCTTTACAACGGCACCAAAGTGACGCAGATGGAAGATGATATCAAAAAGCTGCTGGGCCGCTATGGCTATGCCTATCCGCGCGTCGTGACGCAGCCGGAAATCAGCGACGCTGACAAAACCGTTAAGCTGCATATTAACGTTGATGCCGGTAATCGCTATTACGTGCGTAAAGTCCGTTTTGAAGGGAACGACACCTCAAAAGATGCTGTACTGCGCCGTGAGATGCGTCAGATGGAAGGCGCATGGCTGGGCAGCGATCTGGTTGATCAGGGTAAAGAGCGTCTGAACCGCACCGGTTACTTTGAAACGGTTGATGTGGATACGCAGCGCGTACCAGGCGTGCCGGATCAGGTGGATGTGGTCTACAAAGTTAAAGAGCGCAACACCGGTACCTTTAACTTTGGCGTGGGCTACGGAACAGAAAGCGGCGTCAGCTTCCAGGTGGGTGTTACCCAGGATAACTGGCTCGGTACCGGTAATACCGTTAGTATCAGCGGTACCAAAAATGATTATCAGACCTATGCTGAATTCTCACTGACCGATCCCTACTTTACGGTTGACGGCGTGAGTCTGGGCGGTCGCCTGTTCTATAACGACTTTAAAGCGGACGATGCCGATCTGTCAGACTACACCAACAAGAGTTACGGTGTTGATGGCACGCTGGGCTTCCCGGTTAATGAGAACAACACCCTGCGCGTTGGCTTAGGCTATGTGCATAACGATCTGTCGAACATGCGGCCGCAGGTAGCAATGTGGCGTTACCTCGACTCGGTCGGGCGTCCACAGGGACTCAATAATAAAGGCGATTTCTCTGCGGATGATTTTACCTTTAACTATGGCTGGACCTACAATACGCTGGATCGCGGCTTCTTCCCGACGCGCGGTAACCGCACCAACCTGAACGGTAAGGTGACGATTCCAGGTTCAGACAACGCGTTCTATAAAGCGACGCTGGATACGCAGCAGTATGTGCCGCTGAACCGTGACGGCACCTGGGTAGTCCTGGGGCGTGGTCGTGTGGGCTATGGAGACGGCATCGGGGATAAAGAGATGCCGTTCTATGAGAACTTCTACGCCGGCGGCTCCAGCACGGTACGTGGTTTCCGTTCCAATACGATTGGTCCGAAAGCCGCTTACCTCAACGATCGCTCCTCATCGTGTAATCTGACCGATCCAAACGGGATCTGTAAGTCAGATGATGCAGTAGGCGGTAACGCAATGGCGATTGCCAGCCTCGAGCTGATCACGCCAACGCCGTTCCTGAGCGAGAAGTACGCTAACTCTGTGCGCACTTCACTGTTTGTGGACGCCGGTACCGTCTGGGATACCAACTGGCAGAATACGGCAGCCACCCGCGCTGCGGATATTCCGGACTACAGCGATCCTAACAACATTCGCGTCTCTGCAGGCCTGGCGCTGCAGTGGATGTCGCCACTGGGCCCGCTGGTATTCTCCTATGCCCAGCCGGTGAAGAAAGTCGAGGGAGACAAAGCAGAGCAGTTCCAGTTTAACATTGGTAAAACCTGGTAATGTTCTGAGCAGGGAAGCGGAAGCGAAGTACGGCATAGCTTAGCGCAGCAAAGCGCTAAGCGAGCCAAACACTGTGTCGCAGACACAAACGTTGATGGTAAGGAGTTTATAGTGAAAAAGTTGTTGTGTGCCGCAGGTCTGGGTCTTGCTTTAGCGGTTTCCGCTGGCGTTCAGGCTGCTGACAAAATTGCAGTGGTAAACGTGTCCAGCATTTTCCAGCAGTTACCGCAACGTGCGACCGTTGCTAAACAGCTTGAAAATGAGTTCAAAGGCCGCGCAACTGAGCTGCAGGGCCAGGAACGCGATCTGCAGACCAAAATGCAGAGACTGCAGCGTGATGCTTCTACCATGAAGGCGAGCGAGCGCAGCCGCATGGAAAAAGACATCATGTCCCAGCGCGAAGCCTTCTCCAGCAAAGCCCAGGCTTTCGAACAGGATAACCGTCGTCGCCAGATGGAAGAGCGTAACAAACTGCTGAGTCGTATCCAGGATGCCGTGAAGAAAGTGGCAGACAGCGATGGTTATGATGTCGTGATTGATGCTAACGCCGTAGCCTATGCTGCTAATGCGAAAGACATTACTGCTGACGTGCTGAAACAGGTTAAATAATCGATGTCATCAATTCGACTGGCTGATTTAGCCCAGCAGTTGGATGCAGAATTGCACGGAGATGGCGATATCGTCATCTCCGGCATTGCTTCTATGCAATCCGCCACC
>Ga0157361_1000918_pt1 | contig 10603 bp, 14 predicted proteins | sample AttlaeALBM2_FD_111481 | JGI IMG/M metagenome (GOLD analysis project Ga0157361, IMG submission 111481) | Fungus gardens microbial communities from leaf cutter ant in Ribeirão Preto, State of São Paulo, Brazil - Atta laevigata ALBM2 | ecosystem: Host-associated > Fungi > Mycelium > Unclassified ...
CCAACAGTCTATGAAGTTAAAGTTTGTCTACTTTCTGTAACATTATGTTATTGAGTTTGTGTTGTAGTCAGTCTGTTATGCTTCCTTTTCTACAATAGTCTGTAGAATAGTGTATAGTGTTGTCTAGAAGGTTTCTATACTCCCTTCCTGCAATAGTCTATGAGGTTCTTCTTTCTAACTTATTTCTTCATCTCTCAAATCATAAGAAAAATCAATCTCAAGTCCATTGTCACATACATATACAATTGTTACAATCTTAAGGAGTAACTCAGGTTGCAACACTCAAGTGAAGACTCAAGGATGAAGTGAGAGTAGTGTAAGACTTAGTGGTGAGTACTTAATTCTACTCCTTATCCAAGTTAACAAGGAGAACTCAATAGAGTCCTTGTTAAATTCCTGTACACTACTTATACAACTACTACATGGTCTGTGTGCTACTTTCCCACACTCATCATGTGATAGAGTCACATGATATGACCTGTGACATCTTGTGATGTGACACTTTCCTATACTTCTTTCTTGTATAATAAGTCTATAAAGAAAAGAAAAAAAATAATGACTTAGTCATTTTGCCAAGTCATGACAAGTAGAGGAAAGAAGGGAATGATACAATTGGTAAAGCATAAGGAATACAGAAGAGTATCTACTGTATATATACCTATGTATTATAAGGTAAAGGAGAGGTAAGTGTGTGACAAACATAAGGTCTACTAAGTAAAGAATATCCTTTACCAGTGAGGTGCTAACTAAGCCATTGTATAATTGAGGTAACCTAAATAAAAGAAGCAGTCTGTGTAGTAACTTCATGAAGAATACCTATATGAAATGAGGTCAATTATAACAATATATTATGACTTGGCAAAATGGCTAAAGTCATTATTCTTTTCTTTTCTTATTTGAACTTACTATACAAGGAAGAAGTATAGGAAAGTATCACATGACCAAGTCACAGTCACAGGGTCAGTGTGACATCACATAATGGAGTCACATAACAAGTGTGGGAAAGTAGTACACAAACTATATAGTAGTTGTATAAGTAATATATAACAAGGTTTTCATTTATGTCATATAACAGAAAATAATAATTTAATAAAAATAATTTCTTTTATATTTTATTTATTACTAAATTTTGCTCCTAAACTTCTGTTGTCTACTCCTATAGGATTATAATGTAGACTAGTTAATTGTACTCCTCCTATTCTAGACCTAGTATAAGTACTCCATTAGTTACATCCTAGTTCCTTAGTTCATAGATTAACATCTCTTATGTGTTCTATTCTCACTCCTATCAATTTATATACTATTTCTCTCCTAAACTCCTGGCAACAGTTCAGTTCTTCTGAAATACATAACCACATGTGACAGCAGGTTGAGGTACAGCGCATGAGCTAAGACCAAGGTTGTTCCCCAATTTTTGTTGTCAATCCCCTTTTTCTCCAGAGTAACTCTGTTCTACTCCAGGTTACTTCATCCTTGCTTTACATGTATATGACAATCTAGATCTCTAGCCCATTTAGAATTCTCTACTAATTCTATATTATTGAGGTTATGTTGAAGTTAGTCCACTTTGCTCCCTTTTAATAATAGTCTGTGTGTCATGACTTGGCAAAATAGCTAAGTCACTATTTAATATTTCTTTTCCTTTTCTTTTCTTTTATTACTAAGGTGGAGTATGGAAAGATATCACATAACAAGTCACAAAATCACAAAGGCATGATAGCAGTCACAGAAAGGTCACAGTCACAGTCACAACATGTGACAAAGAAGTCAGGAGACTATGGGAGTCAAAGAGCATAGCCATATAGTAATTGTATATATAGTGTAGAAAATCTAACAGGAACTCTATCGAGTTCTCTTTGTCAAACACTGATAAAGAGCAGTTGGCTTTATTCCAGCTCAGGAGTTGGCTCACTAATACTAGAACTCAATTCACATCTGAGTACTATCTATCTTAGACCTTGTTTAAACTCTTATTTCATTCAATCAACTCTCAGCTGCTGATCATTGCGATCAGCAACCATCTCCATACATAGCTGGGCCCTTGGCTTAAAGGGACTTTGCAGTCAGTTAGGAACTGTAGGTAAAGATACAGTACCAAGCTCAGGTATTGTGTTTGAGACCTGACCTCATAATTGAGTCGTGTTGAGTAGTATAGCTTTTATAGTATAAACCTTGTACTGCGCTCTATTATAAGTAGTACATACAGAGGAGTGACAGTTACTTCTAGAAGACTGTCTAGATTAGAGATCCCATCCATTTAGTGATAGTCTATTAGGGCAGTAGAACTCTAGTTGGGTGAAGATCTTGCATCCCAGCAGACGTAGTAACTAGTAAGATTAAAACTATTAAAGCTATACCCCAAGACATTATCACAATGTCTCAAGAACAATACCATTCATTAATGAGCAGCTTACTCAAAGAGAAATATGCCCTTACCAAACTGAGAATAGAACTTGAAGGAAGGAGGGGAGAACTGTGTTGATGTTACACAGGATTCAGACACCTGGCCTGAAATTACAGAAACAAAAGAAGAGGAGAGGAGGGGACAGTCATTTCCCAAAATAAGTTTGAGGTGTTGAAGAGTAGAGTAATACAGTGTGAAGTAGAAGAGAGCATAATAAGGAGAGTAGGAGTAGTAGAGGTTGAGTGTTTTAAGTGTAGGGAGAAAGGGCATAAATGTAGGGAGTGCCCATTATGGGTTAGAAAGGAAAAGACGGCATGTATGGCAAGGCTACAAAAGGTGCAGCAAGAAGAGAGACTGGCATGCCCTGTGAAGAGAGAAGCATAGGAAAGAAGGTTGAGAAGGACAAAGGAAGAAGAGGCAGTGCATGTGGCTGAGCCACAAGAGGCACAACAAGGGTAGAGGAGGAGTTTAGTAGCAGAGTTGAGAAGAAGAGCAGAGAAGCATTGTGGCAAGGGGATGCTAGAAGAAGCATATCTACTGGAGTTAGGATAGTGCACAAAAGAAGTGATAGTAATATATGTGCAGTGCAAAAGGTGTAGAGAGAAGGGGTGTCATGTAGAGGAAAATAGGAGGTAAGGAATAATCAAGGACAAGCAAAGATAGTATAGGTATATAAGAAAGGCAGCATAGCCTAGAGAGACAAAAGTGCAGCAAGGTAGCACACAACCAGGAGAGTCAAAAAGCATAGCAAAAGAGAGGGGTAGCTGAAAGGAGATTAGGAGAACCTTCAAAATGCTAAAAGAGATATAGTTAAATATTGGGATGGAGAAAATAGACACATATAAAGGCATAATAGTAAAAGCGCTCTTAGATAGTGGCACAACAGGGATATTCATAGATAAGAGAATGGCAGCAAAACATGGGTTTAGGCTGCAAAAACTAGAAAGACCAATAGCTATCAGAAATGTGGATAGAACAAATAATAGTAGAGAGGCCATTACATACTAAGTAAAGTGTAATGTGTATTATAAAGGTCATGTAGAAGGAATAAGAATGAATATGTGCAACTTAGAAAAGACAGAAGTAATTCTGGGAATGCTGTGGTTAGCAGCATATAACCCAGAGATAAATTGGAAAACTGGGGAAGTCAAAATGACAAGATGCCTGCCCCTATGTAGTGAAAGGAGTCCAAAGAAAAAGAAAGTCAAAAGGATAGTAATCCTAGAGGAAGAGAAAATCATCAGATGGGCGATAGATAATAAAAAAGATTGGGGAAAGGAAAAAGAGATAGAGAAGAACCATAGGAAAATTAAGAAAATGGTTTCAAAAAGATTTTTAAAGTGGAAGAAGGTGTTTGGAAAGGTAGAGTTAGAGAGAATACCAACTAGGAAAACTTAGGATCATGCTATAGATCTCAAGGAGACTGTTATGAGAGCCCCAAAAAGGAAATAATTTCCCACATATTCAAACACTTAATCCACAATATCAAGTCATACAACGAAGACAAGATATAAATAGTATGGGAACTTAGGTAATCATATCACATGACCTTGTCATGTGATTATAGAACATTCTGGAAGGACATGTGATTGTGAACTATTAGTATATAGCCACTTGTAAAGTAGTATAAGTAGAGAAGTAATCCAACAAAGAACTCCATAGAGTTCTTCTTGAACATCTACCTTGGGTGATCACTAAGGACTATCATAGTCTATTAATAACATAAGAACTCAATTCCCAATAGTGACCTCGCACCTCGCAGCCTCACTATTTACTTACTCTCACTAGTGAGCACAGTGCTCACAAGCATTTTGGATAGCAGGTCCTAGCTGTAAAGAGAACTTCTCAGTCAGTTAGGGACTGAGGGAGGAGACTGGGTACCAAGTCCAGGTATCTTGTTTGAGTCCTAACCTCATAATTGGGCCTATTCACTACATTCTTCTCAGTATAAACTCCATGCTGTACTCCATTGTGAGTAGTACATGTAGGAGATTAGTAGTTATTCTTTAGGAAGCCACTTAGCTTAGAGGTCCTCTTCTTAGAGGCAATCGTTTACCATTTGATTAGGGCAGTAGTTAGTAAGGCAGTAGGAGTCCAGATAAGAGAAGATCTTGCTTTCTGTTGGATGTAGTCTTAGTTAGTCACCCTGGATCAAGAGTTCTCAGAGTACAAATCATCATTTACTTTACCATCACCTTTACCATCACCATCACTGACATACGAAATGTCATGACAATAACAATAACAGCAAAGGGAAAAACCCTCCTAGATACCTGCCTCCCACCAACAATCTATGAGGAACAACTCCTTGCAATGATTGCCACACTGCAACAGCAGATCAGCACTATGCTCCTCCAATAGCAGGAGAGCCGAGTAGAGACCACAAGACCTCAAGTGTTCTGTGGAAAAATGGAGGAGGTAAGTGTGTTCATCAATGTAGCTTGTCTGTATATTAGAATGAAAATAATGGAGGAGATAGCAACAACCCAGGTAGCCTAGATATTATTGTACATACAAAGAGGAGTAGCAGAGGTGTAGAAGGACAACTTGTTAGATAAGTTGGCAAAGGGAAAGTCAGAGGTGAAAACAGTTGAGCAGCTATTTTCAAAAATTAGAAATGATTTTGGGGAGATATCGAAGGAAGAGAGAAAGATTGAGCAGCTGAGGATGATAGAGCAGAGAGGAAGGACATGTGACGAGTACGTCTAAGAATTCAAAAAGGTTACCAAGAAGAATGGCTATGAGGGCCGACCCCTTATTGAAGAGTTCAAGAGAGGCCTCAATAGAGCCATCAGGAGAAAATTAGCAGAGGTAGAAGAACCACTATCTATCATAGGAGAGTGGCAAGAAAGAGCGATGAGGTTAGATAAGAATTAAAGGCAAAGCAGGGCAGAAAAAAGGATATTGGGAAGGAATATGGCATACCCAGGGGGAAATGCATAGCAAAGGGGAGGTTATTAAGGAGGATTGTATAGAGGAAGAGGGGAACAAATAACCTAGAGGGCAGGAGCCCAATATACGAGTGTGGGAAATAGGGGAGAAAATTTGTCAAACAGGAAAGGAAACTAATTGGGTCTATGAAGAGATCCAAATACAATGGACATTGATAGAGGGAGAGAAGGGAATAGAACGTGTTATTATTGTGAGAAGTTTGGCTATATAGCCCAAAACTATTGGGAGAGAAATAAAGCAAGAGTAGTAGAGATACCACAAGAGTTAGCAAAAGAAAATAGAGGACAATGAGCTTCTGACTGGTCTCCAACAATAAATACAATATATTACGCCCAGAAAAACTGGGCAATAAATCAAATTTTTCCAAAAACACTGAGAGAGTAAGAGATGTGTAGTGCATATTACAACCACTAAAAAAAGTATGGATGAAAGTGGAACTGAAGAAACTAGAAAGCTATGAAGGGATAGCAGTGAAAGCATTATTAGATAGCGGGGCAACAGGTCTGTTCATAGATACTACCTTTGCAAAAGAAAAAGAATTCAAAATGGAGAGGATAAAGAACCCCCTATTAGTCAAAAATGTAGATGGGACAGTAAACGTGGGAGGGGCAATAACATACCAGGTAGAGTGCAACATGTTCTTCAAAGGACATGTAGAAAGAGTCAAAATGGACGTATATAATCTGGGGAAAATAGAGGTTATATTAGGAATGCCATGGTTAGCAGCCCATAACCCTGAAATAGATTGGGAAAAGAGAGAAGTAAAAATGACGAGGTATCTACCTATCTGTGGAAAAAAAAAGCAAGAAGAAGAGAAGAAGAAAAAAGTAAAAAGGATAAAAAAGGATAAAGACAAGAAGATCCTAAAGAGGTTGATGCCAAAAAGATTCTGGAAATAGAAGAGAGTATTTGGGAAGAAAAAGTCAAAAAGAATACCAGTGTGAAAGGCCTGGGACCATGTGATTGAATTAAAGGAAAAGTTTACACTGAAAAAAGGAAAGGTGTATTTATTGTCAAGAGAGGAAAGGGAGGAAGTGTAAGCGTTCATAGAGGACCAACTAAGAAAAGGGTATATCTAACCTTCTAAGTTGCCCCAAAAATTACTAGTATACTTTGTAGCAAAAAAGGATGGAACACGAAGAATAGTGCAAGACTATCGCCATATAAACTAGTGGATAATAAAGAACAGGTACCCACTCTCTCTAATAGCAGATATACTGGACAGGGTTAGAAAAAGAAAGGTGTTTACAAAGTTAGACCTAAGATGGGGCTATAACAATGTCAGAATAAAGGAAGAAGACAAATGGAAGGCAATATTCACAACACATATTAGAGCCTATGAACCTACAGTCATGTACTTTGGGTTAATAAACTCCCTTGTTACCTTTCAAACGATGATGAACGACTTATTTCAGGATCTCATAAACCAAGGAGATACTGCTACCTTCATTGATAACATCTTGGTAGCCACTAATACAGAAAAAGAGTATGATGAGTTAGTTGAAGAAGTGCTAAGAAAACTAGAGAAGAATGATCTATTTGTGAAACCAGAAAAGTGTAAATAGAAAGTAAGGGAAGTAGAATTTCTGGGAGTAATAATTGGTCTGAAAGAAGTCGAGATGCAGAAAGAGAAAGTAGAAGGAGTACTAAACTAGCCAACACCCAAAAATGTCAAGGAGGTGCAAAAGTTCTTAGGATTAGCTAACTACTACAGAAGGTTTATAAAAAACTTCACCAAGATAGCTGCACTACTCTACATATTGGTCAAGAAGGAGCAGAAATGGAAGTAGGAAAAGGAGCAAGAAGAGGCATTTGGTAAACTCAAGAAAGTGTTCACAACAGAACCTATCCTAGCAATCCCAAACATTAATAGAGAGATGAGAGTAGAGGCGGATGCTTCAGATTATACAATGGAAGGGATGCTGTCGACAAAATGCAAAGATGGCAAGTGAAGGCTAGTAGTCTTCATCTCTAAATTGTTAAATGCTACAGAGCAAAACTACAAAATCCATAACAAAGAAATATTGGCAGTCATCAGGTGTCTTGAGGTATGGAGGTACTATCTGAAGGAAGAAAAACTAGAATTCAAAATCTGGATGGACCACAAAAACCTCTAGTATTTTATGATGAGCCAAAAGCTGAACTGCAGACAAGCGAGATAAACATTATACCTCTCAAGATTCAACTTTACTCTAAAACATGTTCCAGGGAAAAATATGAGGAAGGCAAACAGACTAAGCAGGAGACCGGATTGGCAGAAAGGGGTGGAGAGGGATAACAAGGACTAAACATTAATAAAACCTGAATGGGTTAGAGGAGTGGAAATGTTAGTAGAGGAAGAAAACTTGAGGAAAAGAATAAAAAGGGCACAGGAGGAAGATGAAAGAGTAGTAAAAGCGGTGGAAGAGCTCAAGAAGACAGGGGTAAAAATACTAAGAGACGAAGAGTGGAAAATAGAGGATAGAGTAGTACTGAAGGAAAAAAGGATATATATGCCAGAAGGAAAACTCAGAGAGAAGGTAATACGGTTGCATCATGATACCCTAGTAGGAGAGCACAGAGGAAGATGGAAGACAACAGAATTGGTCACTAGAAACTATTGGTGGCCAGGAGTAATGAAGGAAGTAGAGAGATATATGGATGGATACAATGCATATCAAAGGTACAAGAACCAAAGTGAAGCACCAGTAGAAAAGCTGATACCTAATGCAATCCTGGAGAAACCATGAAGTCATATTTCAGCAGACTTCATCACAAAACTACTGCTAGCTCAAGGATATGATGCAATCTTAGTAGTATATGACTGCTTTAGCAAAATAGCACATTTTGTAGCAACTACAGAAAAAACATTGGCAGAAGACCTTGTGAAATTATTTTGAGATCATATATGGAAGTTGCATGGGCTCCCAGAAAGCATTGTATCAGATAAAGGGGTGCAGTTCGTAGCAGGAATAATGAAGAAGTTAAACAACTTGCTAGGTATCCAAACAAAGCTTTCCACAGCTTATCACCCTTAAACAAATGGGCAAATAAAAAGAGTAAACCAGAAGTTGGAACAATACCTAAGGGTCTTCATTGATCATAGACAAGAACAGTAGCCAGATTGGCTAGAAACAGTAAAGTTTGCATACAACAACAAAATCCACATGGCTATAAAAACCTCACTATTCAAAGTAAATTACGGCCAAAACCCAAGAATGGGATTTGAAGGAAGGAGGAAGGGGAAGTATGAAACAGCAGGAAAATTCGTGAAGGAAATAAAAAAGATTCAGGAGAAAGCAAAGATAGTACTAGAAAAAGCATAAGAAGAAATGAAGAAGTTATTACAAATGGTCGCTTACTATTTGTGATGGGTGCTTTGATACTTTAAAGAGTTCAAAAATGCGAAGTTAAACAAGTGACAAAAGATGTTGTTAAGTCTGAGGTCTAATCCTCAGACTATGAGTCCTTAAATATAGAAAAGTGATGGTCTATGCACTAGGACAGATCATCATATGCTACTACCTATTGTTCTATATATGGTAGTGCCTTTGTGCTAAAAATAGTGATAACCTAACCATATGGAGGCTGTCCTTTGTTCTAAGAAAAGGACAAATGACTATCTATGAGTAATTAATGAAGTCCATGTGCAAACATTAAGGTCTTCATATCTCCACTAATATTAATTGCCTTGAGGTCATTCTAGGCTCATTCTGAGTGTTATGAAGAAGGCTTCTGCTGAGCCTAAAACCAAAGCATCAATCATGGCAGTTTCTGAGATATTAGCAATTTAATAAACGGTAACATGGTAGTTACCAGTTGATCTGCTTAATATCTCGGCCATTATTGATTGCTTTAAGACGTGACTGGCATCGATTGAAAGGTCTTCTTAAGGGCTTTAAGCTGGCCTTAATACCGTGGAAATCGTCAAAGATTTGGTGGAGATATGACTGAATGAAGTTTGTGACAGAAGTTCATAGACAAAAACAAGAGAAAGGGGAGGAATACAGAGTAGAAGACTTAGTACTGTTAAGTATGAAGGACTTGAAATGGCAGATAAAGGGAAGGAGATCAGAGAAGTTGACAGAATGTTTTGTGGGCCCTTATAAAGTCAAAGGGATTGTCTCTAGTAACGTAATAGAATTAGAGCTACCTAAATCTATTAAGATACATCCTGTAGTTAACGTAAGTAGAGTATAGCTCTACAAACCATAGACAGAGGAACAGAAGAAGATACCCCCAAAACTAGTAATCATCAAAGAAGAGAAGGAATTTGAAGTAGAGAAAATTTTAAACAAACGAGTAGTACAGGAAAAAGAAAAATTCTTAGTATGATGGAAAGGGTATATGGCAGAAGAAGATATGTAGAAAAGTAGGGAAAATTTAGAAAACACAAAAAAGTTGGTAGAAGAGTTTGAGAGGAAGTACGGAGAAGAGGCCAAAGAACTCAGGTGACAGGAGCAGGAAGAAGAAGAAAAGGAATTTAGCCAGGAATTACCTAGGGAATTTATGGCAAAATTACTATATGGATAGGGAAGGAAAAGATACAAAGGGGAGAGAGAGAAGAGATGGAACAAAAATTGGAGTTGATGGAAGAATTCCTTGGGATGAGGAACCTTAAAGTAGAGGCTATGTTATGAGAGCCCCAAAAAGGAAATAATTTCCTGCACATTCAAACACTTAATCTATAATATCAAGTCATATAATGAAGATAAGATATAAATAGTGTGGGAACTTAGGTAATCATATCATGTGATGAGGTCATATGATTGTAGAACATTCTGGAAGAATATGTAATCGTGAACTATTAGTGTACAGCTACTTATAAAGTAGTATAAGTAGAGAAGCAATCCAACAAAGAACTCCATCGAGTTCTTCTTGAATATCCACCTTGGGTGATCACTAAGGACTATCATAGTCTATCAATAACAATATATTGTTATGAACATCGAGTGGGACTACAACTATTATCAGCCATGGTCTGATAATGAGTGGTTAGTAGATGAGATGTTGGCGATATTAGACGAGGACATTATTATGCAGTAATGTATTGAATAATGTCTGAGGACTCTAAGAGATAATGGACTCACAGAACGGACAGGACTCTTCGGAGAAATCTCGGACTTACTTTCTATTCTTGGACCTGTGCCAAATGGGACAACATTGGACTAACCCATTATTAGGACACTGACTCGACTTGTCACCCTTAGGACTTCTGTCACTGATCTGTCACTTAACTAGTCACTCTTAGTTACAAGTAGTGTTACC
>Ga0157361_1000919_pt1 | contig 10603 bp, 9 predicted proteins | sample AttlaeALBM2_FD_111481 | JGI IMG/M metagenome (GOLD analysis project Ga0157361, IMG submission 111481) | Fungus gardens microbial communities from leaf cutter ant in Ribeirão Preto, State of São Paulo, Brazil - Atta laevigata ALBM2 | ecosystem: Host-associated > Fungi > Mycelium > Unclassified ...
GTATCCCTCCAGGAGCCTCATCCTATTCTCTGAGGATTCTCCTGGAGGTGAGTTGTATCATAAACACTAACTGTAATATTAACTGAGGATTCTCCTGGAGCCTTGTGCCCAGTCGCCCTTACAGGTTCGTCTGGGTTATTTAATTCTTCTTCAACTGACATTACCTGTTACCTATGGGTTTCTGGCATCTTTATCTCTTGTAGAAGTTGATCTAGAAGCAAGCTATCCTCTTGTTTCAAGAAATCTACACTTTTTTCTAAGTATAGTATTTTCAGTTCATCCAGAGTCAGTTCATTTCCTTCTAAGGGCAACACCTCACTGACAAAAGGGTTCCCATTACAATATAGACTGATTATGCAAGGAACCTCTCCTCTGTGGGGCATCTCAGACTCCTCGAGGTTTACCAAAAATTTGCCAGACTGTTTACTCTTCTAGGTAGGGCCTTTCTTTTATAAGTTGGTATTGTTACCACCACTCCAGTGTTCGGACAGGTGATACACACTGTCTGGTTTTCTTCTCGATCATTTATAATTCTACTTTCTGTAATAGAGTCAAATGGCTACCCCATTAATACTGTATAAGGTGCCTCCTCTATAATATGTACTTGTAACAGTACAGTTACTCCTCCTAGGGTGAATGGTACATTTCTAGCTAGTCCACACGTTCTAGAAAGAGACCCATTTGCACTCTGCATTTGGATACTAAGGTTTGGGTCCCAAGCAACTTTGTTTGTGGCAGCAACTTTTTTAATCATTAATACAATCTGAGAACCACTATCTAACAGCACCTCTTCTTCGCTGATCCTATTAACAATGGCTGGCACTACTCTAAGATGGGCCATGTCTAGAGCTAACTTCTCTAATTTCTCTTTTTCTTCTAAAGTGAAAACATGACAGTCTCGCTCTTCTGGCCTCAACTTCTCTAAGAATTGTAGAACTAGGTCTGCCACAGCCCATATCTCTACAACTTCTCTATCTTCGATCTCAATTATTTCTTGTCTCTTTTCTGGACATTCTAAGCTATTAACGGACACCAATTTATGTTGGGGTCGATTATTATCTGTTTCTGGATCTTGATTAGTGTTATCGCTAAGTCGTGAGGACTCAAGGATCACCCAAGGTGGATGTTCAGAAAGAACTCGATAGAGTCCTTCGTTGGTTTGCTCGACTACTTATACAAGTTCTATCGTGGCTATGCTACTACTAATCCACGATCACATGTCCTTCTAGAATATTCTACAATCACATGACCTTGTCACATGATATGATTACATAAGTTCCCACACTATTTATAGCTTGGCTCTGTTGTATAACTTGATGTTGTCAATCAAGTTTCCAAATACGCGGGAAATTCTTTCCTCTTTGGGGGTCTTATAACAATTAGGTTCTTCTTTAGCAGATTGCTTACTTGTAAGAATCTCTTTTAGGGCTGCCTGCAATTTTGGCACTACAGCCCATAATTCTTTGGGAGTAACTTTCATTTCTCTTTCTAGCATTCTATCCAATATATCTTCTGCCTTTACTCCTTCCTCAATAGGTGCCTTATTCTTTGAAGATCTATCTTTTCAAGGAATCTGTCTAAAGTATTTGGCTGGAAGTGGCGAGACATTGACTACCAGTACCTGGGTGGGTACCTTGTGATAAGGGAACTCATGCTTCTGTCTTGTAGTCGACATCCTAATTCTACTACGAGTTCCTTCTTCTGCATCTGTAAACAAGGAGGAATCCTCATCTAGATTCTGTCTATTTATCTCCAAAACCTTATCACCTTGAAAGTGAACCTGTTTTTTGAAGGGGGGTTTTTTCATTGGTGGCTCTAAAAACCCAATCTCTTTCTAGGTATGGGGTCTTTTTTTGTCTAAACATATTCAGCAGCCATTCTCTTTAAGAACGATTCCATGTCCTCTTCTTCTGGTTCTGGAGTTGGTTCTCTCTCTAGGCTCATCTTCTGTAATATGACCTCAAGACTACCAACTTTCTTTCTTAGTTAGGATAGCTCCTCCAGTTGTCTATTTGATCTAGATTGTATTTCTGGTTGCCATCTTATTGGCTGAGACAATATGACAATTCCTCTAGTGTTGGGTTCCTGATCTCACATACTATAAGTTTCTAGTTCCAGGTTGCCCCACATCATTACTGCAATGGAGAATGGCAGGTATTTTCTGATGCAGTCCTTAATGGACATATTATGCTCTGTTAGATTGGGCTCTCCATTCACAAATCTGACAGTAAATTTATCTACCAGAATTAAACCTTTCCTCTCATCTTCTGTCTTAGCTGGACAAAAAAGGAACAAGTGGTCTGGTTCAAAGCAGTAGAAACATTTTCTAGGAGGCCTTGGCGGTCCTGTCTGCAATGGTCCAGATCCGTACCTATTTGACAGACCTCCCATTTCTTTCTGTGTTTGGCCTTGAGTTTGGATCAGTGTACAGATACTGTTAGGGAACCACTCAGAGGCAATCACCCTTAAGCTAGTGGATAGTTCCGGAAGCTAGTTTGAGATTCAAGTGAAGTAGATCTATAACACATTGTTAGTATATATACTACACTAGACAATCACATGGGCAGTCACATGCACATGGATCAGTAATCACAATTGTCCTAAGTATAAATAGAAGGCATTGTACCACATGACATAGACAGGAGAAGTAAGGAACAATAGGAATGCGATACACGATCTGTTAATGGACCACTAATAGATACAGACCCTCAGAACTTACTAAGCATCACCCTAGATGTCCCCTTACAGATACTATCTAGAGCACCTTGCATGCTTTTCTCATGCCTTTCTCTAGTTTTCTCTTATATCTCATACATTGTCTTCAATGTATTAATTTCTTGTTGTAGACTTTCTACATCTGTATTAGGTTTTATTTTTTCTAACCAATTCTTCTTTAGAGAATGATACTTGTCCTCTAGACTCTGGGTTTATCTTATTATTTCTCGACATGATTGTCAGGGTATGTTTGAGTACCCGAGCAATTGTCTTTCCACTGACGAGATCTACTGCTTTCTAAATAACGTGTTCTAGATCATAGGGGTCTTTTATATGACTTCTTCCTAGTGCGTTTACCTTCAAGGTACCCTATACGCTTAATTTGGCATTCAGGGCATCTTAAAACAAATTATCTAAAGATCCGACAAAGAGCTTGACGAGCTCTCAGTTTCCAGTGATAGCTAGGGGTTTCAAACATTTCTGGGTGATATACATAAACCACTGTTTGAATTCCATCAGCTGCTCTTCATCTAATAGAGAGATGTCTGAGTACTCTCTGCATAATCTGCACAGTTGTCCCATTGTCCCCTGTTCTTCACTTGTAAGCTCTAGATCTTCAGATGATCTAGAAACTAGTTCCAAGGTCCAGTCTCAAATTCTGGGAAGCTCGACCATTGGTTGGCTATATCTGCCTCAACATAGCTTATCAGCTAATTGGGTTTTTGTCTATTATCTGATATTTCTACAAGTCTAAAAAGTTGTTCTACAATTCTAAGAAAATTCCTGAGCATCTTCGTTTGTCTGTCCCACTTAGGTGCGCTCAGGCTAAGAGATGTTGGCATCTGAGTTTTCAAAGGCATTTTTGATTGAATTGTTGGTGGAGCAGGTGTCAGAGTGTTGGATTGTGTAAGTAGTACCCGGAAATTGCTATTTGCTTGATGCTGAGCTGAATCTAGATCGTGCTCAATGAAAGACTCTTCAAGAATTGTGGCGGAAATCAAAAGTCTGAACCGTCCAGGAGCTACGGGTCCAGAGGGATCTATGTTGCAGTCAAGAAAAGGGTTCAGCTCGATATCAGAAGGGGAGCCAAGCATTGGTGGTGCAAAACCTAAAGTATCAAATTCCAGGTTCAGATCTACTGCTTGCATACCTGTTTTTCTATGTCTCCTATATAAGAGTTGTTCTGGGTTGTCAACTAGTAATGCTAAACTGGCTTGCTGCGCTGTTGAAGTCTGTTGACTCCTAGTTCTTTGTTCTGGGTTAGACTCTACTCTAGAAACTGATGTGAAGTTCGAAATTTTGAAAAATGCAAAGGAAAAGTAAAAACAGTGGAATCAATGAGAATTGTAAGGGCACACTCAGAGAGGCGCCAGTCTCATTGCAATATAGTAGAGCAAGAGTCTTAAGTTAGAGCCATGGGTAGCCTAGAAGCTCAAACTAATATTGAGGTGAGGTATTCTACCACACATCACTACCTATATATACTAGAGTAGCCGGTCTGTGCACTAGTTGCTATGGTCACATGTATCCAGATATCGGTAACTACACTTCCAGTTACAGTCGCACAGTACTATCTATAGGAGACCCGAACTAGAGAGAAAGGAACTATACCCGTGAACTTCCACGGATCGTAAGGCACGCTAGCTCATGCGAACCCTACCATGTGATCTAAGCAGACGTAGGGTATCCCCTTACAAGAATACCCTCAAACCTGAAACTCTCCTTGCAGTGGGCTCTAGATGAAAGGGGCAAAAGAGGATTTAACTGTGACAAGCAAAGGTAAGTAGCAGTGACAGTCCTCAATCACATGCTAAGGGGTTCATGGGGAAAAGGAGAAAGCGGGGGTATCAGAAAGAAATTAAAAAGTGAATATACAGCTTATTTAGAATCTAAGTATAGAAGGAATGATGGGGGCTCAATCTAGATCCTATTTGCATGATGTCCCTAAGGTGTCCACCTTTACACACCATAACAAGCTCACTAGTAGAATAGTTAGTAAACTACTCATGGACCTTACTACACTCAATCAAGCCCTCATCCACACCCCCACACTAAACCTTATGGGTGTGATACGACCTGAGTTGATGATTAGCCAGGCTTTTTAGGCCTGCTACTCCATAGAAGGTTGTCCAAGCGACCACTGTGTTTTGTCTCATAAAAGAGTAGGGTATATGGTAGGAAACATTCATCAACTCAACCTTTCACCAAGATTACCCCTTACATACTCAAGAGAATCACATTTACAATCTCAAGAGCTTCTGAGATGAAGGCAAGAGCCAAGAAGGCTCCCTTCATCAATCTCCACTCTGAGAAATATATTAGAATATTGCAAATATTAAAGACTCAATTAAAAAGAAATAAAAAAGAAAACTCTCCATTCTACTACTCTCTCTCACATCTCTCCTCTATAATACCACCATATAGCCATGACAGCCGTCATCTTCCTGTTCTTCATACCTCCCGGATATGACCATGTGATACTGCTCTATCTCTATACTTTACTCTTGCCCACTATTTCCCGAACTCCAAATGTCATGACTTGGCAAAACGGCTAAGTCAATATTTATATTCCTTTTCTTTTTCTTTTCTTTTCTTTTAGATTATTACTAAGGTAGAGTGTGGGAAATATCACATGACAGTCACAGAGTCACAAAAGGTGTGACTGAGGTCACAGAATGGTCACATCACACATAGTCACAAGTCACGGTCACAGCATGTGACAAAGAAGTCAGCTGATAGACATAAGGACTGTGGGAGGCAAGGTGCATAGCCATGATAGTAATTGTATATATAGTGTAGCAGAATCTAATGGGGACTCTATCGAGTTCTTTTTGTCAATCGCTGAACAAAGAGCAGTTGGCTTTATTCCGGCTTGGAGTTTAGCTTCCTTACACTAAACCGGCTTCCTTGTAAGGGCACAGCAGAGAGCCACACCTGAACATGCTCGAGTACTGTGAGAGAGCCGTCTTAAGTAGAAGCAATGTGTAGCCCAGGAGCTTCAACTATTGTTGAGGTAAGGTATTCTACTGTATATCACTAGCTATATATACTAAACTAGCCAGTTCGTGTGCCAGTCGCTATAGTCACGTGCATCTGGACAACAATAACTACATCGCCAGATATGGCTATACAGTATCCATGATGGAGACCCAAACTAGAGGATAGCAGGAACTATGTACCGCAGACTCCGAGGATCCATGGGAACGCTAGATGATATGAACCCTACCAAGTTATCTAAGCGACACTAGATGTCCTCTTACATTCCTTCTACTCTGAATACGGTCTAGAAACACATAACAGTGTAACTGAGCATTAGTGATATGGTTGTCGTCTGGCGGTACATCTGTTTCTTAACTGAGTTTAGTAGTAATGGAATTACTAGTTACTGGTAGACTTTTGATCTGCCATCTTGATGTCATATTAGTCTAAGTCTGCTCTAGATCAAAATTATCTCGCATTTCAAAAATATCTCTGAGCCTTTGGTGTCTAGAGCTTCCATATTGATAGTCTGTATCTGAGAAACCTGATGCTAGCTCATCAGTCTTGCCTCCCGAGGTATATGCTATTCTAGCATGTGGTAGCTTGGTCACTACCTAAGAGAAGTACCCAATCTTGGGTCTAGATTATGACTAGGGCTTGTAGGAGGTCTTTAGAGTGGATTCAGATAGTGAAATCCAGGGGTATAATGTGTATCCCATGCTACATTTCCACAGAAAATTCTCTAGCGGCATAACAATGCTCTAGAGTAGCTTAGGTAACCTAGTATAGGTAAGTATTATCTAGCTTGCCCTCGAATCCTCAGAGTCCATTATTCATAGTTTCCTTTCTCCTTGTTCTCATTGCCATGGTTTGTACTACATAGCCTTATTAGGTATGGTAGTTATTAATGTTTTGGTCTGTGTTCCCATAGCAACTGGCGCATGGACCATGCTAGTCTAGTATAAATAGCTAGTGGTATACAATAGAATACCTTACCTCAACATTAATTAGAGCTCCTGGGCTACACACTGCTCTTGCTTAAGTCTATTTTTGTCACTAACACTTAGTGTGGTTAGGGTTGCCACTAGAGTGACCCCTTATAGTGGAGGCCAGTGGCCTTTATCTCTAAATCATTGAACGCTACAGAGCAAAACTACGAGATTCATAATAAAGAGATACTGTAGTCATTAGGTGCCTAGAAGCATGGAAGCACTACTTGGAAAGAGCAAAACTTGAATTTGAGATATGGATGGACCACAAAAATCTCCAGCATTTTATAACAAGTCAGAAACTAAACTGAAGACAAGCAAGATAGGCTCTGTATCTATCATGGTTTAATTTTACCTTAAAGCATGTTCCAGGGAAAAGCATGGGGAAGGCAGACAGGTTGAGTAGGAGACCAGACTGGTAGGAAGGGGTAGAAAAAGACAACAAAGATCAGAAGTTGATAAAGCCAGAGTGGATTAGAGGAGCGGAAACAATAATAGAGGAAGGAAACCTAAGGGAAAGAATCAAAAGAGCACAGGAAGGGGACAAAAGAGTAGTAAAAGCAGTAGAGGAGTTGAAGAGGGCAGGAATAAAAACATTGAAAGACGAAGAATGGGAAATCAAGGATAGAATAGTAATAAAGGAAGAAAGGATATATGTATCAGAAGGGGAACTTAGGGGGTGTCATGGACGTGTGGAGCAGGAGCAGAGTAGCCTGCAGTGGAGTGGAATTACTCCGGAGTGAAAAGAAGTTGACAACAAAAGTGGGGGAACAACCTTGGCCTCAGCTTGTGCGCTGTGTGTAAGAAAGCTAAACTCCAAGCCGGAATAAAGCCAACTGCTCTTTGTTCAGCGTTTGACAAAGAGAACTCGATAGAGTCCCGTTAGATTTGCTACACTATATATACAATTACTATTGTGGCTATGCATCTTGTCTCCCACAGTCCTTATGCTCATCAGCTGACTTCTGTGTCACATGCTGTGACCGTGACTTGTGACTATGTGTAATGTGACCATTCTGTGACCTCGGTCACACCTTTTGTGACTATGTGACTATCACATGATATTTCCCATACTCCACCTTAGTAATAATCTAAAAGAAAATAAAATAAAAAGAAAAGAAATATAAATATTGACTTAGCTATTTTGCCAAGTCATAACACTGTGCCTCGATTTGCTGTCGCATGTATGTTATGAGAGCCCCAAGAAGGAGATAGTTTCTCGCACATTTGAACACTTAATCCACAACATCAAGTCATATAATGGAGTGGAGATATAAATAGCATGGAAAGCTTAGGTAATCATATCATGTGGTCATAGAACATTCCAGAAGAACATGTGATCGTGGACTAGTAGTATACAGCCACTTGTAAAAGTAGTATAAGTAGTCAAGCAATCCAACAAAGAACTCTATCGAGTTCTTCTTGAACATCTACCTAGGGTGATCATTAAGGACTATCATAGTCTCTCGATAATACACAGTCCTCATGTCTATCAGCTGACTTTCTTATCACATGTTGTGACCATGACTTATGACTTCATTGTGATGTAATAGTGACATAACCATTCTGTGACTGCCATTACACCTTTGTGACTCTGTGACTAGTCATGTGATATTTCCCGTGCTTCACCTTAGTAATAAAAGAAAAAAAAAGAAATATAAATAATGACTTAGCCATTTTGCCAAGTCATAACATTAACATTTTCACCTTTGCTTGCTTCATTTCTTCTATGGCTTTTACCACCTCATCATCTTTCACACTTGACTGCTTGACCTTTTCTAGCAGGTCTATTTCTTCTACTATGATCTCCATTACCTCTGTTCTTCTTACTTCTAGCCACTCAGGCTTTACCAATATCTCATTTTTATTATTTCATTTTACTCTGATCTCTCAGTCTGGTCTCCTACTCAAGCTGTCTAGAAGACTTTAGCCAAGACAACTTAAATCCACTCCAAGTCTGAGTTGACAAGAAGAACTCAATAGAGTTCCCATTTGATTTTCTACACTATATATACAACTACTATTATGGCTATGCACTTTACTTCCCATGGTTTTCATATTACCCATCATGTGATAGTGATGTGTGACAGTGATGTGACTTTTTTTCCCACACTTCACCTTCATAGTAGTAATTCAACTAAATAAAAGAAAAGAAAATAGAAAATGACTTAGCTGTTTTGCCAAGTCATGACATCCATCTTTTCTTCCTCCATTTCTATTCCATTGGGTCCTATCACCACCCTTACAAATCTGATTTTCTTTACTTTCCATATACATTTCTCTGGCTTGACATACAAGTTGTTTTCCTTCAACCTCCTCAATATTTACAATCTCATCATGCCTTTCCTCAGTTTCTGTCTCTACTAGTATATTGCCTACAAATGCTGCTACTTTTCCTTTATTTATCAAGTCTTGTAAAAACTTAGTCATGACAACTTAATCCCACTTCTTATCCAAGTTGACAAAAAGAACTTGATGGAGTTCCTGTTATTTTTTGTATATTACTTATATAACTACTATATGGTCTGTGTGCTACTTTTCCATACTTATCATGTAACCTGTCATGTGATATGACTATGTGATACTTGTGACATGATACTTTCCTGCACTCTTTCCTGTGTAGTAAAAGAAAAAAAGAAAAGAAATAGTGACTTAGCCATTTTGCTAAGTCATGACAGTAACCACTGTAGTACTACATATTAAATTGCCAATATCTCAGAAAATGCCATGATATAAGCTTTGCTTTTAGGCATCAGAAAAGCCCTCTTCATACTGTTCAGAATAAGCCTAAAACAATACTGAGGCAATTAATATTAGTAAAGACATGAGGACCTCAATGTTTGCATATAGACTTAATTAATTACCCATAGATAGTCATCTGTCCTTTTCTTAGAACAAAGAACAGCCTCCATATGGTTAAGTTATCTCTATTTCCAGTACAAAGGCACTACCATATGTAGAACAATAGGCAGTAGCATGTAATGATCTGTTCTAGTGCACAGACTATCACTTTTCTGTATATAAGGACTTCCTGTCTGAGGATTAGACCTCAGACTTAACAACATCTTTTGTCACTATCTAAACTTCACTTTTTAAGCCCTTTTGATAATTAAATTATCAGATCACAAATTAGTAAGTGACCATTTGTGATAGAATGCAATTTCTAGCATACTGGAAACCTAGCAATTAATAAGTTAGTCATCTATATAGCTATGCTCATTGCAGTGTAATATGCATGAACTCACTGGTTTTCAGGCTCTCATTGTTATTGACTAACACAGTGATAAGAATAGCATGTGTACATAAAAATATAACAATGTGGTACCAACATCCAGACACTGATATTTGCAATTAGTGGCTGTTGTTGAGTTGAAATAAGACATAGCCAACTCAATGATGGTTGGCAATAGTGCGAGATAATTTTCTTGCTATCTATTGTCATCATTTCAACATTGAGAATTGCTCATCAAATGTCTTTCTTCATGATGTGGATAGGTCTTCATTCCCATCAAACTGCCTAATAACCATCTTTGAAAGAGGCTTCTAATCGCCTTGTACTCGACTCCATCTGACTCTTCATCACGATCTTTTTAAATTTGAAAATTTTGGACAGTGTTAAAAATAGGTTACAGATACTCGTTGCCTGTTGATATAGATGGACGTTTTCCCTGAATTGTCGATATTTCTGTCTCCTCAAGAGTCATAGGACCTGTGTTCACAAGTGGATTCAATTGTTCTGATTATACCAAATACAATTCATCGGGCCCTCCTACCGAGCTAAATTTTCCTGATAATACCAATGTTCTCAAGAGACATCTGCGAAAGCACCGAGTCGTTCAATACAAAAGCCAGCCTTACTAGATTAGGAATCCTGTTTCTCCACACGTCGCAAGGATACTAGAGACTTGGATACGACATAA
>Ga0157361_1000920_pt1 | contig 10599 bp, 11 predicted proteins | sample AttlaeALBM2_FD_111481 | JGI IMG/M metagenome (GOLD analysis project Ga0157361, IMG submission 111481) | Fungus gardens microbial communities from leaf cutter ant in Ribeirão Preto, State of São Paulo, Brazil - Atta laevigata ALBM2 | ecosystem: Host-associated > Fungi > Mycelium > Unclassified ...
AAATTAATAATAGTAGGATAGCGTAGTAGACTACTCTCCTCCTATTCTGCACTTACTATAAGTACTGAGTAGTTACAGTGTAATTCCTCAGTCTGTAAATTAACATCATCTGGTCCTAATCTCATCTTGTCCACTCGGACTCCTTCACTCAACCCCTTAGGACCTCTGTCTTGACGACTTCCATCACTCCAAAATACGCGACTAACCTCATGACCAGAGACCGGGGCGCAACACATAAGTTGAAGCCAAGGTCGTTCAATAAGTCGTTCTCTGCCCTGACGTCCTTGCCTCTCTGCCAGAGCCTTCTTTCTACTATCGCTAAGTACATTCCTCTCCGACATAGTACATTACTCCAGAACGGAGTGTAGTTTCTATCTATCATTCTATACCTCTGTCCTCCGGAATTCCGTCCTTGACAGAATTTACAGACTCACACCGGTTCCTGTCGTGTTTAACTTTGATGTCTCGCCAGTCTGCAGCTCCCTCTTCCGGGAGTAACTCTATTTCTCTCGCTGACCAAACCATTGGTTGTTTCACTTTAGGCCTCCCAAAGAGGTCTAGACGCCTTCAATCGGGGACACCTTGCACTCCAGTGCGCCTCTGCTCATCTCCACTTCTGGTGGAACCTTTGGAATTCCACGGTGTGGATCCCTCTACTGTCCCTCATGTCGACAATGACCCAGACTAGGTTGATGCTCCTATTCCTGTTCCTACTCCTGTGTTTCAAACTTCATCCCCTGTTGCTGACTGTAACCCCGTTAACAATCAGTTAGCTGAGGCTCTCCGACAACTATCGGAAAACCTGAATAGAGGATCGGCACCAAAACCTCACCAATCAAAGGCCCACATTCCGGACACCTTCGACGGCTCCAACCCTCACAAACTCAACTACTTCCTATTCCAATGCCAACTCTTTTTCTGTGCCAACCCATCGCAATTTTCCACCGATGAAGAGAAGATCAATTTTGTGATGACCTACCTCTCCGGTGTAGCGCAAGATTGGTTCAAAGTTGCATTACAACAGAAAGACCTCAGCTATACGCAACCCTGGCTCTCTACCTGGCACCTCTTTGTGGACAAACTCCAGGTCCATTTCGGACTCTCAGACCCAGTAGGGGATGCTGCCAACCTCATCGACAACCTCTGTATGAAGCCAGGAGATAAAATTGCCACTTATAACGTGGAATTCATGTGGTACGCAGCACAGCTAAACTGGGGTGATTCAGTTCTATGCTATCATTTCTACCAGGGGTTGCCAAATTGCCTCCAGGATCCAATAGCAAACCGGGAACAGGGCAAACCCAATTCTTTCCAGGCCATGTATCAACTGGCAATCACTTTCGACAATTGCTATTGGGAATGAAATCATGAATGAGATCGTCTCTGGAACATGGAGAAGGATGCAGCAGACAGCCATAACTGAAAACAAGGGAAAATGACTCAGTACTCTGCCTCCTCACAAAACTCCATTCCGTCTCGCCCCCAATCATCCACAGCTCTGCCACAGACTGCACTCTCTCGGAGCTCCCTAAAACCCCCCTGTAAGGGAACACCTCCATTTCTACCCCTGAATGGCATGACAACACTCCAGAGCTACTTTAGCCTGTTTACTAGTGACACTTAAACACACTAGTTTAGCTCCGATCCTGCTGACCCTGACACTAATTGATGTATATAATGTAGAGTATCCCTCTAGGAGCCTTATCCTATTTTCTGAGGATTCTCCTGGAGGTGAGTTGTATCATAAACACTAACTGTAATATTAACTGAGGATTCTCCTGGAGTCTTGTGCCCAGTCGCCCTTACACCCCCAGAGCATCATCTTCCATTGCCAAATCGCCATCTCTATCCACTTTGCATGTTGATCTCTCTGACAAATTAGGCAGAGACGGAAAACTAAACGGTAATGAGCGCAAATGTCGTATCGACAATAACCTCTGCCTATACTGTGGATCGAAGGACCACAAGGTAGACAGATGCCCTAGGAAACAACCAGTGAAGGCACGGCTAACTACTCTGGAGGAACAAGAGACTCCGCTTTCCAAGAACTTTTTGGAAAACTAGAGCGCGGCTCCCAAGACTCAGCATAAACTGGGAGTCGCATTGAACTTGTTTGTGCAACTACGAGTCCAATGTGTCTCAACGCGTCTGCTCTTTCTGATCTGAATTCTCTTTGTATACCCCTCATCTCTCCTCTGGTGTGTGCTTTGGACCATCTCCAGCCTATACCCATCCGAACGCTGGTAGACTCTGGATCTACGCACTGTTTCTTGGACTCTGTTTTTGCTCGTGGACATTCTCTGCCTACTACTCCTACTCCTCCTGTGGAACTACACTTGTTTGATAGAACCTTGAATAATATTATCTCTGAGGTAGTATCGTTGCCTGTAAAATTCCCTTCCAGTAAATGCATGACTCTTGACTTCTATGTCACTTCGCTTGATTTTTGTTGTTTGCTGGTATTAGGTCACTCTTGGCTCACCTGCTACAATCCGTTGATTGACTGGGTTTCTGGGTCAATATCCTTTCGACCACCATCTATACTCCAAAGTCCGGCTTCTGTCCCTCCTGTTGAAACCTTGCTAAATCCTCCGTTCTCTCCAGCAGAAAACCCTCTGCAGTTCACCATATCTGAGACACTTCCGTCTAACCCCAAGTGACCTCATATCGCGATTATCAGTGCGCCAGCTCTACTCCTGGCCTCGCATCTCTCAGGCTCGAAAACATTTTCCCTTCAATTCTGCTCCATAATACAGGCCAGGTCCACCACCATCTCCGAGGAAATCGACCTCTCTGCCATTCTGGAAGAATACCATGCGTACGCCAATGTCTTTAGCAAGTCCACAGCAGAAACACTCGCCCCCCACTGTCCTTACGACCTCCGAATTGACTTAGAAAAAGACTCCCATCCTCCGGTAGGAACTATCTATTCGTTATTCAAATTTGAACAAGAAGTGTTAAAGGAATTCATCAACGAAAACCTCACCAATGAATTTATCCGCTCAACGTCTTCACCTCACAGAGCTCTGGTCCTGTTCATAAAAAAGAAAGACGGTTCCCTCCAGCTCTGTGTAGATTTTCGCGGACTCAACAAGATTACAAAAAAGGATCGATACCCACTTCCCCTCATTTCCAACCTCTTAGATTCCCCCCGCAAGGCTTGTATTTACACCAAGATCAACCTCTGGCATGCATATCATTTGGTCCACATTGCCGAAGGAGATGAATAGAAGACCGCCTTCCAGACTCGCTATGGTGCCTTCGAATGATCAGTAATGCCGTTCAGACTAACTAACGCTCCAGCCGCCTTCCAATGCTTCATGAACAACATGTTCTCTGATCTCCTAGATGTGTACATAGTAGTCTACTTGGATGACATCCTGATTTACTCCGATGATATCGCGCAACACCGGAGACACGTCAAAGAGGTACTAAAAAGACTCTGAAAAGCAGGATTGTATGCAAAAGCAGAAAAATGTGAGTTCCACTTGGACTCCATCAAGTATTTAGGCTATGTTCTATCTCCATCTAGTTTGACCATGTCCGATGCTAAAGTAAAAACAATTCAGGAGTGGCCAGAACCAAAAAAAGTAAAAGACATTCAGTTCTTCTTAGGATTTGCCAACTTCTACAGACGTTTCATCTTCAACTATTCAGACATAGTCATTCTGCTCACTCGTCTTACTAGCAAGGACACTCCTTGGAATTTCGACGACAATTGTAGAAAAGCATTCAATACCCTGAAACAAGCCTTCACCTCCGCTCCTATCCTTACGCATTGGGTTTTGGACGCACAACTCATTGTGGAAACCGATGCCTCAGACTACGCTCTCGCTGCCATTCTTTCCATTATGACTAAAGATAATAAGATCCACCCCGTAGCCTTCCACTCCCGGATGTTCTCTGCTCTAGAACTCAACTACAATGTCCACAACAAAGAATTACTTGCGATATTTGAAGCCTTCAAAATCTGGTGACACTATTTAGAGGGGTCTACTTCACCAATCGACGTTGTAACGGACCACAAGAACTTGGAATATTTCTTGATAACCAAAGTTCTAACGTGCCGACAAGCAAGATGGTCGGAGTACCTCTCACAATTCAACCTCGTAATTCGTTTCCATCCTGGATATCTTGGCACTAAACTGGACACCCTAACTAGACGATGGGACATCTACCCAAAAAGGGGAGATAATGGCTACACTTCAGTGAACCCTCACAATTTCCGCCCAGTCTTTACTCATGAACAAATTGCAGCATCCCTCCGAGCAACTATCCTCACCACTCCGACACTTCGCGCAGCCACAATATTGGATCAAAACCAACTCCACTCCGATATCCTGGCAACACTCCCCTCCAGCTCTTCCATTTCCAACCATTTATCTCATCCGGAAGAACGTTGGTCCAAAGACGACGTAGGTTTCCTCAGAGCTGACGGCAGAATGTATGTTCTGGACAACACCAACCTACGACTCCGAGTTCTCCAGTATCACCACGACTATGTCCTAGCAGGACATCTGGGACAAAACAAGACACTGGAACTCATCCGAAGACATTATACCTGGCCAAACATCCGCGACAACATACAAAAGTTCTGTAAGTCTTGCGTTACCTGTATGCAATCCAAACCACAACATCATAGACCATACAGATCCCTCCAACAACTTCCTATTCTGGAACATTCATGGAATTCAATTTCTATGGATTTCATCGAGAAACTTCCTTCCTCCTCTGGTTTTGACACCATCCTAGTTATAGTGGATCAACTGTCGAAACAAACTATATTCATTCCTACCCATGACACCATCACTTCAGCAGAACTAGCACACCTTTTCATTACCCATGTCTTTTCAAAGCACGGAGTCCCATCTCATGTTATGTCTGACCACAGCTCCGAATTTGTCTCTCACTTCTTCTGCTCCCTAGGTACTGCTCTGGATATGAGACTTCACTTTACTAGTAGATACCATCCGGAGGCAAACGGTCAAGCAGAACGGACCAATCAGACATTAGAACAGTATCTCCGTGTATATTGCAATTACCAACAGGACAACTGGTCAGAACTATTACCCCTGGCTGAATTTGCATACAACAACGCTTCTAGTGCTACCACTGGTATCTCTCCGTTCTTTACCAACAAAGGGTATTACCCTAATCTCATTGTATACCCGGAGCAAGATATAGCTTCCTCTCATGCCTGCAACTTCATAGTCGACCTTGATGAACTACAAAGCACACTCAAAGAGGAAATCGCCAAAGCCCAAAGACAATATCAACCCTCCGCTGACTCTCGTCGACAACAACCACCGGACTTCCAAGTCGGAGAACCAGTATTTGTCAGATCACAGTATTTCCAGACAATGTGTCCACTGAAAAAACTCTCCGAAAAGTATCTCGGACCATACGAAATAATTGCTCAGCCCAGTCCGCAATCGTTCACTCTCTGCCTTTCAGATACCATGAGGGCTATTCACCCCATGTTCTACGTCTCTATGCTCAAACCAGCCACACCCAACACCTTTCAACAGCATTCCAAACCTCCGCCAGTACCTGTAATCATCAACGGAGAACCAGAATACGAATCTCCAAGATAGTCGACTCCAAGATTGACCGCCGGAGGGCATGCAAACTGCTTTACAAAGTTATATGGCTGGGATATAAAGATACCGACAACGACTCCAAATGGTTACCAGCAACAGAACTGGAACACGCCAAAGAACTAGTGAACAATTTTCATCTCAAGTATCCCACTAAACCGGGACCATTATGACCCTGACATACCATCATTCCACTTTCTCGACTCCGTTTTTTCCAACATCACTCTGATTCAAAAAAAAAAAAAAAACCTTGAGTACTTGTACACATTCCAGAGTGCAGTTTCCTTTGCGCTAACTTGCTTACTTGTATTCTGCTCTGCAGTTTCCGTTGCAATCTGGTACTTGTATTCAAAAGCAGTCTCTGTTGCAAAACTTGAGTACTTGTATTTCTCTGCAGTTTCCCTTGTGGTTATTGACTACTTGTATTTTGCTTCATCATTTGTCATCACTCACATCCACTTCTATCCACAGATCAAAAGAAAATGATATTCATAAAAGAAGTAAAAAATTATCAAACTCCAGTTCTAACAGAATACGTGACCGAAGAGAAATTACCGCCTCCTTCTTCCACACCCTCTATTCCATCATCTTTTTCTTGTCTCCCCATTTCTTTCTCCTCATCCTCTTCATCTAACCTCTCCTCCCTCTGCTTTCTTTTTTCCTTACCTTCTTGTATCTCTGTCAATTCACCCTCGGACTCTGGCCATGACAATACCTCCTCATTGGAGTCCTGACCCTCGATGCCAGCCAGCTTCTCCAATGCCACTGCAATCCTCCGCATGTCCTTCCTCAATCCACTCAACTCGTCCAAACCCTCCAGTTTCCATAAAACCTCTACCTTCCACTCCGCGTCCGTCTGTTGTTTCGCTTTTCTTGCTTTTGACCTTCTGGCCGTTTCCGCCTTGGCTTTTGCTCACACCTTGTCCACGTCGAAAGGCTTACAGGCAGCCTTGGCCTTGGCGCAGGGAGCGCAGGAAGTTGCATGACTAAAAAGAAGAAATAAAAAGAAAAAACTTAGCGAAAAAGAAAACAATTCAGGCAATTACTTACAGCAAATTTTGGGGGATGCAAAGTATCCTGAAGTCCACACATCTCTCGTACAGACTGCCCCCACCAACAACGGACATCCCCATTTCTCTTGCCAACTCCTCGTTGAAAGGAGGAAACGAGGGCGGTTGAAAAGTTTTCACCCAATTTTTACGCCGTTGTTGTTTGACGGCGGCAATGTGATCCAACTCCAGACGGTGAGCCAGATCATTCTGGCGCTCTTCTTCTTTCTGATGTGCCTCCTCTTCTTCCTGTTTTCTCTAAATTTCTTCCTCCAACCTTTTCCACTCTGCGATTTTCGCCTCTTTTCGGGTCCGACGCTCAAGTCATTCTTTCTCTTCCTGCTCTCGAAGCAGGGCCTCCGCCTCGGCACGTCTTCTGGCTAGTTGAGCCTCGTAACGCTCATCATTGGAGTCGGAGATATTTGCATTTGAGACAGCGTTGAACGACATGGTGGTAGAGTTTCAGGATTAAAAGTCCGCCAAGAAAGAATTTTAAAACCGGAGTCAGGTGATATTTATATTGCTTATGCATGGAAGCTTCGAGGGCTCAGCCTTAAAGGGGAGGGTACTGTCATATTCCGGAAATATGATAATTATGTAATTTCTTTCTCCTAATAATTCTCCTAAAATTAATAATAGTAGGATAGCATAGTAGACTACTCTCCTCCTATTCTGCACTTACTATAAATACTGAGTAGTTACAGTATAATTCCTTAGTCTGTAAATTAACGTCATCTAGTCCTAATCTCATCTTGTCCACTCCGACCCCTTCACTCGACCCCTTAGGACCTTTGTCTTGATGACTTCTATCACTCCGAGATACGCGACTAACCTCACGACCAGAGACCGGGGTGCAACACATAAGTTGAAGCCAAGGTCGTTCAATAAGTCGTTCTCTGCCCCGACGTCCTTGCCTCTCTGCCGGAGTCTTCTTTCTACTATTGCTAAGTACATTCCTCTCCGACGTAGTACATTACTCCAGAACGGAGTGTAGTTTCTATCTATCATTTTATACCTCCATCCTCTGGAATTCCGTCCTTGACAAGACTTAACAACATCTTTTGTCACTTATCTAACTTCACATTTTTGAACTCTTTAAAGTATCAAAGCACCCATCACAAACAGTAAGTGACCATTTGTGATAGAACAGCACTACTCAGTTGCAAGATCAGGTCTTGAATACAATATCTAGGTTCGGTACTATGTCTCTACTGACAGTCTTTAACTAACTGTCAAGTTCCCTTAAGCCAAGGACCTGGCTATGTATAGAAAGTGACTGACAATCACAGTGATTGTTGGTCAAGGATTGATAAGGATAAAAGTAAAGAGTGGGCAGAGTTTGAGATAAACAGTGTCTTAGAGGTGATATTGAGTTCTTCTGTCAGTGACTGACACTTAACCCTAAATTGAGGTAACTTAGAATTGGAGTACTTCAGTGTTAGAAAAGAACTCAATAAAGTTCTCAATTGATTGTTCTATATAAGTTACACTATTTGCATTTAATCTACAAGTCATTAGTCACTAGTTTGACTCTAGTCTATGCTATATTCTTTTAGTCATAGTTGAGGTAACTCATGACAGATGATAACTTGTTTCCTAGGTGGACCTTTGGTAGTCATGTTGATTTTTGGCCTAACCTTTTGATTATTGTTGAAGACAACATTATGCATTTCAATGACTTTCTTAGATGTGAGCTTTGGAAAAGCTTCCTTGATCTTGAGAATTTCCTTGTGTTGCCTTTGGTAACTTGGACAAATGACTTGGCCTTTGGATAGTGTTTGAACTTGGCTAATGTTATAACTTGGCAAAACAGCCAAGTCAATATTTATTTTTCTTTTCTTTTCTTTTAGTTAGTTATACTAGGATGCATGGAATACTAGCTAGGGTTAGGGTTAGTACTGTGTATAAGTAGTTCACCAAATCTAACAAGAACTCCATTAAGTTCTCCTTGTCAACTTGGATAAGAAGGGTGATTAAGTTATCTCAGGCTAAGTTGCTACAGCTAAAACACTTGCACTTGGTCTAGGGGAGATAGGAGGAGAGACCTTTGTCAGATTGGTTTTGACTATAGGTATGTTTGATCCTATTGAACTGGAAGGCCATACACTATCAAAAAGTCTTAGATGTTGTTGGCTGTGAGCTTGTTCCATCTAGATTCATAAATGGCTGTGATTAGTTCCCAGGCAGCAAATCCAAATGCCAAGATCTCTGGGAGATATTATCACCAGTTTTGTCGCCTAAGAGCCTTTGTTTAATGAACACAGTAATTCTTTGGAAAGAGCATGTGATGTTCTTGGCATCACCCATGAGGAATTCATTGGTACCAAAGAGAGAGGTCAAGGAGAAGTTACCATCCTACAGTTGTGGGTCTGTAGGTTGGTTTGCCTGATATGGGATAGTAGATGGTTCAAGATCCAGAGGGGTTACCAAGTTGTCAGTAGGGATGCTGCAAGATGCCATGTGGTGGGTGTTAGCCTCATTGTGGCCTTGAGGCATGTTGAACTGGAAGGGGGTTTCTGGAACCTCTTTGTCAAGCTGTTCTGCCCGATTTCCACTAGTGGCCTGGGTTTCCATTTGTTCAGCATAGTCCATGGATGAAGCATTGGAGGAGTGGGTAGACTGAGACCTATATTTGTTATTACCAGGAGCATTCTCTGGGCTGGTGTTCTTCGATATTCATTGAGCTGCCAGTTTGGTGTGGAGTTGCAGTACTGTAGGTGGTTTGAGGGGAGGGGGAAATTGTATGTATTCGCTAATTCTCTACTGGACGCTACCATTTGAGATGGTGGTAAGAGAGAAAGAAGCGATTGTTCAATGCTGCTACTTTAGAGCGTATATAACAACGATATAACAACGGAGCTTATTTACGTTTTCGTTGTCCGAGTCCATGTACACAGTAACGAACCCCGGACACATCTCTTGATCCCTGCTAGTAAGGCTGGGTCAACCAATCAAGAGCAGGACATACTGAGTGGGACGACATCCTCAGATTTTCCTCTGTAGTGAAGGAACGGTGTTGATAATATGCTAGATAGATGTTTGAAGGCGCGATATTTTGGAATGGGATCAGAAGTCAGTACATAGCACGACAGAAGCGACCAGTGACAGAATGACAGAATCTTCACATTTTCGTATTTGGCCGGCAACAATGACTGACCTAGCAGATCTTGAGACCATGCGCATTTGACACTTTTGATAAATAAAAAGTCAATATTGAACAGGTGTATGGCTCATGCTCACTGTCCCTCCTTTATGATTGATAGGTAATAGTTTCTCAAATTCCTGTGCCTTTCCATGAGTCCTTCCAAGAGTAGGAAGAAGTCGGTGCGATTGGTGTAGTGTTTTATGAGTTCAACACACGAGATAATCGCAGAGACGTGTACCTGTATCTTGCAGAGTCATGATAGCGCAAGCCATATGCCTTCCGCTGCTAGTTCATAATCTGCAGGGCTTACGAGAGTGAGAGCGAGAAAATAAAATCACCAAAGAACTATTATGGTGAGAAGAAGGCCAAATTTGATTTCTTTCCGCAACTCCAATCATGTCAGAAGGCCTTCTGCCCTCCACTCTCCAAAATATCCTCGACCAGTCCACTCTCAGGTGGATTTTTTGTGGTATGTCATTCACTTCTTGGTCTTTATAGTGCCTTATTTTACTCCAGGCGGCAAGGGCGGTGTAGGTCAGACATGGTCAACACTTCAGTGGCCCGTCAGCTGCTCACAAGCTCATCAGGGAAAACAACTACATCCTGCTCTCTAGCCATCCAACTGGCCAAAGTTCGAAAATCAGTGCTGCTTATTGTGCTTTCTTTATCACTGTTCACGAACTCGTGGAACTGACAGCTAACTTACTCAGTCTACCGATCCCGCGCACAACTTGTCTGACGCCTTCGGTCAGAAATTTGGCAAAGATGCAACAAAAGTCAATGGATTCGACAACCTGTACGCTATGGA
>Ga0157361_1000923_pt1 | contig 10560 bp, 7 predicted proteins | sample AttlaeALBM2_FD_111481 | JGI IMG/M metagenome (GOLD analysis project Ga0157361, IMG submission 111481) | Fungus gardens microbial communities from leaf cutter ant in Ribeirão Preto, State of São Paulo, Brazil - Atta laevigata ALBM2 | ecosystem: Host-associated > Fungi > Mycelium > Unclassified ...
AGAACTCAATGGAGTTCCCATTAGATTTACTGAACCCCTTATACACAATACTAACCCTAACCCTAGCTAGTATCTCATGTATCCCAATACAACTAAAAAAAGAAAAGAAAAAAGAAAAAGAAAAAGAAATATTGACTTAGCTGTTTTGCCAAGTTATGACAAGATAAAAGAAATATCTAGTATATATATGAGAAACTTCATAACACAGAATTAGTAAAGGGTTCAACATAGGCCAAAGGCCCAGATGAAAACCTTGTCTAGTATGTATGCTGTTATGAGAGCCCCAAAAAGGAACTAACTTCCCATGCTTTTGAATATCTGATCTATAACCTCAAGTTATATAATGGGGTCAAGATATAAATAGCATGGAGCTTAGATAATTAGATCATGTGACCAGGTCAGGTGATCATAGAATATTCTGGAAGGATATGTGATCATGGACTAGTAGTTGTATAGCCACTGTATAATAGTATAAGTAGTAGCCCAATCCAATGAAGAACTTTATTGAGTTCTTCCTGAACATTTACCTAGGATGATTACTAAGAGCTATCATAGCCCATTGATAACATAAGAACTTGATATCCAACAGTGACCTCGTACCTCGCAGCCTTACTACTCACTTACTCTTCATTGCTCTCGCTAGTGAGCATAGCACTCACAAGCATTTTGGATAGTGGGCCCTAGCTGTAAAGAGGACTTCTCAGTCAGTTAGGGACTGAGGGAGGAGACTGGGTACCAAGTCCAGGTATCTTGTTCAAGTCCTGACCTTGTAATTGGGCCTGTTTGCTATATTCTTCTTAGTATAAACTCCATGTTGCACTCCATTATAAGTAGTATATACAAGAGATTGGCAGTAATTCTTTAGAAAGCTACTTAGAGTAGAGGTCCTCTCCTTAAAGGCAATCATATAACAATATTATTAGGGCAGTAGTTAGTAAGACAGTAGGACTCTAGACAGGTGAAGAATTTGTGTCCTATTAGACATAGCCTTAAACAGTAGCCCTGGAAGAAGAAGGATCAACAGAATATGAATCATCATTTCCCTTACCATCACTACCATCTACCATGTCCTGCCAATAACAACAACAGCAGTAAGGAGAACCATCAGTAGCACCTATCTCTTGTTAACCACTACTACCTACCAGAGAAAAACAACTTCTCTCTATGATCGTTGTCCTGTAACAGCAGATATCTACCATGCTCCAATAACAACAAGGGAGCTGAGTTGAGATTGCTAGATCTCCTATATTTAGTGGAAAAATAGAGGAAGTGAGTGCATTTATCAATGCAGCTCAGTTGTATCTGAGGATGAAAATAAACAGAGAAGCAATAACAACCCAGATTGCCTAGATATTGTCATATATGTAGGGAGGAGTGGCAGAAGCATAAAAGGATAACTTGTTGGATGAACTAGCTAAGAAAGAGTCAGAGATAGAAACAGTAAAGGCATTATTTAAGAAGATAAGAGATGAGTTTGGAGAAACATCAAAGAAAGAGAGAAAGATCAAGCAGCTAAGGATAATAGAATAGAGAGGAAGAACATATGATGAGTACATGTAGGAGTTCAAAAAGGTCGCTAGGGAGAGTAGTTACAAGGAAATATCTCTTATCGAAGAATTCAAGAGGGGGTTAAATGGAGTAATTAGAAGAAAGTTGGCTAAGGCAGAGGAACTGCCAACCACTATTGGAGAGTGACAAGAGAGAGCAGTAAGATTGGATAGAAATCAGAGACAAAGCAGGGCAGAGAAAAGGATATTGGGGAGAAATGCAGTATGCCCTGGGGGAAATGCACAGCCAAGGGAGGATATAGGGGAGAATTGTATGGAGAAAGAGAGAGACAAATCATGTAGAGAGCTGGAAATAACAGTAGAGGATACCAGGGGCCAAGTATGCCCAGCCAAAATCAGATGGGTCCAAGAAGAAACCCAAATACAATGAATGTAGACAAAGGAAGGAAAGGAGATAGGACCTGCTATGTGTGTAGAAAGTGGGGCTATATGGCCAAAAATTGCTGGAAAAGGTAGAAAAAGGAGAGGGTAGTAAAAATGCCATAGGAGTTGGCAAAAGACAATAGAGGACAGTAAGCTCTCGACTGGCCTCCAATAATTTATATAGTGTATTACACCCAGAAAAACTAGGTAATAAATTAAATTCTACCAATACAACTGAGAGGACAAGAGATGTGTGGCATACACTACAGCTGCTAAGAGAGGTCTGGATGAAAGTGGGGTTAGAGAAGTTGGAAAACCATAAAGGAGTAGCAGTGAAAGTACTGTTAGATAGCAGGGCAACTGGTCTATTCATGGATACAACCTTTGCCAAAGAAAAGGGATTTAAAATGGAAAAGTTAAAAAATCCCCTCTTAGTAAGAAATATAAATAGAACAGCAAATGTGAGAGGAGCTATAATATACCAGGTTGAGTGCAATATGTTCTTCAAAGGACATATGAAAAGAGCAAGGATGGATGTGTGTAATCTGGGAAAAATGGAGGTGATACTAGGAATACTATGGCTAGCAGCCCATAACCCAGAGATAGACTAGGAGAAAAGGAAAGTGAAAATAATACGGTGTCTACCCATATGTGGAAAGAGAAAGCAGAAGGTAAAAGAAAAGGTAGTTGGAAAGAAAGAGTCAGAAAGAATGCCAGTGCAAAAGGCCTGGGATCATGTGATAAAGTTAAAAGAGGGGTTTGTGCCAAAAAAGGGAAAGGTGTATTCATTGTCAAGAGAAGAGAGAAAGGAGGTACAGGCATTTGTGGAGGACCAACTAAGAAAAGGATATATCTGATCTTTTAAGTCATCCCAAACTTTGCCAGTATATTTTGTAGCAAAAAAGGATAGAAAATGAAGGATGGTACAAGACTATTGATACATAAACTAGTAAACAATAAAAAATAGGTACCCCCTTTCTTTTATAGTAGATATATTAGATAGAGTAGGAAAGAGAAAAGTATTTACAAAGCTAGACCTAAGATAGGAATACAACAATATTAGAATCAAAGAAGGAAACAAATGAAAAACAGCATTTAAAATGTACATTGGCATCTATGAACCCATAGTTATGTACTTTGGGTTAACTAACTCCCCCGCCACTTTCCAAACAATGATAAATGACCTATTCTAGGATCTCATAAACTAAGGAGATACTGCAACCTTCATTGACAACATCTTAGTAGCTACAGATATAGAAGAAGGGCACAATGAACTGGTAAAAGAAGTATTAAAGAGGCTAAAAGAAAATGACCTATTTGTAAAACCAAAGAAGTGTAAATGGAAAGTAAGAGAGGTAGAATTTCTGGGAGTAGTGATTGGTCCAAGAGGGGTGGAAATGTAAAAGGAAAAGGTAGAAGGAGTACTAAACTGGCCAGTACCCAAAAACATCAAAGAGGTGCAAAAGTTCCTGGGCCTAGCCAACTATTACAGAAGGTTTATAAAGGACTTTACCAAAATAGCTGCACTATTATATGTATTGGTCAGAAAGAAGCAAAAATGAAAGTGGGAGAAGGAGCAAGAGAAAGCGTTTAAAAAACTCAAAGCAATGTTCACTACAGAGCCAGTTTTAGCTATTCCAAACATAGATAGGAAGATAAGAGTGGAGGCAGATGCCTCAAACTATACAACAGAAGAGGTATTGTCAACAAAATGTGAGGATAGGAAATGGAGACCAGTGGCCTTCATCTCTAAGTTATTAAATGCTACAGAACAAAACTACAAAATACACGACAAAGAGATATTGGCAGTAATTAGATACCTAGAAGCATGGAGACACTACTTAGAAGGGGCAAAACTCAAATTTAAAATCTGGACAGACCATAAAAACCTCCAGTATTTTATGATGAGTCAAAAATTAAACTGAAGACAAGCAAGATGGTGTTATGAACATTGAGTGGGACTACAACTATTATCAGCCATGGTCTGATAATGAGTGGTTAGTAGACGAAATGTTGGCGATGCTAGACAAGGACATTATTATGCAATAATGCATCAAATAATATCTTAGAACTCTAAGAGACAATGGACTCACAGAATAGACAGGACTCTTTGGAGAAATCTCGGACTATCTCTCTTTCTATTCCTGGACCTGTACCAAATGGGACAACACTGGACTAACCCATTATTAGGACACTGACTCGACTTATCACCTTTATCACTTCTATCACTAGACTATCACTTAACTAGTCATCTATAGTTACAACTAGTGTTACCACATTGTAACGTAGTCACAATACCTAGTTAGGATAAATACAGACCAGAAAGAGAAGGGAACGGCAAGTTCTCTCTTTCTGTATTCCCTCTGTATTCCCTCTGTATTCCCTTTATAAAATCTTACTCTGAGGAATCAGTACTCTTACTTGTCTTAGGACAATCTCAAGGGTGCTACTCAAAGTCTCACTCAAATCTCTCCTCCGATATAACTTCACTGAAAACCTTAGCCAGACCCTCTAACGAGGAGCGTAAAGATATCAAGTGTTAGATATAGGCTTCAAGTTGAAACACATATTCAACTGTGAGGTCTAGAGTCTTAACAGATAGCCCCTATACCTATCACAGTTTAATTTTATATTAAAGTACGTTCTAGGGAAAAGCATGGGAAAAGCAGATAAACTAAGTAGAAGGCCAGATTGGTAAAAGGGAGTGAAAAGAGATAACAAAAATCAGAAACTAATAAAACCAAAATAGGTCAGGGGAGCAGAAACGCTGGTAGAAGAAAGAGATCTGAAAGAAAGAATCAAAAGAGTACAGAAAGGTGACGAAAAGGTAGTGAAAGCAATAGAAGAGCTGAAGAAGGCAGGAATAAAAACATTGAAAGATGAAGAATGGGAAATAGAAGATAGGATAGTAATAAAGGAAGGGAGGATATATGTGCCAGAAGGGAAACTCAGGAGGGAAATAATACAATTGTACCATGACATTCCAATAGGAGGGCATGGAGGGAGATAGAAGACAACAGAACTAGTCATTAGGAATTACTGGTGGCCAGGAGTAACAAAGAAGATAGGAAGATATATGGATAGATGCAATGCTTGTTAAAGATACAAGAATTGGAGCGAAGTACCAGCAGGAAAACTAATGTCCAACATAATCCCAGAGAAACCATAGAGTCATATTACAGCAGACTTCATTACTAAGCTACTACTAGCTCAGGGATATGTCATGATGGTGATACCATGATACATATGGCTTAGTCACCTGACTATTAGCCATCCCAGAATCTTCCAAATTATTTAATAATCCTATTTTATTGTAATTTACCTTAGTTTCATTCTCCCTTAGGAAAACTCCACTCTGCTTGTACTCTTACTTCTTTCTCTTAAATATAATCCTACTGAAATCCAGAAGGAGCAAGTATAGAGGTAGGAACAACTTGTCGTTGAGGCCAAGCTCCCTAGAGCAAATTCCCCTCCTGGAGTCATTTCTAACAGGATATAATGCTATCTTAGTAGTGTGTAATTGCTTTAGCAAAATGACACATTTCATAGCAACAACAGAGAAAACGTTAGCAAAAGGGCTTGCAAAGCTGTTTCAAGATCATGTATAGAAGTTACACAGACTTCCAGAAAGCATTATATCAGACAAGGAAGTATAGTTTGCAGTAGGAATGATAAAGGAGCTAAATAACTTGTTGGGAATCCAAATGAAACTTTCAACAGCCTATCATCCTCAAACAGATGGGCAAATGGAAAGGATAAACTAGGAGTTAGAACAGTACCTGAGGGTCTTCATCAACCATAAACAAGAGCAGTGGCCAGATTGGCTTGGAATGGTAAAATTCATGTATAATAATAAAATTCACATGGTAACACATTCAAAGTAAACTATGGTCAGGATCTAAGGATGGGATTTGAGAGGAGAAAAAAGGGGAAATATAAAGTGGCAGAAAAATTTGTAGAAAAGATAAAAAAAGTCTAAGAGGAAGTGAAAGCAGTACTAGGGAAAGTGCAGAAGGAAATGAAGAAGTTTGCAAATAGAAAGCATGGGGAGGGAGAGAAATACAGAGTAGGGGACTTAGTATTGCTAAGTACAAAGGATTTAAAATAACAGATGAAAGGGAGAAAATCAGAGAAATTGACAGAACATTTCGTAGGCCCCTACAAAGTCAAGGGAATTGTTTCTAGTAATGTGATAGAGTTAGAACTACCTAAGTCTATTAAAATACACCCTGTAGTCAACGTAAGTAGAATACGACTCTATAAACTGCAGGTAGAGGGACAAAAGAAAATACCACTAAAACTGGTCAGTATTAAAGGAGAGGAAGAATTCAAAGTAGAGAAAATCTTAAACAAAAGAGTAGTAGGAGAAAAAGAAAATTTCTTAGTAAGATAGAAGGACTATATAGCTGGAGATACTTGGGAGAATAGAGAAAACCTAGAGAATGTAAAAGAGTTGGTAGAAGAGTTTGAGAGGAAGTATAGGGAAGAGGCCAAAGAACTAAGGCAATAGGAGCAGAAGAAAGAAAAAAAGAAATTTAGTTGAGAACTACCAAGGGAGTTTATGGCAAAATTACTACACAGTTGGGGGGAAAAAAGTATAAGAGAGAAAGGAAAAAGAGGTGGGACAAAAATTGGAGTTGATGGAAAAATTCCTCAGGACGAGGAAACTTGAAGAAGGGGCTATATTATTAGAGCCCCAAAAAGGAACTAACTTCCTATGTGTTTGAACATTTAACCTATAACCTTAAGTCATACAATAGGGTCAAGATATAAATAGCATGGGAGCTTAGATAATTAGATCATGTGACTAGGTCAGGTGATCATAGAACATTCTGGAAGGACATATGATCATGGACTAGTAGTTGTACAACTACTGTAGAATAGTATAAGTAGTAGCCCAATCCAACAAAGAACTCTATTGAGTTCTTTCTAAACATTCACCTAGGGTAATCACTAAGAGCTATCACAGCCCATCGATAATATATGCTGTATCAAATGTGAGATAATAGTGCTAATAAATCATGTACCTAAGCATTCCCATACTCTCTTTTTTTACTTAAAAATGCAATAGAAATTCAAATAAAATAAGGAAAATTTGAAAAAAATTTGGTGATTTACTTTCTCTTTTCTTCTCTTATTTTAGCAAATTTTAAAAGAATATGCAATTATCACAATCCTTCTCTTTTCATAATTTAATGCAAATAAATATGTGAGAGGAATATAATATATACAAATAATGCTAGCTTATTATCAAGTTTGCTTTCTCAATTCATAATCATTATTTTCTACTTGTAAGGCTTAGTCAGGTTGACCTTAACCTCACTCCTTATCTGAGTTAACAAGAAGAACTTGATAGAGTTCCTATTAGATTCTTGTACACTATATATATATTTACTAACTCTAACCCAGTTTTATTGTCTAGCGCTTTCCTATGAGTCACTTTACTCTCACATGTTCATTAATAAGGAAATTAAAAGAAAAGAAATATAAATATTGACTTAGCTATTTTGCCAAGTTATGACACTACTTTTCTTTGCCTTTCTCTTTGCTCTCTTATATCTCTTTACTCTCTTTATACCTTAACTAGAAGCCAGGCCCTAAGTGTAAAGGGAACAGTACTCTACAACTGTGGTGTAGAGCTTGGAGTGTGTAACTAAGCTATAAACCTAGTGCTTAGGGTCTATTGTGATCCTTATACACATAGAATTGACAACTGCTCATTAAGAGAGAAATCTAAAGTAGGGGTCTTCTTAAAGGCAATAGTATACATTTATTCTTAGAATAGCTATAAATAAACAGTAAGACAATTGTGAGAGATGAATTTTGTTAAAGAAGAGCATCAGGCTAGGAGAGCTAAAGAGCAAGCACAGTAAGATCTTCCAAATATTACTCTTGCTTCTATTTTGAATAGAGAAAGAGAAAGAGGAAAACAACAATCAAAATTCTCTTTGACTTCTGTACATGTTCTACAAAATCTTGAGGATGCTATATGTTATGACTTGGTAAAACAGCTAAGTCATTATTTATATTTCTTTTCTTTTTCTTTTTCTTTTGGACTTACTACACAGGAAGGAGTATGGGAAAGTGTCATGTCACAAGTGTCACATGAATAGAAAGTCACAGGGTAATGTCACATGATAAGTCACATGATGGGTGTAAGAAAACAGTACACAGACTATATAGTAGTTATATAAGTAGTATAGAAAATCTAACAGGAACTTTATCAAGTTCTTCTTGTCAACTCAGACTTGGAGTGGATTTAAGTCACCTTGGCTAAAGTCTTACACTATACTTGATTTGCATAGATGTCAACTTGCTGAGTAACAACAAAGGGCAACTCAAGAGCATAGAGGAGTAGAAGTAGAAAGACAAAAACAGGTGGAAATCAATCAAATAATAGAGGGATAGAGGAATGAGGATATAGATACTCTAGATTATGAAGGGCAGTAGAATAGAGGCAGTAATGGAGACCTACATGTGGATAGGAATATGCAGGAAAATATTCTGAGAGTTATGAGTAACATATTTCACTGATTGTTAGTATATGAATATTGATCAGGTTTAATAGGATGTTAGGGAAGGAAATATTTAAGAGTGGGATGTAAAAGATGATGTGATTCAGATATGAGGATTTTTGAATACCAAAACTCTATATGCTTAACAGTTAAACTAGAATCAAGATGCTATTATTTCAGTTGTTCCAGATAATATCCCACTACTTATTCTTTACCCTGCATCTTATCTACTGGCTAGAAAGCCATTCTTAGAGAACAATATTCACTATCTCAACTTGGGCATATTAACTGTTATTTGTTCTTACTGTCATGCTCTTCACTTTGACTGTGAGAAGCTAAGATTCTCATTGGTCAATTATCCTAAGTTTGGCATGTGTTGTCTGTAAGAACAGATCCAATTATCCCTTTTTACTGGAACCCTTCACAACTACTTAACTAGAGATGATTATTCCTCAAGAGAATTTTGCAATAATATATGGCAGTATAATAAAGCATTTGCTATGACTTTAGTAGGAGTCAAAATTGACAACTCTATGACTAGACAGTTTGGCCCTTATTGTTTCAAAATTCAGGGAAAACTTTATTATCTTACTGGTGCTCTTCTTGTTAAGACTCTAGATCTCAGTTGAATATACATTTCAACTTGAAGTCTATATTTAATACTTGATATCTTTATGCTCCTTGCTAGAGGATCTAGTTAAGGTTTTCAGTGAAGTTATATTAGAGAGAATAGATATCAACAAGACTTTGAGTAGCACCTTTGAGGTTATCCAAAGACAAGTAAGAGTACTGGTCTTTCCAGAATAAGATTATAGAGAAAATATATAGAAAGAGAAAACTTACTATTTTCTTCTCTTTCTGTTTTGTATTTATTCTAACTAGGTATTATGACTATGTTATAATGTGGTAATATTACTTGTAACTAAAGTGACTAGTTAAGTGATAGTCCAGTGACAGAAGTGACAAGTTGAGTCATTGTCTATAAATGGGTTAGTCCAATGTTGTCCCATTTAGCTTAAGTCTAAAGATAAAGAAGAAATAGTCCAAGATTTCTCCAAAGAGTCTTATCTATATCCTAAGTCCAATGTTCTAAGTTCTAGACATTCAATACATTACTACATTATAATGTCTTTATCTAATAATACTAATATCTTGTTAACTAACTATTCATTATCAGACCATGGTTGATAGTAATTGTAGTCTTACTCGATGTTCATAACATGGACTACTTCTTTTATTTAGGTTATCTCATTTGTACAATGGCTCAGTCAGTATCTCACTAGTAAAGCATGTTCTTTACTCAATAGATCTTATGTCTTACTTTTCCTTTATCTCATAGTACATAGATACATATACAGTAGATACTCTCCTATATTCCTTATGCTTTACCAATTGTATTATTCCCTTCCTTTCTCTATCCTCATCTTATCCTTGAGTTTTTACTTGAGTATTGCAACCTGAGTTACTTCTTAAGGTTGTAATATTTCTAGTGTTATTGGGACTGTAGTAATCATTGAAGAATTGATAGAGATAGGTCCAAATTGCTATGACTTAGCAAAATGGCTAAGTTAATATTTATTTATTTTTTAGTTTCTAAAGATTGGACACATAGGACAGTTGGATGAATTGGAGCACATGGGACTTCATAAATAGAAGTAAATAGTGAAAGGTATATAAGTAGTATACAGAAATTGAACAAGGACTTTATCAAGTTCTTCTTATCAACTTAAATAAGGAGTAGGGTTAAGTGTTCACTACTCAATTCTTATACTAATGAAGTTTGTGACAGAAGGTTGTCCTTGATACAATATTTCTACTAGTATTATGAGATATTCATATTATTTGCATTATCTGACATTTTCTTTTCTAGTTAGTCATTGAAGGTAATTCACTTACTTTGTACTGAGGCATTTAGATTTGAGATAACATCTAGTCAAGCCTTAGAAATATAGCTGACCAATTCTCCAAAGGTCCTTTCTATGTATCTTTCTAGTCCTCTAAAGTATTGAGGAACTGATCATAGTATTGTTCTCCTGAATAATCAGTCTTATAGCTGTCATTTAATAGAATATCATCCTCTAGATAGTCAGTTGATAGGGAGTCTGAGAGAAAAT
>Ga0157361_1000924_pt1 | contig 10546 bp, 9 predicted proteins | sample AttlaeALBM2_FD_111481 | JGI IMG/M metagenome (GOLD analysis project Ga0157361, IMG submission 111481) | Fungus gardens microbial communities from leaf cutter ant in Ribeirão Preto, State of São Paulo, Brazil - Atta laevigata ALBM2 | ecosystem: Host-associated > Fungi > Mycelium > Unclassified ...
AAGGGAACAGCAAGTTCTCTCTTTCTGTATTCCCTCTGTAAAATCTTACTCTGAGGAATCGGTACTCTTACTTGTCTTAGGACAATCTCAAGGGTGCTACTCAAAGTCTCGCTTACATCTCTCTTCCAATATAACTTCACTGAAAACCTTAACCGGATTCTTTAAAGGAGCATGAAGATATCAAGTGTTAGATATAGGCTTCAAGTTGAAATGTATATTCAACTGTGAGGTCTAGAGTCTTAACAGCTCCAATATTTGCTTTCTCTCTTTCCTTCTAGCCTTGCTCTTAACAAAGCAAGAGCATGCTTTTCTTTGAGCAAGTTGCTCATGAGGGAGTCATATTGTTGTAGAGACATTATGTTATATCTCCACAGTAGTACGAAATTAATGTTGAGTCTTGCTAGTTACAACTACGTCTGCTAGGGCACAAGATCTTCACCCAGCCAGATGCCTACTGCCCTACTAACTACTGCCCTAATAGTACTTTGTCTATCACCCAACAGATGGGATCTCTAATCTAGACAGCCCTTTAGAGGTAACCATTACTCTTCTGCATGTACTAACTCACAATAGAGTTATAGCACAAAGTTTATACTAAGAAAAGGTACAAGTATATTATTAAACACCACTTATTTGTAAGGTCAGGTCTTAGAAATGATACCTGAGTTTGGTACCACTCTTCCACTTACTGTTCCTAACTGACAGTGAAGTCCCCTTAAGCCAAGGGCCCAGCTATGTATGGAGGTGGTTACTGATTGTGATGATTGGCGACAGAGGGTTGACTTGTGATGAGATAAGAGAGTGAGTAGAGTCTAAGGTGGACAGTGCTCTGAAGTGAATTGAGTTTTAGTGTAAGAAAGCTAAACTCCAAGCCAGAATAAAGCCAACTGCTCTTTGTTCAGTGATTGACAAAGAGAACTCAATAGAGTCCCTGTTAGATTTGCTACACTATATATACAATTACTGTTGTAGCTATGTGTCTTGTCTCCCATAGTCCTCATGTCCATCAGCTGACTTCTTTGTCACATGCTGTGACCATGACCAGTGACATGACCATTCTATGACTGTTGTCACACCTTTGTGACTCTGTGACTTGTCATATGATATCTTCTGTGCTCCACCTTAGTAATAAAAGAAAAGAAAAGAAAAGGAAAAGAAATATTAAATAATGACTTAGCTATTTTGCCAAGTCATGACACTATTCCTTTGTGTCAATGTTACACTTCACAACAGTGACTGGATCACTTGTATGTGATTTTTGATTCTTTGGGTCCCATAGTTGGCCTCACTTAGATTTGTAGATGAAGTGGCTAGTGTGTATAAGCCTCTAGGCTAGCTAGCTCTCTGTGCCTTCTTGCATCTAGGTCAAATTTGATCAGGACTCATATTTGCAACAGTGGATTCAGAAGAAAGATGGATCATACACAGATGGTCATCATGTGGCCTGATGAGAATATAAATATAGTGAGATCACAAAGATTTGGATGGGGTCACAAAGAGCCATCTAGACAAAAAGCTCAGTTATAAAGCTGGTTAGCTATGTTTCTGTCATAAATGGATTGAACACTCATGTTATCAAGTGTCAACCTTCCCATGGCCTGATCATCAGTAGATAGTGTTGCATTTATCATGGTGCTTCTTGTTGGCAGAGGCATGACGTTGCAGTGAATGACCTTTTTTATTTTTACATATCACCTATCATTTCCTTTCATTAACTAATTATGATCACTCAATTGTAGCTAAAAAATAGGCTAATGGACTACCAGGGGATGTTTGAACCAGAACTATACAGTTCATGATATTTTTCATATTTTCTTCATATATAAAGGACATTAGATAGAAATAAAATGGTAGTTGTTCACATAACTTTGTGTTAGACTGAATACGTGTTCTTAAGACTTCTCTTTTCTTGAAGCTAGTGTGAACACATTGATTTGTAAATCAAGCACATACACTTGAGTTAGTTAAAGTACCTGAACAATACAATGCTCTATACTATCCTATATGATGAGCTTGATAGCTTGCACAGAGCAGTACTGACTAAGACAGTGAATGCAATCCATAGCTTCTTTAAAATAGCACAATTGATTATTTTGAATCAGACCAGTGGCTGAAGTGCTTATGGTATTCCACCTATTATAGAGTCAAAGCATGGCACTGGAAACCAAATAACTCATGGGAGGGTTCCACTAGCTGTTTATCAAGTAGACACAAGATGTCTCAGTCAAATTAAGGGCAATGCCACCAGCTTTCAGACTGATGATAAATATGGTGATGTTGACGTTGGACACTGAATAGACAATGAGAGGATTAGCAGATACACTTAGACAGGAACCATACTAAAATGTTTGATAGTTGCATATGGCACCTTCCAAATGACAGATCTGGCCATTAGATTAGCGGTAACAATGGTTCAATAGAGCATCATCCAGTCAAGTAAGATTTTCAGCTTTTTGAACATAGTCTTGCCAGGGCCAATCATACTGTTTGTCGCTAAACTTCCAATGTAACAACTTGCACTCACAGGCTTTGTCTTGGTGGCAAAGATTGAGCAAAAATATAACCTTCAACATGACAGCCAACTTACAGAAGTAATTGACTCTCATAATATAGGGTCAATGAGAGAACTATAGGAAGCAATTCATGTCAACAAAGGCATTAAATCAATGTCAGTGCAAGTACAAACAGAAGGGATGTGCATATTAGTATGTTAATTAAAGAATAATATATCGAGGTCTATACAAAGGAGAGCAGAAACCCTCACCTATTTCTCAAACTCCTCACATCTATCAAATAGATCCTTGGGAAGCTTGTCTTTCCTCTAGTCCCAAGGTCTGACATCAACACTCTCACACCAATCCAAACAAATGAGAATCATTTCAAAACTATACACATTAGCCAAAAGTGGGTCTTGATACTCTTATTTACACTCTGTCATCTATGAGGATGCAGGCTATGGAAAAAGTGACCTTGCTAAGATGGTCTTCCTTTTGAATGGAAAGCCAGTTGACGCACTAGTCCTCATCATTTATATATCTCCCTAGGATACTGTTGAGAGGTAGTGGGTGAAAAACTTCATAGGTTACCGAGGCAAATAGTTTAGATGTCTGAATTTCTGATATGTAACCTAGATAAAGTTATCCCTTGACAACTCTTTGAAGTGTCTATCTAACCTGTAGTAGGGAAAAAAGTCATAGCCCATGATACTCTAAAGGCACTCTGTGCCGATGTTACTGGTGGTTTGTATGGCAAACACTATGAGTGCAAACTCAAACATCTTAAGAACTAAAGAGAAAACAACTAATGAAGAAGCTTGGAAAAGTGGAATTAACTACAGGAAGCTGTCTTCAATATTCTTAGAAAGTGAACTATACAAGATCTGATGCCCTTGAATATTCTATACATGCATATAATCTATAATACAAAATCTTCATTGTCATATGCTTCTTTCAACAAGCTATGGGCGAAAAAAGTGGATGGAGAGGAACAAGGCTTAGCATAAGGGAGGGACTGTAGGAAATATAAGCTTATTGATGATGGTGGATGGCCACTGCTTAAGGGAACATCAGTCTATATCCCAGTACCAGTCATCCAGAACTCACTCACTCATGATGTATATGGCAATCAGCTCGGGACCTACATAATCATAATAGGGATTGAGAATGTCTATCTTATCTACTAAATACCCTTCCTCAAATCCAAAGATATTACTGGGATTACCAAAGTCCAATGCATCATAAGCATGATAGAGATTCCAAAGCAATGTCAAAATAAATTAACCAGTAGATACCACAACTGGCATACTATGTGCCATTGTTGCTGCTGCCACAATCTAAGAACTAGCGATCACAAACATACCACCATTAGCAAGGATGACATGTGCACAGAGTATGAATTTATTGACTCATGACATAAGGGTGAAGATAGATGAATCTCAGGGACAAGAAAAGTGGAGACTCCAGTGAACAAGAGAGATTTTGCCATTTTGCAACCCCTGTAAGAGGAAGCTGTTTTGGCAATGATCACAGTATAGTTATGATAGTGTGTGGCTGTTTTGAGAAAGGTCTCGACTGTTCTTGACATACCCAGCATTGGCATAATTTTGCTTGATCAAAGTCATCAAATGGTTCAAGACATGAAGAATTTAATCATACACTCTAGATAAACATGATCCTTGTGTTTTTTGACTCATTATCCTATTTTCATCCATCCAGAGGGAAGTGGCAATGTCCTGGAAGTTGAGAAGGGTGGCGGAAAGACCAACAAGATGGACAAATTCATTGGTCTGCTCTATACAACAAATGGTACAGACAATAATAGCCTTGAGAACAGAGGCAAAATAGACAATGAATTTTGCTAACTAGATGATTGAAAGGTGACATAAATGCATATACTAGACATCAGAGAATATCAGAGGTATACATACATAGACAATCAAACCTGTGTCAGATTCCAGAGCACCTACAGAATAGAAAAGCGCTGTTAGAAAAGTTGAGGCTATAAGAATGATAGTTGTTGAGTAGGTCAGGCAACTTACTATGGAAAAAATGGAGGTTTCTTTCAGACATACCTATACAAAAAATTCAACTATGCAATGGTACTTTAGAGCTGTAGACAAAAAATAAGCTGTGTATTTGTAGTTGACGATGCACTGGCCTTGAGCCAGCTAGATTAGAAAATATCAGATTATTAGCATGCAAACTCACCATGAAGAACTAGAAGCAGAGTGAGGTACAAAGCTTTGGATATATGGAGTAGGCTGGGGACTAAAAACCAAAAAAAGAACAACTATTCTCCCAGAGCCCAAGTTAATCATACTTCTGGGCTGAAGAAAGTCTTGCATATCAGCTGGACGCCATGGGCATCATCTTCTTTGAGAGCTCAAATATTATATTAAAGGAGTTGACAAAGGGCATACTGCTTGCCTTCCACATGGTTGACATATGTGTTATCACAGAGTCTTGATGACTTAGGGACCACTCGAGATGAGTGTTTAGGAAGAACTCAATGGAGTTCTCCATTGGATTGGACTACCTACTTATACTACTTTACAAGTGGCTATACACTACTAGTCCACAATCACATGTCCTTCTGGAATGTTCTACAGTCATCTGACCTTGTCATGTGATATGCTTACTTAAGTTCCCATGCTATTTATATCTTGTCTTTATTGTGCAACTTGATATTTGTGATCAGGTACTTGAACACGTGGGAAACCTTTTCCTTCTTGGGGCTCTCATAATAATACGATTGATAGGTCTGTTGCTCTTGCTTGCTCAACCAGTGGAAGAGGTCAATACAAATCTCATTCTGGGTGTTTAGCCATGCCTGAGCTATAGAAAAACAAAGAAAACTCCCATAGTTCACCTACCTTGAGCTTTGCAATAGAAGTCTCTACTTGCAATAGCTGGCCATTCAGCTCATCCCAATATGTCAACACCTACCTTGCTCAAGCAAGCTCTGTCTTCAGCACCTTAATGATCATGTCAGGGCTTTCAGGGTTATTGTTCTGGCTTAAGGATGACAAGTCCAAGTTAAGGCCTACCTCCAATGCTTTGTTTGCATATACGAGCTTTGTATCCATTCTTCTCAACCTCCCTGCTTGCTATCTCTATTGCTTGGGAACTAGCATTTGTTCAGACATGGAATTTTGGACCTTGAAACACAATGTGTGCTCACTGGATGATAAGGTATCTTTGGAGAAATCATAAAATGAGAAGCAAGATTCTCAGTAGCTAAATGCATCACACCCTCAGAGTCATATTTAGTGTCTGAGGATTGAAGTAGGGAGATCAAAAGAGTTTCATATTGATAAGATGTCTCAACAGGCTCTAGCTTAATGATATAGTTAACTGGGATGTTCTATATTCACTCTTTTCTAACTTTGTCTTTCCAAACTTGGACCTTTTGTTGAAATGCTATGAAAAACATGTAACCTGGTGACCAGCTATATTGAATACGCTCTGAGCCTCAATGAATGTTAGGAGAATGTGAGGAAGTCAATAAGTTGCTGCATGCATCAGGCTTTAAATCTGTTGAAATCTGGTGATCCAAAACAGGGTAGCTGTCAAACAAACAATCACGTATGTCATAGGCAGCAAAAGGAAAAAACAAGGGCTTTTCTTCTTTTGAGGTACTTGGTTTGGTTTGACACACAACAGCAGAGATCATCAATAGTCAGACATTAATCAAAAAATAATACCTCCCCTTGATCAATGTGTGTTTGGGTTGTTAGTATACACATGTGTGTGGTATCTTGCCAATGGAATTTCCTGAGAGGACAGGAAAAAATATAGCAAACTCAGGGAAAGGATAAAAAAATAAAAAGAATAGGAAGTTGGATATGTCATATCATAGAAATGCATGAGATACCCAATTGAGTACTCCAGAAATGATGGCATTACATGTGATTACCTGACTTAGTACTCCAGGAAAGGACAAAACCCAAAACTGGTACTCTAGGGAAGGACCAAAAGGTGACAGGTCTTCATTTTTGCCTTTGACCTGTGTCTTTCTGAATAAGCCAATGTTAACAGGAGTCTGATTTATACGCTGGATATGAAGAACACAATGTCTATGAGTTACTTGATTAGATTTGCTCCTGTTTTTTTGTTTATTGTACTTACATTGACTAAGCCCACTAGATTCCTGAAGTCACTGAAGTTCTAGGTCATTTACATAATGCAATTGCTCTGAATGATATAACTATAGGAGGGCCTACTGTTTGCTGCCAATGGTATAAATTCCCCTAATTGCTGACCCAAGAGATAATTCACAACATCTCAGGAGCCTTTCTTTTTTCTTTTTCAGTAGGGTAAAAACTGGTAATCCAGTGTAGGGCAAATGCATGCAAATGCTCTATAGTGTGGGCTTGGATCTTGTCTGACCCACTAAAAACCCTAGGTATTTAAACCTTTCCATGTTCCCTACCAGGGTAGAGTTCCAGTCTTACGACTCCCAGTCTCTTGGGCAGATCCAATAATTCAAGGCTTTCACCTAAGTTATTTCTTTGTTTGTTGTTTTTGTCTCTTTCTATTTTTTGTGAAAGTTTTTCTACATTTCTATCTTTTTCTTGATTTTATCTTCTATTTTTATTATAGTTTTCTCTGTCTCTAGTTTGTTGTTTATTGTTTCTTTCCATTTTTTAGTTGCTTCTTCTTTTGTGAGTTTTATATTATCAAAAATTCTTTTTTTTCTTATGTTCTATATCATCCATGTTGTCTCCATTATTATTTCTATATATCTTTCATTCAGCCATTCTGGTGCTAGTTTTTCCTTTTCTCTTAGTTTTATTGCTCCTAGGCCTCTTAGTATTTTAACATTGGGTTTTATCCATTGGAAGTTTTTGTTGTTTTTCTCCCACATTTTCTTTGCTTCTTGCTATATATCTTCGCTTTTGTTTAGTTTGCATTCTGTTAGTATGTGGTCTATTGTTTCTATTTCTCCACATTCACATATTGCTTTGTCTTGCCAATTTGGGATCCTTTTAAACTAGTTACCTACTTTGTGGTGATTATGTATAAGTTTCTATATAAAGTCTTTTACTTTGAATGGGATTTTCTTGTTCTTTAGTCCATTCCATATGTCTTTGTTTGTTATTTGGTTTCCTGTTTTTCTTTTGTGTTCTTCACATGTTTCTCTTATTCTTTCTTGTGTTGGTTTTCCTCCTGGTTTTAGGTTCTTCTCTCGGAGTATCAGTTCATAAGATGTTTTTTGTGTTAGTTGTCTCATTTCTGCTCCTTCTATTTTATATTTTGTTGGTATTTCTTCTACTTTCAGTTCTTTTTCACTTTGTCCTTCTTCTTTTTTGAGGGTTTCTTCTAGTTCTTTAAGTATTTTTATGTCATTAGTGTTATGAACATCGAGTGGGACTACAACTATTATCAGCCATGGTCTGATAATGAGTGGTTAGTAGACGAGATGTTGGCAATGCTAAATGAAGACATTATTATGCAGTAATGCATCAAATAATGTCTGAGGACTCTAAAGAGACAATGGACTCATAAAACGGACAAGACTCTTCAGAGAAACTTCAGACTATCTTCTTTCTTCTATCTTTGGACTTGTGCTAAATGGGACAACATTGGACTAACCCATTATTAGACACTGACTCACCTCTGACTCACTTGTCACTGATCTGTCACTTAACCAGTCACTCTTAGTTACAAGTAGTGTTACCACATTGTAACAACTGTTACATCCCTAGTTAGGATAAATACAGACCAGAAAGAGAAGGGAACAGCAAGTTCTCTCTTTCTGTATTCCCTCTGTAAAATCTTACTCTGAGGAATCGGTACTCTTCCTTGTCTTAAGACAATCTCAAGGGTGCTACTCAAAGTCTCGCTTACATCTCTCTTCCGATATAACTTCACTGAAAACCTTAACCGGATCCTTTAAAGGAGTGTGAAGATATCAAGTGTTAGATATAGGCTTCGAGTTGAAATGTATATTCAACTGTGAGGTCTAGAGTCTTAACAATTAGTGTCTCTTGGTGGGCCCAATATTATTTCTCCTTTGTGTTTTCTTATGTGGTATTCTAGGTTTCTCCAGATTTCTTTGTTTTTTGTTTCTAAGTAATCTAATTGTTCCCATTGTTCCATTTTGTCGTGGATGTCCATATTTGTTTTTTTAAGTTAGATATTATTGTTACTTTCCCTTTTTCTTTTGTAGCTTCTGTTATGAGAAGTATTTCTATTTTCTCTTTCAGTATATTATTGCCTACTTCAAAGAATCTATATACTTCTTCCTTGTTCATTTCATCTTTTCCTTTCCATCCTATTTTTATTTTTGGTTCTATTTGTTCTTTTATTATTTTTTCTGGGATTTCTGTTATCCATATTGTTTTTTCTTGTGTGTTTTGGTTTTTAATTTCTACTGGTGGTCTTAAGAAGTTGTTTTCTTTATTATTTCTCTTTTTGTATCTTGGGTAGCTTCCAAATATTCTTATTGCTTTTTCAGGTATTCTATTGTCTACTATTCTTGGGTTTATTTTTATTATATCTGTTCTTGAACTTAAGTTATTATTATTTTTTGTTGGTGTTGATGGCATCTCTTGGTTTATTTCTTTTCCAGGTCTGAGGCATTCTGTTATCTTATCTAGAATTTTCTTTGCTAGTCTTTTGCAGAACCAGTGTGTGCTGTTGCTTTTTGTGAATTCTTTTAGTTGTCCTATTTCTATTATTTTGTGCTCTTTTCTTAGACATGTTGCTAGTTTTTTATTCCATGAGTAGTTGTCTTCTATGCCAATGTGATGCCATATTGGTAGTAGTTTTCTTGGTTTTGGTCCTGCTTCTAGTACATTGTATCCCACTTTATATTTCCTACCAACTTTGATCATTTCATTAATGAATTTTGGAATTGTGTCTTTTTTTCTGGTTTCATTCCATGATTGGAATATCCAACTTATTTTATTTTATTTTTCTATTTTGGGTGCTTTTTGTAGGTTATTGAAAATTATTTGGTCTACTACATATGCCCAGTCTGGTCTTTTGTTTTTTGGGGCAAGATATTTCTTTAGCCACATTATTTGTATTGCTTCTATTCTCATTTTGTCATGACTTGGCAAAATGGCTAAGTCAATATTTATATTTTCTTTTCTTTTCCTTTAGATTATTACTAAGGTGGAGCATGGGAAATATCACATGACAGTCACAGAGTTACAAAGGTGTGACCAAGGTCACAGAATGGTCACATTATGTCACACATAGACAGCATGTGATAAAGAAGTCAGCTGATGGACATGAGGACTGTGGGAGACAAGGTGCATAGCCACAATAGTAATTGTATATATAGTGTAGCAAATCTAACAGGGACTCTATTGAGTTCTCCTTGTCAAATGCTGATAAAGGAGCAGTTGGCTTTATTCCGGCTCAGGAGTTGGCTATTCTGACAGACAGCCACAATTATAGGGATGAGTGCATTTTCAGTAATTGCAGTTTTGAACTTTTGTATGAACTTGTGTATGGCAAGGGATATATGTGCACCATCCTGTTTTATTGGCAAAACATGCACAAAACTGGGAATAGACTACATAGGCATCAGTGCTGAAGACATGCAATGGAAGTGGTTGAACACATGGTCTAGTTGCAGTATATATCTTGGGAAAAACAGAGCAGAGAACTGGAGCTCGAACATTGTGGCTGTCTTCAATGATGTCGTCAAAAAGTTTGCCGCGGGCATTCCAGTATCTTGATCGTCAACGTCATTTGAGTTCGGAGCATGAAGGCCTCCCTTGTGGAGCATGAATTTGGGCCCCTAGGGCTTCCAGAGGGGATCCCCATGCGGATCTGATGGTGTCATGAATGATTGCAGAGACCATCTCCCTGGGCACTGTATCTGTGAGATGGATGAGCTCTGATGAGATGGTCCAATTTTTGAAAATTCGTCAAATTGCTTGTAATGGACTAATTGTCAAAAATCAGTCAAGACTCGACTAACATAGATAACCTTCAACACCTTCTGGAACATGCCTACACGAAATTCGTTCAATAATTTCACTCATCTCTTCAACTCCATGGATGAGGCCTGCGAAAATCTTCGCTGAGTG
>Ga0157361_1000925_pt1 | contig 10518 bp, 9 predicted proteins | sample AttlaeALBM2_FD_111481 | JGI IMG/M metagenome (GOLD analysis project Ga0157361, IMG submission 111481) | Fungus gardens microbial communities from leaf cutter ant in Ribeirão Preto, State of São Paulo, Brazil - Atta laevigata ALBM2 | ecosystem: Host-associated > Fungi > Mycelium > Unclassified ...
GGCACCAAAGCCGATGGTGGCCGCCTCCAGCACGACCACGTCGTAGCCCGCTTCGGTCAGAAACAGCGCCGAGGAGAGACCGGTAAAGCCGCCGCCGATAATACAGACGTCGCACTGAATACTCTCCTGCAGCGCAGGCCAGGGGGCGTGCGGATTAGCGCTGGCTGCGTAATAGCTCTCCACATGGTGCATCACATTCTCCTCAGGGTCGTGCCCGGTGATAATCGCTGGCGGCCTGAATAAAAGCAGCAAACAGCTGGCGTGAAACCGGGTTCTGCTCAGACTGCCACTCCGGATGCCACTGTACCGCCAGCGCAAAAGGGTGATGACGCAGGCTCACCGCCTCAATCACGCCATCTGCGGCGCGTGCTTCTATGCGCAGCTGCGGACCCGGCGTGCGTACGCCCTGCGCATGCAGTGAGTTAACGGCGAAGGGGGCCTGGCAGTCAGGCAGCTGACTCAGCAGCCCGCCCGGTTCCGGCGTGACCAGATGCGCCGCAGCGTACTGTTGCGACAGCGGCCGGGCGGGGTCTTCACGGTGATCCTGAAACCCGTCAACCTGATGCAGCTGACGATAGAGCGCGCCGCCATTGGCGACCACCAGCTCCTGCAGGCCACGACAGATACCCAGCAGCGGCATCTGCCGGCTGGTGGCCCAGGTAATGGCCGCAAAGGCCAGGCGATCGCGCCCCGGATCGCTGTGCGCTTCACTGCCCGCTTCGCCATAGTGCCAGGGTTCAATATTGCTGGGGCTGCCGGGCAGCAGCAGGCCGTCCAGCAGCGCCATGCTTTGCGCCAGCAGCTTTGGTGCCTGCAGCAGCTGATGCGGCAGCGGCAGCGGTACGCCACCGGCCGCGACCACCGCATCCGGATATTTATTGTGCAGCGTCTGAGCGGGGTGGGGACCGGCCATGTTCTGGCACATCACTATTCCGATCAGCGGTTTTACAGCATCTGTCATCATCGGGTTACCACGCTGAGAGTGCTGACGCTCTGCCGGCAAATTCAGGCAGGCGTTTAAGCGAGCCTGTTATTCTCAATCTAATCTGCCCGCGCCGAACTGCAAACCAGATTGTTACATTTGCACACTATTTGTGTTGGCGCTATGTTAGAGCTGTAGTTCGGAATTAAAGCATCGCGCAAACCTCATTAACGGTAACTGGCGGGTGGTATATGACGAATATCGTGGAAGTAGAAGATTTCACGCGGCACAGTGAAGAGAAGCGAACAAGCGCGTTCCAGCTGGAGGTGAAAACCTGGCTGGAACGCCATCCCGAAACGCAGTATGTCGATATCCTGTTAAATGATTTAAATGGTGTTTTTCGCGGTAAGCGCATTCCGGTTGCCGCGCTGCCAAAGCTGGAAAAAGGGTGTTACTTTCCCGCCTCTGTTTTTGCCATGGATATTCTCGGCAACACCGTTGAGGAAGCCGGTCTCGGACAGGCACTTGGCGAACCCGACAACCTCTGTATTCCTGTTCCTGGCACGCTTATCCCTTCTGCTTCCGATCCCCAACGCATTGCCCAGCTGCTGCTGACGATGTGCAACCAAGATGGCACTCCCTTTGACGTTGAACCCCGAAACGTGCTGAACCGGCTGTGGCAGCAGCTGCGCAATCGCGGGCTGTTTCCGGTGGTAGCGGTAGAGCTGGAGTTCTATCTGGTTGATAAGCAGCGCGATGCCGGCGGCTTTATTCAGCCACCGTGTTCGCCGGGCAGCGCAGAGCGCAACATGCACTGTCAGGTTTACTCCGTGGACAATCTCGACCATTTTGCTGACGTGCTGCGCGATATCGACGCGCTGGCGCAGCGGCAGGGTATCCCGGCAGATGGCGCCCTGGCAGAAGCCTCACCGGGCCAGTTTGAGATCAACCTGCATCACACGCAGGACATCCTTAAAGCGTGCGACGACGCGGTGCTGCTGAAGCGACTGGTGCGGCAGGTAGCGGAAAATCACGGTATGACCGCCACGTTTATGGCGAAGCCCTATGAAGAGTATGCCGGTAGCGGTATGCACGTACATATCAGCATGCTCGACGCGGCGGATCATAACGCTTTCTCTCTCGATGATGGCAGCAACTCGCCGCTGCTGAAGCGCGCGCTGGCGGGCATGATTGACCTGATGCCGGCGTCAATGGCGCTGCTGGCGCCCAACGTCAATGCTTACCGGCGCTTCTCGCCAGAGTCGTTTGTGCCGCTGCAGGCGTCGTGGGGACATAACAATCGCACCGTGGCGCTGCGCATTCCGTGCGGCGACAAAGAGAACCATCGCGTGGAGTATCGCGTAGCGGGTGCGGATGCAAATCCCTATCTGGTCGTGTCAACAATTCTTGCCGGTATTTTGCACGGTCTGGATAATCAGCTACCTTTACCTCATGCGGTGACCGGAAACGGACATGCGGCGGAAGGGCTGGCACTGCCGATTCGCCAGAGCGACGCACTCTATGAGTTTGAGAGCAGCTACCCGCTGCAGAAGCTGCTGGGAGAGCGTTTCAGCCGCGTGTGGCATAGCTGCAAGCAGTGTGAGCTGCGCGAGTTTGAGCGATTGATCACCGCTACAGAGATTGACTGGATGCTAAAGAACGCGTGACGCACAGAAGAATTGCGTTAACGTCTTGTGTCGATGGTATAAGTTGGGGCAAAATATGCCCCCTGCAAAAGACAGAACATAGCCGACGCATTGAGCGTCGGTTATTTTTTTGCATAATGTTTTTAATACATACATAACCGAGGCCGGACACGTATCCGGATAGATAGACACCGAAACACGCTTCTGCGTGAGATTTGAGGAACAAAGATGGGACTGTTTACAATTGCACCAGCACTGGCTGGTTCTCGCTTTCGTGATGATTACGGCGCGGCGACAATCGCAAACACTAATATCACTTCTCACTGCAGCACGTTGCGCAGTATCCCTGTGGTACAACTGACATCAGTTGCTGCTGTAGGGGGGCTGAACAATGGCGCTTAATACCTCTGCCGCACCTCAGCGTGCACATCTGAAAAAAACTCTGACCCTGCTTCCGGTCGTCATGATGGGCCTGGCGTATATGCAGCCAATGACCCTGTTTGATACCTTCGGCATTGTGTCAGGTTTAACCGACGGCCACGTCGCCACCGCCTATGCTTTCGCCCTGATTGCGATTCTGTTTACGGCTGTGAGTTACGGTAAGCTGGTACGCCGCTTCCCATCTGCGGGCTCCGCTTATACCTACGCTCAGAAAGCCATCAGTCCGCACGTCGGCTTTATGGTGGGCTGGTCATCGCTGCTGGACTATCTGTTCATGCCGATGATCAACATCCTGCTGGCAAAAAGCTACTTTGAGTCGCTGGTGCCGGGCATTCCGTCGTGGATTTTCGTTGTGCTGCTGGTGGCCTTTATGACCATCTCCAACCTGCGTGGTATCAAAACCGTGGCCAACTTTAACAGCGTCATTGTGGTGCTGCAGGTTGTAGTCATGGCCGTGATCACCGGTATGGTGGTTTACGGTGTGGCGCACGGTATTGGCTCCGGTACGCTGGTGAGCACGAAGCCGTTCTGGTCTGAGCATGCTCAGGTGGTGCCGATGATCACCGGTGCGACGATTCTCTGCTTCTCGTTCCTCGGCTTTGACGGCATCAGCTCGCTGTCGGAAGAGACCAAAGATGCTGAACGCACCATTCCGCGCGCCATTTTCCTGACGGCGCTGATTGGTGGTGTGATCTTTATCGCGGTCTCCTACTTCCTGCAGCTCTACTTCCCGGATATCTCGCGTTTCCAGAATCCGGACTCGTCACAGCCTGAAATCATGCTGTTTGTGGCCGGTAAAGCGCTGCAGATCGGGATCCTGATCTTCTCCGTAGTGACCGTGCTGGCGTCAGGCATGGCAGCACACGCAGGCGTTTCACGTCTGATGTACGTGATGGGCCGCGATGGCGTCTTCCCGCAGCGTATCTTTGGCTTCGTGCATCCAAAATATCGCACGCCGTCACTGAACGTACTGCTGGTCGGCGCGGTGGCACTGCTGGCTATCAACTTTGATCTGGTGACCGCTACGGCGCTGATCAACTTTGGTGCGCTGGTCGCGTTTACCTTTGTTAACCTCTCTGTGATCGCGCAGTTCTGGATCCGTGAGAAGCGTAACAAGACGCTGAAAGACCATCTCAACTATCTGGTGCTGCCTGTGATGGGCGCGCTGACGGTGGGTGCACTCTGGATCAATCTCGAAGAGACTTCCATGGTGCTGGGTCTGGTATGGGGCGCAATTGGTATCATCTACCTGGCGTTCGTGACCCGTACTTTCCGTAATCCGGTCCCGCAGTTCAGCGAAGAAGTGTGATGTTCGTGACCGGGTGCGCAGCGATGCGCACCCGGTCTGCTATTAACTATTCCTGTCCCGCCAGTACCAGCTCCCAGCTACCCGCACTTAACGTTTCCCTGCCCGTTTTACTCAGTTCCCTGTCGGTAATAACCTGATCGAAACACGTTAGTGGCAATGCAAGCCAGGTGGCAATCTTGTTATATTTAGAGCTGTCGCTGAGCAGAATGCGTTTGCTGCTGACGTCACAGGCGGCCTGCTTAACCGGCACCTTGTGCTCATCCGGCGTATAAAGACCACGCGGCCCCCAGCATGAGGCCGAAATAAAGGCGATATCGATCGCCAGCGTGCGCAGCGTGCGCGCCGCCGCATCCCCCACGCTGGAGCGGTTTTCGCGACAGACGCTGCCACCAGTGTGGATCAGGCGGCAGCCGCTACCCTCCATCAGCAGGCGGGCAATAACAAAATCGTTGGTGACAACAAGCAGATCGTCACGCGCCAGCAGTTCACGCGCCAGCGCCAGCGTTGTCGTTCCGGCATCAAGATAGATACAGCTGTCAGGCGGGATATGCTGCGCCGCCCGCTGGCCAATGGCCATTTTCTCCTCGCTGTACATGCTGGTTTTTGCCAGATGTGACGGCTCTGTCGCCAGACGCTCCGCAGTACGCACGCCGCCAGATACTGAAATCACCGTCCCCTGTTCCTCCAGCTTCTGCACGTCCCGCCGGATGGTCATATGCGAAACGCCCAGACGTTCGGTTAGCTCAGCAATACTTACCACGCCGCGTTCTGCGACCAGCGCCACTATCTGTTGATGACGTTCAGTAGGGATCATTTCACACTTCCCGATTTACCATTTTTTCACATTGTAAGATATCTGCAATCGGCCCGCAGCAGAAATAAAAGGCGCCCGGGCTACCCTGTCAGGTGTGAAAAGTTGTTATAACAGAGCCTGGTTAGTTAATTTTTGTGAGGGGGAACACTTTCCGTTTGTCACTTCTGCGGCACAATTAACAGCATCGAACAAAATATCACTTAATTTAACATGAGAGGTGCGCTGTGGCTGCAACCGTAAGTAACGTAGGAGTGATTGGTCTGGGATCGATGGGCATGGGCGCCGCGCAATCCTGTATTCGTGCAGGTCTCAACACGTGGGGCGTTGATCTCAACCCGCAGGCACTGGAGACGCTGCGCCAGGCGGGCGCGCAGGATGCACAGACCACCGCAGCGGGTTTTGCTTCTCAGCTGGAGGCGGTGCTGCTGCTGGTGGTTAATGCCGCACAGGTCAATGCCATTTTGTTTGGGGAAGCGGGTCTGGCCGCACAGCTGAAGCCTGGTACCGTCGTGATGGTCTCATCAACTATTTCTGCGCAGGATGCGCAGGCCATTGCACAGCGTCTGGCGCAGCATCAGCTGCTGATGCTGGACGCGCCGGTTTCCGGCGGCGCGGTAAAAGCGGCGGCCGGTGAGATGACGGTCATGGCGTCCGGCAGCGATGACGCTTTTGCGCGTCTGCAGCCGGTACTCCAGGCGGTGGCGGCAAAAGTGTATCGCGTTGGCAGCGAAATTGGTCAGGGCTCCACGGTAAAAATTATTCATCAGCTGCTGGCCGGCGTACACATTGCGGTGGGAGCTGAAGCGATGGCGCTGGCGGCGCGCGCCGGTATATCGCTGGAAACCATGTATGACGTGGTGACCAACGCCGCGGGCAACTCCTGGATGTTTGAAAACCGTATGCGTCATGTGGTGGAGGGTGACTACTCGCCTAAGTCCGCTGTAGACATCTTTGTTAAGGATCTTGGCCTGGTGGCAGATACCGCGAAATCACTGCACTTTCCGCTGCCGCTCGCCTCAACCGCACTGAATATGTTCACCGAGGCGAGTAACGCCGGCTACGGGCGGGAAGATGACAGCGCAGTGATTAAAATTTTCAGCGGCATTGTGCTGCCACAGGCCGGGGAGAAAGCGTAATGCGTTTGGGTGTTATTGCAGATGACTTCACCGGTGCCACCGATATCGCCAGCTTTCTGGCGCAAAACGGACTGCCGGTTATTCAGTTCAGCGGCGTGCCGCAGCAGGATACTGACGCCACGGCACAGGCGCTGGTCATCAGTCTGAAGTCGCGATCCTGCCCGCCGGAACAGGCGATAGCGCAGTCGCTGGCGGCGCTGGCGTGGCTGCAGCAGCAGGGGTGCGATCGTTTCTATTTCAAATATTGCTCTACCTTCGACAGCACCGCGCAGGGCAATATCGGTCCGGTAACGGACGCGCTGCTGACGGCGCTGGGCGAAACGCAGACGGCGATCTCCCCGGCATTGCCAGTCAATGGCCGTACCGTCTATCAGGGCCACCTGTTTGTTGGCGACCAGCTGCTGAACGAGTCAGGTATGCGCCACCATCCGGTCACGCCCATGGAGGATAGCAGCCTTGTGCGTCTGATGATGCGTCAGGCGCAGGGGCGCGCGGCAGTGATTCCGGTGGCACGGATTGAGCAGGGCGCGGCAGCAGTACAGGCAGAGCTGGCCGCGCTAAAGGCGCAGGGCGTGAGCTATGTGGTACTGGACGCTATCAGCGAGCAACATCTGCTGACGCAGGGTGCTGCGCTGCGCGATATGCGGCTGGTGACAGGAGGATCGGGCCTCGCCATTGGCCTCGCCCGAGCCTGGGCCAGCGCGCAGGCTGCCGGCGAAGCGGAGGCGGCGGGGCGTCCGCAGGGGGGACGCGCGGTGGTCATCGCCGGCTCCTGCTCGCAAATGACCAATCAGCAGGTTGCCGCTTATCGCCAGCAGGCACCCGCCATGGCGGTCAGCGTTGAGCGCTGTATCACGGAAGGCGCTGCCTATGCCCGTGAACTGTGCGACTGGATCGGCGCGCACGCTGACAGGCTGCTGGCGCCCATGCTTTACGCGACCGCTGATGCGCAGCAGCTGCAGGCTGTGCAGTTACGCTATGGTGCGGCGCGCAGCAGTGAAGCAGTGGAGCAGCTATTCGCGGCGGTAGCGCGTGAGCTGAAAGCGCGCGGCTGGCAGCGTTTTATTGTGGCGGGCGGCGAGACCTCAGGCGTGGTGGCGCAGAGTCTCGATGTCACGGCGTTTCATATCGGACCCTCAATTTCGCCGGGTGTGCCCTGGGTTCGTGATACGCAGCAGGCGCTCTCGCTGGCACTGAAATCCGGCAATTTTGGTGATGAACAATTTTTCGCCCGCGCGCAAACGGAGTTTACTTATGACTGAACAACAGGCCCGTAACGAGATGGTACAGCTTGGCGCCTCTTTTTTTCAGCGCGGCTACGCCACGGGCTCAGCGGGCAACCTCTCGCTGCTGTTGCCCGACGGTCATCTGCTTGCCACGCCGACCGGTTCATGCCTGGGTGAGTTGCAGGCGGAGCAGCTGTCAAAAGTTACGCTGCAGGGGGAGTGGATCGGCGGTGACAAACCCTCCAAAGAAGTCGCGTTTCATCGCGCACTCTATCTCAATAACCCGGCGTGCAAAGCGGTGGTACATCTGCACAGCCACTACCTGACCGCGCTCTCCTGCCTGAGCGATCTCGATCGGCAGAATTGCATTCGTCCCTTTACGCCGTATGTCGTGATGCGGGTAGGGGATGTGCCGGTGGTGCCTTACTACAAACCAGGTGACGCCCGGCTGGCTGAAGATCTTGCCCGGCTGGCACCGCGCTACAGCGCATTTCTGCTGGCAAACCACGGTCCGGTCGTCACCGGTAGTTCCCTGCGTGAGGCAGCAAATAATACGGAAGAGCTTGAGGAGACAGCACGCCTGATGTTTACCCTGGGTAATCGTGAAATCCGCTACCTCAGTGCGGATGAAGTTGCTGAGCTGAGGAGCCGCTAATGCCAAAGTTTGCCGCTAATTTATCAACGCAGTTCACGGAATACCCTTTCCTGGCGCGTTTCGCTGCCGCCGCGCAGGCGGGATTTCGCGGGGTAGAGTTCCTTTTCCCCTATGACTATCCGGCGGAAGTGATTCAGGCTGAGCTGACGCGCCATCAGCTGGAGATGGTGTTATTTAACACCGCAGCCGGTAACACCGCTGCCGGCGAGTGGGGCGTGTCCGCCATTCCTGGCCGTGAGGCTGAAGCGCGCCGGGATATCGATCGCGCGCTGGAGTATGCCCTGGCGCTTAACTGTCCCCAGGTCCACATCATGGCCGCCACGCTGCCGGCCGGTGCTGAGCGCGCCGCCTGGGAAGAGACGTTTGTGCGTAACATGCATTACGCCGCCGCGCAATTTGCTCCGCACGGTATCCGCCTGCTGCTGGAGGCGCTTAATCCGGTCACTAAGCCAGGTTACCTCTATGCCAGCCAGTATCAGACGCTGGAGATGATGGCGCGTATCGATCGGCCAAACGTGTTTACCCAGCTCGATCTGTTCCATGCCCAGCTGGTCGACGGCAACCTCAGTCATCTGATCCGCACTTTTGCCGGACGCTACCGGCATGTGCAGATCGCCTCCGCACCGGATCGCCATGAGCCTGACGAGGGTGAAATTAACTATCCGTGGCTGTTTGCCCTGCTGGATGAAGTGGGCTACGACGGCTGGATAGGCTGTGAATATTTTCCGCGCGGTAACACGGCGGCGGGCCTTGGCTGGCTGCAACCCTGGCTGGAGCCCTGAGCTCCGGCGTCAACACCAGAAACCTGCTGATAACAATAATACTTCTCTGAGGTAAGACATGACGACCCCTCTGTTACTCCTGATCGCGGCGGTCAGCGTGCTGCTGCTCCTGCTGCTGGTGATCAAAGCTAAGGTACACCCGTTTATTGCGCTGCTGGTCGCCAGCCTGTTTGTTGCGCTCACGACCGGTATCCCGGGTGATAAAATCATGACGGTGATTCTGGGCGGGATGGGCAGTCTGCTGGGTAATATCGCCGCGATTATTGTTCTGGGCGCGATTCTTGGTGCGGTAATTGAAGCGTCAGGCGGCGCGGATGCGCTTGCCAGGCGGTTTACCGCACTGCTCGGACCGCAGCGCATGGTGGCCGGATTGACCGCTGTCGCCTTTGTACTGGGACTGCCCGTGTTTTTTGACGTGGGCTTTATTATCGTGGTGCCACTGATTTACGGCTTCGCCAAAGTGCTGCGCCTTTCGCCGCTGAAATTTGGCCTCTCTATGGCCGGTGTGATGCTGATGGTACACGTGGCGGTGCCAACGCACCCTGGCCCGGCGGCCGCTGCCGCACTGCTGAATGCGGATATTGGCTGGCTGATGATGACGGGTATTGGTATTTCAGTGCCGGCAGGCGTACTGGGATATCTGGTGGCAAAGTGGCTTAACCGCAAAAACTATCAGCTGTCGGTCAGCGTGCTGGAGCAGGTGCAGCTGACAAAGCAGCCGGCTCCGGCGCAGCAGGTGGCTGCGCCCCCGGCAGCCGGTCTGGTCGCCGGCCTGATTGTGCTGCCGATTGCGCTGATTATGCTGGGCACGCTACTGCCACCGCACCTCACCCCCGGCAGCACGGCACACGGCCTGCTGACGCTGGCTGGCGCACCAGCCATGGCGCTGCTGATTACGCTGGCGCTGGCGTGCTGGCTGCTCGGCATCCGGCGCGGCTGGGGCAAAGAGAAGCTGGAGACGCTGTCAGAAAGCGCCATCGCCAACGCCGCTGGCGTGATCCTGGTATCCGGCGCCGGCGGGGCATTTGGTAAAGTGCTGGTGGAGTCAGGCGTGGGTAAAGCGCTGGCGGAGTCGCTCACCACGATTCATCTGCCGCTGATCCCGGCTGCCTTTATCCTTTCACTGGCGCTGCGCGCGTCTCAGGGTTCAGCCACGGTCGCGATTGTCACCACCTGCGGCCTGCTGACTACGGCGGTTACCGGGTTGGGTGAAATGCAGCTGGTGCTGGTGGCGCTCTCCGCCTGCTTTGGCGCGCTGGGGTTATCGCACGTTAACGACTCTGGCTTCTGGGTCGTCACGCGCTATCTTGGATTGTCAGTCGCGGATGGGCTGAAAACCTGGACCGTACTCACCACGGCAATCGGGCTGGCAGGCTTTGCGCTGATCTGGCTTATCTGGTCACTGCTATAACATATGCGCTGCGGCGTATAACACCCTGCCGCCGCAGCGTCACTCCTCAGGAAACCAGCGCCTGAGCGTAGTGATAGAGCGCTTTCAGCTGCGCCATCTTATCCGCATCCTCTTCGTGCAGGCTGGCGAGCGACTCCAGCTCCAGCAGAAACGCCTGTACCCGCTCTGCATTTAAC
>Ga0157361_1000928_pt1 | contig 10510 bp, 15 predicted proteins | sample AttlaeALBM2_FD_111481 | JGI IMG/M metagenome (GOLD analysis project Ga0157361, IMG submission 111481) | Fungus gardens microbial communities from leaf cutter ant in Ribeirão Preto, State of São Paulo, Brazil - Atta laevigata ALBM2 | ecosystem: Host-associated > Fungi > Mycelium > Unclassified ...
ATCTCTTTTTGTCCAATCCGACTCCTTCACTCAACTCCTTAGTACCTCTGTCTTGGCGACTTCCCTTACTCCGAAATATGCGACCAACTTCACGACCGGAGACCAGGGCGCAACACATAAGTTGAAGCCAAGGTCGTTCCATAAAGTCGCTCTCCACCCTGATGTCCTTGCTCCACTACCGGTATCTCACTTCTATCATCATAAGGTACCGTCCCCTCCTACGTTGTACATTACTCCGGAACGGAGTGTAGTTTCTATTCTACTACCCTCTACTTCCGTTCTTCCGAGTTCTATTCCTTGACAAAGACCCTTTTTTCTGCATCCCAGTGTACTTCTCCAGGGTTTTGGGAAAATTTTGATAGAACTTGGACTGCAAAGGTGATATCAGGACGTGTTCTTAATATGGTATACATTAGTGTTCCAACAGCTTCTTGATATGGAATTTTGGATATGCATACAATATTAGTAGTTGATTGGGGATAGTCTTGTTATAACAAGCAAACAGCAGAATCCATTGGGATACTAACTAGTTTCAAGTTTTCAAGTTCATAGCGGCATAGTGATATGTTAATGTAAGATCTTTGGAATAGCATAATTCTTCTTCTTTTATGATCTTACTTCACTTCAATACCCAATAGCCAATGGATTTCTCCCAGGTCTGTTATCTCCACAAATTCTCTCACTTCTTGCTTTATCCAATTTACTAATATTATACTTGTTGCAGCAATCATACAATCATCAACATAGACTAAAATAATTATTAAGCCTTCTTGAGTTGTCTTGTAAAACACACTATTGTTGGCTTCACATTGTTTGAACCCTAAGTGATTTTCCAGTATCTCACATAAGCATTAGTACCATCTTCTTCCTGACTGTTTCAGTCCATATAATGTCTTCTTTAGATGGCAAACTTTGGACCTGTGTTTGGGATCAGTGAAACCAGGTGATTGGTGCATATAAATAACCTCATTCTGGTTGAGTTGTCTATTTAGGTAGGCTCCTTTGATATCAATTTGATGGATTTCAAAGTCTTGGGCAATAGCTATAGCCAAAATAGTCCAAATTGAAGCAAGTTTAGCAACTGGTACAAAGGTATCAAAGTAGTTAACTCCTGGAACCTAAGAAAAACCTTGTGCGACTAGTCATGTTTTATAGCAAACTATATTCCTAGCTGCATTCTTTTTTGCTTTATAGACCCATTTTGATCCAACAATGTTGATTTCTAATGGGGATCAACAAGTTCCCATATGCCAGCACTTTGCAACATAGTCAATTCTTCTTCCATTGCTTGTTTCCATAGTATCCAGTCTAATTGCTTCATGACCTCTCCTAAATTCCTAGGTTCTAGACCCTCAGTTTCTTTAGCTACTGCTGCTAACACATGTACTTTGGCCTACTCTTCCTCTTTAGCAATACTGATAGCTTTTTCTTCAAGAATTTTTGACTTGGGTTTCTTATACAATATGATCTTCTAATAGCTTCAACTTGGTCATCTTGTCCTTCTTTGATATTAATCTGAGGTGATGTGTTATTTGAGAGAACTACAGTTGTGCTATTGGTGAGTGGTATAGTCTTAATATTGCCAGATGATAATATAGGAATGATTATAGATGTTGAAGTAATAAATATGTCTTCTCCTTTAGGTTCTGACTGATCTTTAGTGATGAACTTGAAGTTCCATTCCACTTTTATAGTGCTAGTGTCTGCAAAATATATCCATGAGCCATTACTTTTATTATCATATCCAATTTATCTCCCTTTCCTTACTTGCTTACCCAACTTATTTCTACCAGTCTAATATACCCAAACTTCTTGTCCTTACTTCTTTAAATTGCTTAACTCTAGCTTCCACTTGTATACCAATTCAAAAGAGATTTTTCCTTTGATTGTTTTTGAATATGTCTAGTTTATTAAACATACAGTATATAAGATGGCTTCTACCTATAAGAATTTTGGAAGGTGGCTTGTATGAAGCAATGTACAAATGCATTCAAGAATGGTTTAGTTTCATCATTCAGTAATACCATTATGCTGAGAAGTGTCATATATAGTGAGCTTAATTGTTATGCCTCAAGTTTTAAGATAAAATTAGAATTCTGACCTGGTATATTCTCCTTCTCGATCTAAATGTAGAACTTTTATCCACATACCAAACTATGTTTCATACATTATATCAAAGTCTTTATATACTTGGAGAGTTTCTGATTTGTTTACTAGGAAAATAACATAAGTCTATCATGAAAAATCGTCAATGAAGGTAACATAATAGCAGTGTCCCCTTTTGGTTTTAACTCAAGCTAGTCCCCAAACATCTGAGTGTACCTTATTGTAAGACTTTAGCCAAGATGACTTAAATTCACTCCAAGTCTGAGTTGGCAAGAAGAGCTCAATAGAGTTCCCATTTGATTTTCTATACTATATATACAACTACTATTATGACTATGCACTTTACCTCCCATAGTCCTCATGTTATCTGTCATGTGATTACCCTGTCACATATTTGTGACTATGACCTGTGACATGACATTCTGTGACTTTGTGACTGTGATATGACTCCTTTCCCATGCTTTACCTTTATAGTAGTGATTCAACTAAATAAATGAAAATGAAAATTGAAAATGAAAATAGAAAATGACTTAGCTGTTTTACTAAGTCATAATACTACCCCTCTCTTAAGTCTCCTTGTTCCAAGGATTTTTCCTACAATTTGTAATATGGATCAACTATGTTGTCCATTTCATTGTCTTATTCTATCTACTCTCTTACTCCTGATTTTTCTTGTTCAATTTCTTTTTCTTCCTCAATTGTTTCTAGAGTTGTCCTTCTCTTTTCTGGTCGACTCTTCTTCCATTGGCTTTCTTTCTATCTTTTCCAATTTCTTTTTAACCTTTTCTAATATTTCTGGTCATATCTCTTATCTGTCTATCCAAATAGTTTTTTTACTATGAACCTTTTTGGCAATTCTTCTCTTCTAAATGTTTCTTCTTCTTTTTTCTATTTCCTTACATCCTCTATATCTCATCTATATTCTTTCTCAAATTCCTCAATTGTTTCCTTGGCATTTCCTAAATTTTCTCTTTCTTTCCAAGTGTCTAACTCTGCTGTAAATCCTTTTCTTTAATCTTCTACTTATTCAATATTCTTTCTATTTTCCACTCTTTTTCTCCTTCAATTATTACTAAAGCTGGTTACTTCTTCCTCTGCTCTTCTACTTGCTTTACATAGTATTGTATTCCACTAACATTTACTACTAGATGTATTTTTACTATACTTAGCAATTCTAGCTTTACTGCATTCAATGATACTATTTTCTGTATTTTGTAAGGACCTACAAACCTCTCTGTCAACTTCTCTATTCTCCTCCCAACCATCTGATATTTCAAATTCTTAGTGCTAAGCATTACCAAGTCTCCTACTTTATATTCATTGACTTTTGATCTCTTTCTATCAACATATTTCTTCATATTTTCTTGTGCTTTTCCTAGCGCTGCTTTTGTCTCCTCTTGTATTTCTTTCATTTTCTCCACAAACTTTTCTGCTCCTGCATATTTCCCCTTCTTTTTTCTCTCAAATCCCATCCTTGGATTCTGTTCATAATTTGCCTTGAAAAATGTTATCCAAGTACTTGAGTGTACTTTATTGTTATATGCAAACTCTGCTGTTCCCAACCATTCTGGTCATTGTTCCTGCCTATAATCAATAAATATCCTCAAGTATTGTTCTAACTCCTGATTCACTCTTTCTGTTTGTCTGTTTGTTTGAGGAGGAACACTATTGACAATTTACTTTCAATCTCCAACATCTTGTTCAACTCCTGCATAACTCTTGCCACAAACTAAGGTCCCTGATCTGAGATGATACTTTCAGGTAACTCATGTAGTTTCCATATATTATCTCTAAACAACTATGCTAACCCTTCTGCTGAAGTCTTTTTCATAGTAGAAATAAAATATATCATTTTTGTTAACCTATTGACTACTACTAAAATTGAGTCATACCTCTGAGCTAAAGGCAACTTGGTAATAAAGTCTGCCAAAATATACGTCCAAGGTTTCTTCAGTATTAAATTGGGTATTAAAATTCCTATTGGTTGCTCTGTGTGATTCTTATTTTGCTAGTAGGCATCATATTCCTCCATATATTGCTTCACCTCTTTTGTCACTTCTAGCTACCAAAAGTTATGAGTGACCAACTCCACTATCTTCCATTGTTCTCCATGGCTTTCTACTAGTGTATCATGACATAGCCTAATGATTTCCATTCTAAGCTTATCATCTATCCTTAGGTACATAGACCTTCCCTTTCTTGTACATTATACCATCAACTTCTCTCTACTCTTCATCTCTCAACATTTTGACTCTAGCTCATTTCATTCCTTCTACTGCTTTGACAACTTTGTCATTTTTTACTTTTGACTGCTTTACTTTCTCCAATAAATCTACTCCTTCAACCATGATTTTTACTAGTTTTGTCCTTTTTACTTCCAGCTATTCCAGCTTTACCAATGTCTCATTCTCATTATCTCTTTTTACTCCTATCTCCCAATCTGGCCTTCTACTCAAACTATCTGCCTTTCCTATTTTACTCTCCAGAACATGCTTCAACATAAAATCAAATCTAGATAGATATAATGTCCATCTTGCTTACCTTCAATTCAATTTCTGGTACCTCTACACCTCTAAGCATCTGACTACTGCTAATATTTCCTTATCATGTATCTCATAGTTTCTCTCTGTATTGCTCAACAATTTGGAAATAAAAGCTACTGGTCTTTACAACTTGTTAGAACACTTCATTGAGAGCACTCCTTTTGTAGCATAATTTGAGGCATTTACCTCTATCCTAAACTCTTTGTCTAAGTCTAAGGACACTAATATGGGTCTTGTTGTAAAAATCCTTTTGAGCTTATCAAAGGCCTATTATTGCTCCTGTCCCCACTGCAATTTCATATCTTTTCTTGTTAATATGTTTATTGGTCTGGCTACTTATACGAAGTCCTTAATAAACCTTTTGTAATAATTTGTGAGACCCAAAAATTTCCTAATGTCTTTTACATTCTTTGGCTCTGGCCAACTTAATACTTTATCTATCTTTTCTTTCTTTATTTCTATTCCATCAGGCCCTGTGATAACTTCAAGGAATCCTATTTTCCTTGCTTTCCATACACATTTTTTTGGCTTGATATACAAGTCATTTTCTTCTATTTTCCTTAATATTTCTTTTACTATCTCATTGTGTTTCTCCTCTGTCTCTGTCCTTACTAATATATTGTCTATAAATGCCATAACTTTTCCTTCATTTATTAGGTCTCTTAGTATTTTATTCATTATCGCCTAGAATATGACTGATGAGTTTGTCATCCCAAAGAACATAACTGTTGGCTCAAAGGAGCCCACATGCATAGTAAATGCTCCTTTTTACTTATCTTTTTCCTTGATCCTTATGTTATTGAACCCCCATCTGAGATCTATTTTAGTGAATACTTTCTTGCTACCTATATTGTCAATTAACTCTATTATTAGTAGTAATGGGTAACTATTCTTCACTGTCTGATTATTCAGGCTATGATAGTCCATAACCATCCTCTTTTTTCTATTCTTTTTGCCCACAAAGAATACTGGTGATGTTTGAGGGGATTTTGTTGGTCTGATGTACCTCTTTCTTAACTGATCTTTTATAAAGCTCTGGACCTCTTTCCTTTTATCTTTGGACAATGGGTAAATTCTTTTCTTTTATAGTACAAATGTATCCTTGAGATCTATAGCATGATCCCAAACTTTTCTCATTAGCATCCTTTCTGATTCCATCTTCCCAAATACTTTCCTCTACTTTAAGAATTTCTCTGGAACCATTTCCTTAAATTTTCTATGGTCCTCTTCAATCTCTTCTTCTTTTCCCCAATCTTCTTTATTATCTATCACCTATCTGACAATCTTCTCTTTTTCTATAGTCACTACTTTCCTTTCTCTTTTCTTCTTTTCCTCTCTTTTTGTTTTCACTCTACTACATAAAGGTGAGCACCTTATCATTTTTACTTCTTCCATTTCCCAATTGATTTCTGGACTATGTGCCACTAGCCATGGCATTTCCAGGATTACTTCTGTTTTTCCCAAGTTACATATATTCATCCTCATTCTTTCAACATGGCTCTTATAATACATATTCATTTCTACTTCATATGTAATAACCTTTCCACTGTTGTATGTTCCATCAACATTCCTTACTTTTACTGGCCTTTATAACTTCTATAGCTTAAATCTGTATTTGGCCACTGTCTTTCTATCCATAAATATCCCCATTGTACTACTATCTAAGAGCACCTTTATTGTGACACCTTTGTAGGTGTCTATTCTTTCAATACCAATATCCAATCACACTTTCTTTAACATTTTGAAAGTTCTCCAAACTTTCCTTTAACTACCTTCCTCTTTTGCTGCACCTTCCAGGTCTCTTGCCTATATGCTGCTTTACTACACTTTTCCCTTGGTAGGGCATACCACCTTCCCTTTTTCTTTCTTTGCATATCCTCTATACCTTTTTAATTTTTCCTATTCTTTTCCTTTGACTACTCCTTGCCCTTTATCTTTTACTATATGATGTCCTTTCTTTCCACAATCTTTGTATGTCAAATATGAAACTACTACTTCTCCATTAATCTACCTCAACTCAAACAGATCCACTTCTTCAGGTACTCCCTCTCCACAATGCTCAAATGCTCTTTGTCATAGAGTGTTTTCTGAACTCCTTCTCTACTCCTCCTACTGTACCTTTTGTAGAATTACCATATGTGCTGTCCTCTTCTTTTCTAATCTCCTATTTGAACAATCTTTATCTACATCAATGTCCTACCCTCTCACACTCAAAACACCTCATCTTGTTCTCCTGTGCATTTCTCCCTATGGAGTATACTGGATTCTTTTTTGGTTGCACTTTCTGTGATACTGCTACCCATACTACTCTTTTTTTTTCTTTTTTTTTTGTTCAAAAATTTATAACGTGGTACTCAATTGCAGTCTGTGACAGACTATCTACAATAAGTAGCTTGTTCTATCACAGACAAGAGATACTATCAGTATTAGAGAAGAAATCTGACCTAAGAGGAAAGAGAACTAGATATAGGTTGCTTATAATCAACCTTCAAATAACATGTTCGAGTCAAGAGACCTATCATACCTAGAATACAAAGTCAAATGAAACTGAGAGAAATGAGACTGAGAAACTATCGACAGCACATAGAAAAGAGAAACCAAGTGAGATACTCATGGAGGTTCAGGGGGCTCAGCAGGTGAGCAATTCTGAGAAGAGAAGGCAAAGGCACTAGGATACTCCTTTAGGAACTTGACAAAGTCCTTGACCATTGGCACTAGATCAGTCAAGGGAAAATGAGCAAACCAGTAGCAGTTAGCAAAGATATATCAATGTGTTTCTATCTGGCAATGGCCACACAGACACTGGGTATACTCTGTAAGGAAAAAGTACTGTCTGAACTCCCCAATGGGAGCATGATTAAGAATGGCTTGAGTTGCCCTAGCACACAAGGTGACTGACTTGCCAATGAAGGAAAGCTAGCCCCTACCTTTAGCATAGGAGGGCTAGAGAAGGTTCTTGATACTACCTTTGAGAGGGAGGAAATGATGACCCTGAGATGAAGGATGAGCAAAGGATATTCTCTATGCATTGAGGCAGGTGGCAACACTCTTAGATCGAAGAGTATCAAGCAAAGTAGCTAGATGGCATCCAGCAGTAATCTTGGTACTAGTAGCGTTTTCATGTGTCAAAAAGTGAAGAGACCACTGGGCCTTGCTTGGACAGTTCTAGAAGTGAATGGAGCAATCAGGATAATTGGTGAAGAAACCTCTAAGGACTTGGATAATGGCAAGGAAGTAGACTTGGTCTGAATAAATAGAAATATCAACTGCTCTTCTAGCTGCAGTAAGAGAGTTAGTGATGATAATAATGTGCTTGATGTCAAAGAAAGTGGCCTTAACAACACTAAGTCAAATAGCAAACAACTCTATATCTAAAGCTATGGCTCGTTCTACAGACACCTTGAATAACGACACCTATTCTCCAAGTCTCCAAAAATGGGCAACTGAAACAACTTGCATGTTCCTGGGAGGAATGACACTTGCATCAGTAGCGACTACAAGAGTTGATGGATTAGAGGAAGCTTCATGATAAAGATGGTCAAGAGTATCGAACTGGAGTTTGCGAGTGCACCTATTAGAGCAGTCATAGGGATGGAAAGAGACATAATCAGGAAAGTTATCCAACAACCTGTATCCTAGGCATATCTCAGGGTGGAGTGAATCAAAGCATTCTGTAAGATTAAGAAGTAACACTTCAGTATCAAGAAGAGAGCTTCTCAACTGAGCACTCTGTGTATCAGTGAGAAGAGCAAGAGACTGTGGATGAGGTTGAGCACTCTTGGAGTTATGAGCACTAAGAAAAAAGAGTAGTACATGTTGAGAAGAAAGTGTAGCAGTCCTAAAACAGGATTGCTTGGCCAGCTTCTTGAGATGGAGATAAATGGAAATAAGACCTGCTAGAGCCTCAATTTTACTAGTTAGAGAAGTACAAAATGTACCCAGAATCCAGAGGGCAGCCTTGTGTTGCATAGTTACCAGAAAAGAAACCTGTACCTTGGTGGGTACTCCAGAAAAGTACCAGAGACAAAAGCCATAAGTGGCAATAGGAATAACACAAGACCAATAGAGAAGTCACTTTTGTAAAGGAAGGAGACCTTGAGAGGAGTTGCTAAGCATGTCCATAGTCTTGACAGTGGTTAGTACCTTGGTAGAATAGCACCAAATATATTCCTCGAAGAAGAGTCATCAATTGAAATAGAAGCCCAACTATCACCAGTAAGTCTTGGGTTTGAGAATAGAAGTGCCAATTGCAGAGAGATCTAGCTTGGGATTGGAGTTGTTATGTGCTCTGAAAAAATGAAAGATCTCTGACTTGTTATATTCCATGACCAAGCCAAAGGACGCCATCAAGTCTGAAATTATACTATAACTACTAGTAAGCTCTGGCAAGGTTTTGTTATATATTCTTCCCTGGGAGACCAAGAGACCATTGTCTATATAAGAGAGAGTAGAAGTATCTAAGTTAAGAGCCTGAGCTCGACATTCAAAGAGGTGAAGAAAAGGCGTAATATAGAGCACTAAGAGAATAGAAAAGAGAGCAGAGCCTTGCTCCATGCCAATATCTATATCACAGGCATGAGAGAGAAAGGAATTCCAGATATACTGGGTTAATCTACCTACAAGATAGTTAGAAACAATCCCTTCTTTCCCTCTAACTACCATCATAGTTAAATCAAATATTCAGAATCTAGTAATGTATGCTGCACCAAATGTGGGATGATAGTACTTTCAAATTAATTATGTAAAAATTAGGTAAGTATTTGTCAGTTCTAGCTAAGAATTGGTCATCAAATTTCTTCATATGTTCTCTCTTTTCACTCAATTTACTTAATAAATTCTACAAAATTCAAATAAATTCAGTAAAATCTTAAAAAAATTGATAATTGACTTTATATTTTTTTCTCCTCATTTTAGAGAATTTTAATGATATATTTCATTATTACAACCCTCCTCTTTCTACAATTCAACCCAAATGGTTGTATGAGAGGAATATAATATGTACAAACAATGCCAGCTTATCATTGAGTTCACTCTCTCAAATCATAGTCACTATTCTCCACTATTCCCTACCCTCCTCTTTGCTCTCTTATATCTCTCTACTCTCTCTATACCTTGACTAGAAGCTATGCCCTAGGTGTAAAGGGGACAGTACTCTACAACTGTGATGTAGAGCTTGGAGTGTGTGACTAAGCTCAGGTCTTCTCTCCTAGAAGAACTCTTTCTTTGAGCAGTGCTGTAGTAGTATACCTATAAACTCTTCTATTATAAACCTGGTGCTAGGGGTACATTGTGATCTGTATACATATAGGATTGATAATTGCTCATTAAGAGAGGGGTCTCCTTCTTAGAGGTAATAGTATATCTTTTTTCTTAGAGTAGCTGTAAGTGAACAGTAAGACAATTGTTAGAAATGGATGCTGTTGAAGAAGAATGTCAGGCTAGAAGAGCTAAGGAATGAGCACAATGATATGTAGTACCTATTTTGCTCCAAATATCCCTCTAGCTCCTATTTGGAATAGAGGAAGAGGAAGAGGAAGATTCCAACCAACTCCTATTTATGTTCCACAAAATCTTGAGGATGCTATACTTGATTTGTGCAGACATCGACATAATAAATAGTAGCAACTTCAAATTATAGAAGGTAGTACCTCTACCTTATATCATTTGCATTTACTATCAATAGAGCAACAACAAAGGATAACTCAGAAGTATTGAACACAAATCATGAGAGTAGAAACAGAGAGACAGAGACAGGTAGAAGAGAGGCAGATTGAGCAACAGAGATTAGTAGGACAGTTAGAAGCATTGCAAGCAGAAAGAAGAACAGAACCATCTCAAATAGTTCAAATTAATCAAATAAT
>Ga0157361_1000929_pt1 | contig 10510 bp, 14 predicted proteins | sample AttlaeALBM2_FD_111481 | JGI IMG/M metagenome (GOLD analysis project Ga0157361, IMG submission 111481) | Fungus gardens microbial communities from leaf cutter ant in Ribeirão Preto, State of São Paulo, Brazil - Atta laevigata ALBM2 | ecosystem: Host-associated > Fungi > Mycelium > Unclassified ...
GGTAATTAATGAAGTCCATGTGCAAACATTGAGGCCTTCATATCTCCACTAATATTAATTGCCTTGAGGTTGTTCTAGGCTCATTCTGAGCGGTATGAAGAGGGCTTCTGCTGAGCCTAGAACTGAAGCTTAGATCATGGTGGTTTCTGAGATATTGGTGATTTAATAAACAGTACCATAGTGGTTACCTGTTGATCTGCCTAATATCTTGACCATTATTGATTGCTTCGAGGTGTGACTGGTATCAATTGAAAGGTCTTTTCAAGAGCTTTCAGGAGCTGTTGAGACCATGAGAATTGTTGAATAATTGATGGAGATATGGCTGAATGAAGTTTGTGACACCTATATTGTGCTGATATAGTTAGACTTCATGTTCTAACAGGTCACTTATTCATCTCATAATAAAATAGTGTACCTCAATGGCTAGCCACAGCTGTAATTCATGGATTGGATGATCAAATTTCACTTCAAATTTTGCTAAAATCTTCTGAGTAAACCAAGAGTGATTGAGGTAAATATTCCCTTACAATTGGTTCCAGAAGACAGGTGTCTCCGTAAATCATCAAAACCAAAATTGGCTTTACACATGGGCCCCTTCTCTGAACAAGGCCTGCAAGTGATTTTTCTCCATAGTTGGGAGTGTTTTTTGTGTATTTCAATACTCAATTCACTTCCTTCCACAAGCATGCTATACCACATGAACTGATCAAGCACAATGACAATTTACCACACATTTTTGGTGAACTTCAATTGCTGTTCACCCTTTATCCTTTTGTTTCAAGGAAATCATTGACATCGTTAGAACATCTGACAATGAGTGAATGTGGAGATTTATTGAGATTTCCAATTAATTCTAAATATCAATTTAGTCCTTGATCGACTGAGCCAATCAACGATCAAACAAAGTGGCACTCACTGACAACTTCATGTCACAGAAACCTAGTCGCACATTGGTTTGACTTGGAATAAGGTGTATCCCGTTGCAAACCAATGAGTAGATATAACAAAGCTTATATACTAATGAAATATTCCAGAAGCTTCCACCGGATCACGGCGTCGGCTTGATTCCCCAACACTTCGATGGCGGAAAACATTTCTAGCTGATTTTCCATAACTTCAACTGTTGAAGAGAGAGGATGAATGAGAATGGAGGGTTATCACACAAAGAACAAGGGCTATGGCCGATATTTAGGATGTCTAATCGCCGCTTGAATTGGGATGTCAAGTTGTCTAAAATTATCACACAGTCACATTCTACCTCGTCAGGTTATCTGTAGCTGCACTGATTGTTGCCGTTATACCTTTCTTACGCCCAATAATCAATGGAGAACTAGAATCTTTGTTTGCCAATGATAACGGGTTGATCATCATTTGTTGTTTATTTACGGATCGATAAGACACATATTTTGATGGACCTGCCTTAGATGGACATCACCCTTCCACGACTTTTGATACTTTGCTCACAAATTTACTGGATATGGCTCTACGTGAACTGCTTGGTATACTTGGACTGCCCTCAAGATAAGTGATCCTTTATTGCTCAACCAGTAAGCTAGTCCATGAGCAACTCACATCTAAGCAGTCTCAGTCTCTGCGATCTTACTATTTGCAGATCAGACCTCGTCTTTGGTTATGGCTCCGTCTGTGCTGCATCTAATCACTGTGTAGCTACCTGCCATCTTTCTCCCAACGTTACAGTAGTAACAATGTTGGCATTGCTCTCATTGACCCTCGTCGACCCGCTGACGCCTTTCCTGTCGTCGCCGTCGTCCCCCTTTTCCCACCACTCAATAATGCTGCCCCAGTCCTTGCGGATTGCAAAACAGCCACACGACTCCTTGGCAAAAGCCTCCAATGAGTAGCTTGAACCAGGTCTGTCTTGTCTCTCTCCGTGGCCTCACATAAAGCCCCTCCACCCCCACCTCCATAATCCTCCTCTCTCCGATTCTTTATTCTCTTTCTAAGTCCAGTATCACTCTGAAAACAAAGTCCCAAATAGGGAAATAACTATACCGTGCCTAGACTTCTCGATAGACTTGCTCATGATGCTCTGCAACCAGCTATGAGAGAAGGTTATATCGAGACCGCGACCATGCTCGGAGACACAGCCAGCGCTTGCACCCCCTTGTTGGCAGTATCGATACTGACTACAGCGACAGATTGGACTGGTTTTTGTCACCCTCCTTCCCTTTTCTCATACCATCTCTCGGCTATGCTACCCTACTGCTGACATCCTCCTCGAGGGGGCCTCCATATCTGAGGTATCAAGAAAAATACCTTGCGCCGTAGACAAGTCCCTGTCAAAGAATTTTTCTTGTGTCAACAATCTGCAGCTTTTCAACGCAAACTGTCGGTCCTCCGACGACTGCATCGAGCTCTACCAATAACGGTGTCAAGAGTGAATTGGACGATGATGAATTAGACAATCCGAAGAGAAAGATATAAGCTCTGGTACCGTAGAGAGGAAGATTAGCATTAGGGAACGGAGAAGAGAATCTCCCAAAGGAGCGTTGAAAATGGTGTCGTCAGGAACTATGCACGCCCTCTCATCTTTTTAATTGAAAAATTCCACTCACATACACTGTGCGGCTCGAGTAGCCGGCCTCAATTCCCTGGCCCAACCCATCATCAGCATCATTCTCTACTCCCTCCTTTCCATGATATCAATCATTTCGGTCTCGACAAAATCAAGAAACGGCAATTGAATACCTCGCAGCAGTCCACGAGAAAGAATTCAATGTGGACAGGGAGACATGGGAAGCAGCATACGGATACTGACAAGGACAAAGGTGCCGTGAAGATGGCATTATCCTTGGATGAAGATCAGGCAATGTTTTGGTCTGAGTCTCTCCGACATAAACTTGAGATACAGTACCGATATTGAATTTTGTGGCCTAGTTCCGATCTTCAACTGATGCCTTTGAGCCAATCTGTGCCCGTACGTATGATTTTACAGGTAGATCTATTCTCGAAGACATGCAACTGATAAGAAAATTACGACAACAAAGATCATTTACGCCGGGAGAAATGAGTAGTGGTACTTGTCCAAAATCAATTTACAAGTTTGTATATGAAGCCGTCAGAAATTGACCATTCTTCCTCTGTGCCTATGACCAGGTCATTTAGACACACCTGTCATGCTAACGGTGAACAAAAGCTTGAGTAGACCAACGAGCTCATGGAACTTGTCGTCCTTTCCAATTCATTTAATCGTCTCAACACCTCCAAGTATTTCAGCTTAGAACAAGATGCACTTTGGTTTCTTACTCCAGCAGGTTTCCTATTTCGCTCAAGTTCTCTCAACGACTCTGTTAATACATTCTGTCCACTTTCTGCCAGGCCTTGAGTTAGAGAGGTCCATGCTCGTTGCATCCCTTTGGGGTATCCCAATTACCACTCTATGCGACGGTAGCACGTATAGATTGTTCCTGTGCTCGACTGGAACCTAAAATAGTGGCTCGTTGTCCTGACTTATCACCCATCTATCTATCATGCCTTGCAGTTTGGGTTCGTAGCCATAAGCGGAAATGCCAATGTTCATCCATGAGACCTGCTATGTCCCATATTCTCAAGCCAAAGTCAGGGACATAGTTGGCTCTATCTCGTATAAACGCTATGTGTATTACTCGACCCAAATCTAAGCAAACAGGTGGCTTATACGATGTCAAAGAGACATATTGTGTTTCCGCTGCGGCGCCAAGAGCAATGAGTCTGTCGCTGAGGGAACATTGATTTAGAACAGGTGAGGGGACCATTGCATATACTGAGAACGTTGGAAGCTAGCCAACGAGTTGACCGGTCCGTGTGTCCCAGACTCGAACGAGAAAGCCTGCGTCAGACCGATTTGCGAACAGTCTCCCATCGGGTGAGTACCCAGGCCAGTCAAAACACATCTCGACCTGCATCACCGAGGAATATCGTCATTGAGTTGATCGTAGTTGATTGTCGATGCTTGACACTTTGTCAATTTCGTCTGTTATTTACGGTTGTTGTCTTTTGATCGATAAGCCATCGCAGACAGATTTTGATTTGACTGCTGTCCCGGTTATTTGACATCACCCTCTTTTTGCCATATAGGTTGCTGGAATATCAAGCGCTGCACTAAATTTCCTGATGTCTTTATGATGGTAGTTGAATACAAGTAGTTGAGAGGAGACTCGTTGCGCATTTCCAGCAAGTTTCTGCTCCCCCTTGTTTCTTCTCTATCTAAACCCAGTACAGGTAACTTCCTGAGATGTAGATATCCATGCGCACTGTGGGTTGTCAACTGCAATCCGGCAGAGCTATGAAAGATAGCCAGCTGGGATGAATCGTCACAAATCGGTCCTTGTGGCACAGGATATGCTGGAAAAATGGGTCAAAGGCTCGTGACGACTATCAGGCTCAATAATCCGATCATGAGGTCCCCGTCAGATTCCGACGTCTTTGTATAAAGGACAGCTACAAGTTCACCTCGAATATGCTTCCTCCACACGAAGAACAAGTCAGAGAGACCTCTTCTCGTGAAGGCTTGTTTGAATCTCATCAATTGGTGCTTTCTTGCAAAATCTAGCCATGTTCGCCAAGAAACCTTCACTTGACAATTGGATAACGGTCTTTGCGGAGAGGTTTAGGCTCTCTGTCATAATAACGAACATCCCAGGTATCAAGCTCTTTGAAGCATAAGGTCTCCCTCATCAGTGAGGGTTATACTCTGAAGCACGTTGAGGGTTCGACTATATTCAGCGCTCCCTTTACCAATGAGCCTTACTCAAAGATTTTAATCCTATCCACGTCGTGACGTCGGGAATGTCGTTACTCAGGGCCATCTCGACCGTGTCCTCGCTTATCATGCGTTGGCATGGTCTTTCCTGGTGATAAGTTGAAAGTCGAGCTCAGGTATATTGCCATGCGCGATGGTAACATTGTTGTCAGCATCGAAACCACCAACTCTAATGGTGACAAAGTTCTCACTGGTTCCGCTGAGGTCAAGCAACCTACTGCTGTCTACGTCTTCACAGGTCAGGGTTCTCAGGAACCTGGGATGGGTATGGACCTCTACAATTCTTCGCCTGCTGCCCGCGCTGTTTGGGACGGTGCAGATACTTACCTTATGGCTTCTCCATCACTGGTATTGTCAGGGGTAACCTGAAAGAGAAGACCATCTATTTTGGTGGTAGGAAGGTCAAGCTTTCCGTCAACAGTATATGGATATGGCATATGACACTCTGGGCAAGGAGGGTAATGTTGAGACACTCCCTCTCTTTGCTGATATCAACGACCGCACTCCCAGCTACACTTTTAGCTATCCTACCGGTCTTCTTTTTGCCACTCAATTCGCTCAAATTGCTCTCGTCGTCACCAAGAAGGCCGCTTTCGAGGACGTGCGTTCCAAAGGGTTTATTCAGAAGGGGTCTGTTTTCGCCGGCCATTCTTTGGGTGGATATTCTGCCCCTGCTTCCATTGCTGACGTCCTCTATATATCTGCTCTTGTCGATGTCGTCTTCTACCGCGGTCTTACTATGCAGTGTGCTGTTGAACGCGATTTTCAAAACCATTCAAATTATGCTATGTGTGCTGTGAATCCTTTCCGTGTTCCCCAAACTCTCAACGATGCTGCTTTACGACGTAAATCAATTTGTTGCTTCAAATCCTCAACTTCAACGTTGAGGTATTATGATCTTGTTTGTCACTAGAAAGCTTATACTGATTACTGCAATGTAGTGTCAACAATATGTCTGCGCTGGAAAGCTTCTTGCCTTGCAGACCATGATCAATGTACTCAATGATCTCAAGGTCAAGAATGTTGACATGACTGAAGTTTGTGCATGATCTTTATCTTCAAGTTGTTTTTACTGATTCCTGCGAAGTTGAACAAAACGTTATCCGAAGAGAAGGTCAGGGAGATATTGAGTGAGATTATCGCTTCCTGCTTCGACCGCGCAAAGGGGCAACAAGAGGCCCAAGGTTAGACTGCTTGAGCGTGATTTTGCCACTATCCCACTTCCTGGTATTGACGTACCTTTCCATTCTCGCTATCTCTGGACAGGTGTTCTGCCTTTCCGTGCATGTGAGCATTGGTCTCTTGGCATTATGTCTCATGACGTGTATCCCCAATCTCATCGCCCAACCTTTTGATATTTCACGTGAAGACATCGACATCGTCTACGACCAAACCCAATCTCCTCGCCTTGAAAAGGTCCTGAAGAAGTGGGATGAGGACGACTGGGGGGAACTCCAGAAACCGCCAGAAACTTGCGTACATCATCCTCGTTGAACTCCTTGCATAGCAATTCGCTTCCCCCGTCTGTTATATCCGAACCCAAGATTTCTTCTTTAAATTCGTGCGTTTCATCGAATTGGGTCCCTCACCGACTCTTACTGGCATGGTCATTCGCACCTTAAAGGCTAAATATGAGTCCTCTGGTGACTCCGCCTCCTGTAGTCACGTCATCCTTTGCCACACGAAAAATACGAAAGAGGCCTACTACCAGTACGAGGATGAGCCTGAGCCCCCTGCAGAAGCTGTTCCCACTGGGACAGTCTCTACTACCACTACTCTTGTCCCTGCTCCCATTGTTGCTCCTGTCGTCGATGCTGCTGGACCTGTTGCTAGCATCCCAGATGCACCTATCATCGCAGCTGAAGTTCTCAATGTTATCCTATCAAGGATCCTGTCGGTGGAAAATCAACTCTCCAGAACGAAATTCTCGGTGAACTTCAACAGGAGTTCACATCCGCACCTGAGAAAGGAGAGGAGCTTTCTCTTGAGGAACTCGGCTCTGCCTTGGCCACAGATTTCAGTGGTTCTCTTGGCAAGTACAGTACCAGTCTCGTCTAATTGCTGGGAAAATGCCTGGTAGTTTCACTGCATCCTCTATTCGTTCATAGTAAGACTTAGGGTTTTGGCCCCGAACGAACTGATGGTGTTCTTCTCCTCGCTACTATTTGAGCCACCCAAACGACTTGCTTCTGAGGCGGAAGCCAAGTCCTGGCTCGGTGACGTGGTCCAAACCTATGCACGGCGTTCGGGTATCTCTTGCTTCTCCTGGTACTACTGCCGGCGGTGCAGGCAGCGTAGGCGGCGCTACCATCAATAGCGAAGAGTTCTTGAAGTTCGGGAGTGATCAGAACAAGTTCATCCAACAACACATTGAACTCACATGCGTTACCTCAAGAAAGATTTTCGTGCTGGCGAGAATTCTTTCAATCCTAGAAGGCCAACAGTATGGCCCTCCAAGCCAAGCTCGATAGCGTCAATCGTGAACACGGCGATTCTTATGTTGAAGGCATTCAACCTCGTTTCGATCCCTTGAAAGCTCGTCATTTTGATTTGTTCTGGAACTGGGTCCGCCAAGACGCTCTTCTGATGTACTACGACATCATATCTGGCCGCCTCACTACCGTTGATTGTGACATTACCGCTCGTTGTATTTCCCTACTCAATCGTATTGACCCTGACATGCTCCAGTACCACATCTACAAGCGTAATCCTTCAGAAGAAGAAACGTACAAACTAGCCAAAGAATTTGGCCAACAACTAACAGATAACACCCGTGAGGTCATAGGCAAACCCCCTCTTTGCAAAGATGGTGAGTTTCATATATTCATTTTTTTTGGTCTGAACATTGATGTCTTGTCAGTTACTTTCCGCACTGCTCCCCATACCGAGGTCACCAAAAAGGGCGAAATTGTTTATTCTGAAGTCGTCCGCGAGAACGTACGCAAACTTGAGGCATATATCAAAGAAATAGCAAGTAGCGATGGCGCTGCCGGACCAATCAGTATCAATATTCAGAAGGTGCAAGACGATATTCTCACTGGACTGTTGTCAAGTCTCTCCCTGAGATTAGCCAGGACCAGAAGAATTGTATCAAGGCCTTGTATGAGGATGTCTCTCCATAAGGGTCCCGATCCTTGTGCTCGTGGTCAACCTCGCAACTGCCGCTCTTCTTCACTCTTCTTCTCCATTCTTTTGTCCCCAGCTCGATCTGAGTTGAGGTCGTCAAGGGATTTCTCTCCGGTGGTGCTCACATCGTTATTACTACTTCCAGTCACAACCGCAAGACTGTCGAATACTATCAATCTATCTTTCAATCTTTTGGTGGTCGTGGATCGTCGTTCCCTTCATTCAAGCCTCTAGACAGGATGTTGAAGCTCTCGTCGATTACATTTATAGTAAATTGAACATGGATCTTGACTACATCATGCCTTTCGCTGGAATTCCTGAGAACGGTCGCGAGATCGATGGTCTCGATGACCATTCTGAACTCTTTCTGGGTAGATGGCACACCGATATTTTCATGATCCTTGGATTCTGAACCATAGGACTAGTTGTTGGTACCCTTCGAGCACCTAACTGTGCTCTTTGTCAGTCACAATCATCCAGAATGTCATGTTAGTACAACTTATCATCTCTCGCGTCTCCTTTTCTTAATTATATAAGGATGGGGATGGTTCAGCAGAGATTGAGTTGTTGCCATACGTGGCGTTAGACGCTGGGAGGGCAAAATTGAAAGATGGGTCAGGAGCGACTTGTTCCTGGGCAAGTTCAATTTCAATGTCCACATTGTTTTGTTCGGCTATTCTCTCCATGTAATCCGTTTCAGACAGGGAGAGGAATCTGCAGGTTCAGGGGAGGGTGACGGGCTACGAGGCCCTCTGACGCTGGGTTTAGAGGAAGGGTGGCCATGCTGTATATTAACAGCTGTGTCTGCAGGTCTTTCGTTTGTTACATTATAGGGGTTCATTGTTACAGAAGTTTGTGTATACGCTATGCTACTCTTGGGCGCTACCATTGATGATGGAGGTAAGAGTGTGAGAAGCGCGAGGTTGATACTTTTCTATTTAGAAGGAAGTGAAAATCCAGCAGATATGTTCATGAAGAACTTAAGCCTAAATCTGTTAAGTTCCAAGCTCAACTTGAACTAGTTTTTTTTTTTTACTAAAGATGCTGCTTAACACACAACTACACTCACTTGCCTTCCCATGCACTAAGTGAGGGGGGAAGTCAGCATGTTCATTCTTAGAGTGCTATCTATAGTGCTTAGCCCCTTTCCATTTCTTCATCATTACAAATTGCACTACTCTTCCATGTATATAAAGGCTCTTCTTCCACAATGGCAGTTCCAGTTTTGCCTTTGCCTCAATATACAACTTAAGGTCTATCTAGGTGGGTTTGCTGGTGCACTTCACTGCAATGCTCGCTGACTCCCCTTAAATAATTCTATCACTGGATGCATAGGCATAAGCCTTAATAATTCCTTGCTTGCATGCTCAATGTAAACCTTTAAGCTCAGGATGGCTGTGTGTCAAAAATCAGCTCCACATATGATGGCCGATCAAAGGTTCGTCAATGAGACTCTTCTCAATCGAACTTCGTAACTTTATTTTGAAATGATATTGAAGTGACTGATGGTTTTTTCGCGAATCACATCAAACAGCATCGGAGACAGGGTTGGGTGGAAGGAAAGTCTTGGTCCCTGATTCAAAAGCATAAATCCCTGCGTATAGCGGGCGCCCGTGCTGTTGTATGCCTGTCCGTGGTTTATAAGAGCCATAATCCCAGAGTATTTGTAACTGCCCAGAAGCATTCTTAGAGTTCCTTCACTTGGAATCAGGCTCATGCAGACGCTGGAGGTGCGTGCAAGAGTTCCATTTCCATTTCGAACTTTGGAAAGCGTCAATAAACTCTATGGCCCTGCAGGGTCTTTTTTGTACGCTATATAATCTAAACTCTGGAATGAATGTTGACTGAGAGACAAAAGCAGTATAGTAGCCCAACGGATACATAATAGCACTGTTCTGCTATGCCCAAACACTGAATTTATTGAATACACTATCGCAGTGACCACATCCTTTGGTTTACACCTTTGTACGATAGACTCCCGGGTGCTGGGCCTCGTAGACAAGACCCTCAGCGAATCCAAGGAGACAGTGACCACGAGTGTCGTAATCCATGAATACTTTCACAAGATGCATGATCGTGCCTTGTCGGCTTGGACATACAGGCCAAGCCCAGACCGAACACATCTAAAAAGACAGACCGACAAGTTTATCATCAATCACCTTCAGTAGCTACGGCACCTCGGATTTTTGTAGAGAGTCTCGGATTATTAATGTTGGATCTGCTCCTGCAAGTGCACCAACCTCGAGCATCATCCGTCTCATGCAACTGATCATGAGGGTTACTGAGATGGTACGATCGACGCTGTATCAGTCATGCTCGTCTTTCAATGTGCATCAGTGTCTGGTTGAGGACCGTGAGTTTTATATGTATAACAGCCATGTGATAAATCCTGATTTCAATCTGCAACTAGACTGTCCACGATGTCCGCATTCATCAACCATTCAGCCTCGTCAGCCTCGACGTACGTCGCATCAGTGTCAACTCCTGTCTTTGGTTGCAACTGCAACTCTGACATTGATTTGTATCTGTATCTCATGTCAAATGGTTAACAACCCGTCATTTGGGCTAAGCCGTCGTCAACAACGAACAGGTGACAAATCATTTTTGACAGCGCAAAGAGAA
>Ga0157361_1000930_pt1 | contig 10506 bp, 8 predicted proteins | sample AttlaeALBM2_FD_111481 | JGI IMG/M metagenome (GOLD analysis project Ga0157361, IMG submission 111481) | Fungus gardens microbial communities from leaf cutter ant in Ribeirão Preto, State of São Paulo, Brazil - Atta laevigata ALBM2 | ecosystem: Host-associated > Fungi > Mycelium > Unclassified ...
TAAAGTTCATGTGCAAACATTGAGGTCTTCATATCTCCACTAATATTAACTGCCTTGAGGTCATTCTAGGCTCATTCTGAGTGTTATGAAGAAGGCTTCTACTGAGCCTAGAACCGAAGCATCGATCATGGCAGTTTCCGAGATATTAGCGATTTAATAAACAGTAACATGATGGTTACCAGTTGATCTGCTTAATGTCTCGGCCATTATTGATCGCCTCGAGACGTGACTGGCATCGATCGAAAGGTCTTCTTAAGGGCTTTAAGATGGCTTTAAAACCGTGGGAATCGTCGAAGAATTGGTGGAGATATGACCGAATGAAGTTTGTGACACATTGATGGAAGCTGTCAGACAAAAGTCTTAGTTCCTGTAATTACTGAACTAAGGTTTCCAAGTTCTATGTGGCACAACTACATGCTTACTAAGTGTAAATTATATAGTCAATAAAAAAGAACATGAGAGCTTGGAGATACATAAAGGAAAATAAAACTGCTTCACTTTACAACAGTGAGAATTTGAGGTTTTTCAAATTCATGGAACAAGTGGTGTTCAGTGTACTATAGCAGACACTGATTGATGGTCATGAATCTGCTAGAAGCCCACCTGCCCAAGATAGTCAAATGTTGCCTGTTAAATCAATAAATGGCAAATCAAACTTGCACTGTACCAAGCATGTTCAGTCAAAATCTTGAAGTCAGCTTTATTGCCATAGCACTGATCAGAATATGTTATGATTTGTCAAGTTAAAATAAGTTTGGGGACAGCAACTTGAGTGAAATAAATGACAAGGGGAGTGAGAAGCTATTGATAGGAAATGCTACATCAGTTATGTTTGAAGGTTGTCTGATTGCTATATTATTTCACTCTATTCCCAAACTTATACCTATTTAGATACATCTCACCTATGAGAGTACACTTTTTCTTTTTCTAAGATCCCTTTCATACATAAGACTGTTAAATTAAATTATTATTTGTCATGACTTGGCAAAACAGCTAAGTCATTATTTATATTTCTTTTTCTTTTCTTTTCCTTTTATCTTGGATTTACTACACAGAAGGGAGTGCAGGAAAGTGTCATGTCACAAGTGTCACATGACAGGAAGTCACAGTGTCACATCACATGATGTCACATGATGGGTCACATGATAGGCATGGGAAAGTAGTGCACAGACCATGTAGTAGTTGTATAAGTAGTGTAAAAAATCTAATAGGAACTCTATTGAGTTCTTTTTGTCAATCATTGAACAAAGAACAGTTGGCTTAATTCCAGCTTGAAGTTTAGCTTTCTTATATTATTGTACTGGGTATTACTGTAGTCTAATATACGAGCTGTGCTTAGATAAGCACACTTGCTTCTTTGTTTCAACTGCCATGTCATAAAGCCTCTCTGCTTCTCTTGAGATCTCTCTTCCCTATCAGGCTGTCTATCAATATCTGTTGGATAATCCAGTGAGTGGGCCATCATTTGTTACCACTGTAATTGCTGCTCTCCATCTTTCTAACAAAGACCACCTCATTCATTCATCTTGCAGTGACATCTGAGGTAGGTACAATTAAATCTCCTTTGTGTTGACTCATTGTCACAGTTGTGCTATGGACCAGTAGTCACATACTGTATGGTTTACCACTATACCAAAAGGGCAACTTTAGCAAGGCTACTTGCTAACGAGGGTCCAGCTATTTATGTAGTTCATTTGAACAGGTATTTTGTTATACCTCCATGATACTATTTAGTAGTCACTTTTCTGTGACACTCATACTTATTTATACTTAGCTTACACTGACTTACTACAGGAGCAGTCTGGACCACTATGGTCAGGTAAAGAATTTGTGAATTTGAGCCAGAAAAACAGTACAATCTGCAGGAAATCTGTGACATATACTTAAAGGATGATCATGCATGTTCATTGGGCTCTTTATATTTTTGCTAGGCCACATGATATCTCCTCCTTTCAAAGTGCAGAAAAATAGTTAGTCAATGTGGCAGTGATTAGACTCCTGTTGGTGAGCTCAACATCCATGGCAGTAATGCCCATCAGTCAACCAGCCATTTTCAGGTGGCTGATGCCACCTCCCAGAAGTAGTCCTGTCCCTATGTTTCTGCACAAAACTTAAGCAAGCTATGTATCATAGTATAAGAGTCATGGGGAATCTTTTGTGGGAAAGCTAAGGGAGAATTCTGTTGAATATGTCCTCTGTGGACTATTATTTCATCTTTTTTTTCTCTCACTATTAGTTTCTGATTGATTAGTAAGCAATGAGTATGTCTGCCAGCACAGATTTTTCTTACACCTCAGTTCTGCACACTTCAGACTGAGGTAAATACTTTTTATGATTTTATTCTATATATCATGCTAATGTAATTAGACTTTATATTCTAATAAATTCTGGGTACGATTGAAAGTCAGATCTCTCTTCGATGAATAATATTGCTCTGGATTGTATTTTGACAGCCCTAAATAACAATCTTTCCCAAGTTCAGCCGGCCTTGCAATAATAGAACGAGCTTATAATAAAGTATTTGAAGGCAGGACGCGGTTGGTGTACGAATCATCCTTATCCTCCAAAGCTTCATTCCATTACTCTCTTACCATTATCTCCTCCCTCCCCTTCTACCCCGTCCTCTTCGTCGATTTGTCGGCTGCATAAAACTTCATTGCCACCGCATACTCAATAGTTTTAAACTGATGAAAATACCGCTTCCCCAAATCAAACAGCAGACTTTTCCCCATGACCAAGTTTAAAGCCCACCGTTCCTTCTAACAGCCTGGATATAGGACAAAGTACGGAGAAAATCCGTGGCACAGTTCGATCCAAGCTGAGGATGATAGGGCTAGACAATGTTTTCTTTCTCGAGTTTATCAATCGTCTGGCGCAATGTATGTATAGGTCACTGCCGCGCCGCTCATCATGATCTCGGGTGAAAAAAAAACACACTGAGAGAAATGCCGCAGGCATGAAAAAATCAAATTTATCCCTACAGGTGCAACTCAATCAACTGTGGATAATGATTGACCTATCCCAGGAATATCGGAAACAGTGGTGTTGGCGCTAACCCAAGCGGGGAGCTCCCATATCATCATATCCGCTATCAATGAATTGCGATGATCATGCTCTGCTAGCGGTCGTAAAGCAGGTAATGAAACATTTCTGATGAATGGGATAACCGGAACAACAGCTAGGCAAAGAATATCAACTTGAAAAGGAGTCAACAAACTCAGTCCTATGTGGCTAAGAGAGTGAGGCAGAGGAAGGCGACATCTGACGCCAATACAAGTCCTCAAAAATCCAAATAGGTCAGAGAACAGACATAAGGAGAGAAGAAAGACATGCTTTGACCCTCAATAACGTAGCTTGATGCAGGATGATGACAGCCGATACAATTTCGGTATGGAAGGATGTTCTTGAATTCGCCCTGGAAGTACATTTCAAGAGACTAGCAATCCGACTGAATGTCTTTCAGTTTCTCAACACATGGGTGGGCAATGGTGGGTTTGCCTGCTCCAGTTCGGTCCCTCATGCAGTACATTAATGAGGGCGTGTCGACAGATCCAGTAGCCTGAATTTTTGTATCGGCGATATATTGTTTGCGAGTTTCAGCTGCGATTATAGTGGTCTGGGGAATCCAATTGACTGGAGGCATCATGGAGGATCTGATACCAGGACATTCGATTCACCGCCAATATGGAAAATGAGTCCACTTACCATATTCGTTATTGTTGGTGATCTGTACGAAATTAATGTCATGGATTGGAAAGTTATCGGCATCATCAGAGAACATGGTCATGTGGTGGGGCAATATCTTACTCTTCACGACGACGATTCCTCCTTTACCTGTGAAAGATACAGCACATGATGTCCGGCTAACATGGTCGAGGCACAAGAATGTAGCGTGGGAGTCGGAGCACAGTGGTCTGACATAATTCCGCAGAGCACACCGCTCGACGCTCTGAGCCAGAGGAACAGCAAAGCATGCCTGGAGGAATAGATAGCGGGATTCTCCAGAGGTGAAACCCGAGGAAGAAATTTCCTCATCATGAAGACAGAGAAGCTACTCCAACATACGCTAAGGGAGGTACGTGGATGTCCTGCCTAGGCCATTCCATCTCTTTATGTGCAAGAGCCACTAGAGCGATCTTAAACCACGCCCCAATAGGCGAGTATAGAGCCAGGTTTCTCCCTCAGGAAACATCTGCATGCCCATGTGGTCAATCAGATATCGAAACTAGACGTCACATCCTCACCGATTGTCCGAGATTCACAAAAGACCGAGTGTCCCTTCCATAGGCGACTTTATCAAATTCCTCGTTTCTAACCCATCTGCTTTCGCCTTCTACTGAACAGAATTGATCGAACTCATTGACGTTGTCTTTCTTTTTTCTCTTATCATCTGTGTGTATTACAAATCTGAAACACTCACTTTAGTATAAGTAACAAATTCACCGTAGGCTCACACTCAGTCGTCTACCACACCGGGTGACGTCTGAGATTACTGTTATTTTAGTATTTAAGTCCTTCCTAACACCCAGGGAACCTCCGTGAACCCACAACGACCACCCCACGTGTCCCTTGAGACACCATCCCTAGCTCAGTATGAGCCAGCCAAGTCCTCGCGAGCGAAACACATGTCCTCACAGCCCCCTGTTTCTCTTCTTCCCATTCCTTCGTATCTATGCTCGGTGTCTTCTTGTAGCACAGAGCCTGGCTCAACTGTAGTGTCAGTGTTAGTTAAGGCCCCTTAGTAGTCAGTAGACTATCGCGGATTGCGTTCGTACACCACGTAATAAACTGTTGAGTTAAAAAAAGGATGTAATTCCGCAGAGTTTTGTTTATCAACTCTTGCCAAACAATCCAGATCCACGAATCGATCTTTTTTTTTTTTTTTAAATCAGGTCCACGAATCGATCGTTGCTCAGTGTATAGAGCGTACATTAAAAACTCGTACGGTAACATATGCTTTCGTCAGGGAGCTGGTATCATGGGACATTCATGTCTTCTGAAAACTGGTATCATCTGTGCGTCCAACGTTCGTCACTTCGTCACTCTGCATTCTCACAACTGTTTGATGATCGGCCCCAGGTAACCAGTTCTGGAAAGATCAACGACCTAGTTAGGGGAGGCACATAGTCAACGAGTAGATAGGTCTTCCATGTGACTAATGGGCATTGGATCGGTCGCTATCACAGAAGAATCATTCGAAGAATCATTTAGTTTATTTAAAAATAGGAAATGACTTACATCGGTCAAGCAAGGAAATATCCATACCCACACTAGTGTCAGGTGAATTGATACCCCTTACCTTTGCTCTCTTTTTGTTTCTATGCTTATTATTGAACCATCTTCCGACAAACTTGTCTTGTATACAGTTCTAGTTTCTATATTTGTGCTGCTTTAGTGTAGGATGTGGTGATTGAATGCAAAGATAACCTGCTGCTACTGATTGCTTTGTTGAAATGATATCTCATATAGTAATTGGATGAAAGTCTTAAACAACATTAATTTCACATAGGTTCTTTTTAGATTATCATCTATGAATGCCACTTTATTCTGATGAAAAATTCAGAGCCTGGAGAAGCCGAAAGACATAGGATTTGAGTAGCTCAGGTGCAAGTGCTTAGTTTACATTGTAGTTCAAGATCCTCATACCAAATGCAAAAATAACAGACAGGACGATGGAGAGGAGAATATAGACGTACCAAGCACCATTCTCACTGCCATGCAAGGCCTCGATGCTGGTATTGGCATTATTCTTTTGCCCAGTGGCTCTCCTATCGATATCTTCTCTCTCGCTATTTCCTTTCCACATTGTAGACTTGTTTGCCAAATAGAACTCTTGTGCCGCCGCATAATCAATAGTTCTGAACTGATGGAAATATCGCTTCTCCATATCAAACTCCCAATACCATATCACCGACTTATCCCCATGACCAATTTTATAAAGCCCATTGTTTCTCCTCACCGACTTTTTGCGGGAGAGAATGTGAAGAAGCGCTGAGACACGGCTCGAGCCAAAGAGAGGAACATATGGCCGGATGACCTTTGCTTTCTCCAATTTATTGACAATCTGCCCATGTGTGAGGAAATTCATTGTAGTTAATCATATTTGAAGCATACCGAAAGAAATGCAGTAGGCACCAGTTGATCGAAGGCTTCGGTGCGAATACGCCCAAATACGGTGTGGGATAATGTTTGGGCAGTCGCCGGAATGCCGAAAACAAAAGTACCTGATGAACCACCGAGCTCCCACCACATCCGCATTGCTATCAGAGACTTGCGGTAGTCAACATTTGCAAGTCGCTGCAAATTAGCAAACGGAACATCCTCCACAAATCGATAAAAGTCTGGGTCATCACAGGATAACCATGATGAGAGGTTGGAAAAAGCTATCAACTTGAGATAGGAGTCAACAAACTCGGTTCCATGTGGCCAAGAGAGCGCAGTAGAGGAGCCGATGATACCCGATGCGGATACAAGGTCTGGAATAATAAGTGAGTTCAGGGACAGATACAAGGAGAGAAAATACATGCCTGAACCATCGATAGCGTAGCTTGATGCATAATGATGGTGAGACTGAATCAAGTGATCAATGTATTTGCAATGAATGGCAGGAGTATTGACACAGAAGGAACCAGAGCGAGTGGGATCGCGGAGGAAATCGTAGAAAGATTTGTGGTAGAAGCTAAATGTTCCATGAACTCTCAAAACAGGGCTCATGGTCGACCTATATAGATGGAACCGTTGACCTTGGTCATAATACGGCCGTGTGAGGTCAATGCGAGGGTAGAGTGACCTGAGAGAATCGAAAGACGCCTCGTATAAAATTACGGCATGTAGATGGTGACAGATGTCTCTGAACGTACACTCAGAGATCCTAAATGCACAACAATTCACGGAGATATTCCAACGAGTGTTGGTATTCCCATTGCCCAAATAGTAGGAAAGAAAGAATTGTGCAGACAAGAGATTGCGCTCTGAAATCTGCTTCATGATTTGGACATAGAGAGCATCAAGTTGCGGAAATGATGATGTGGACAGCTGCCTTCCTGCACAGGAGAGGGCGTCGAGAACAGATTGCAGTCTTTCACGGAATCGCGAATCTGGTGGATAGGCCACATGACGCAACACGGCAGCAGGGTGAGCAAATAGGCCAGCTGCTGCATCAACAAGGGTCTTGATGTCATTGTCAGTTGGCCATGATGGCAGCAGTTGCGGAAAACCTCTGTGGTCAAGTATATTTTTGAATTCGCCCCGCAGGTACATCTCGATCTCGCCATCTGCCTCGCGAGAGATAGGGAGTTCAATAGAATGAGTGACAAAGGCGATGCTGTCTTGATTGAATGTCGATACAATGCGAGGTTCAGCGCGGCTGAAGATGACCCAATGGAATGGAGTGGATCTCTCCCTGACGGAGGATGCAACTATCCTGATAATTTCTGTTTGTGCATCCTCACCCACACACTCGTCCAATCCATCGATGAAGACAGCTTTTGGTTGTACTCTCTTTCCCTGCCTCCCTAGCTCCTGAATTGGCTCAACAATTAGTGATCTGAATTGAGATCGCATTTTCTTCTCAACGAGTGTCCTATCCCTTGAAATCTTCTCATCAATAGATGCGCGATAATCAGGGAATGTAGTGGCAAGTTGGTAAGCGATGGTAGTGAATAAGCGAGAGGGGTTAGAGTGTTTGTTGACAGTGAAGAAAAATGCAGCACCAAGATGTCCACTTTCTTTGAGTTTCTCAGCACATGTCTGAGCGATGGCTGATTTTCCAACGCCAGCTGGTCCCCTCATCCAGTAGATCGACGAAGGTTGGTCGGCAGATCCAGTTACCTAATTTGTGATGTCAGCAATATACTGTTCCCGAGTACCGGGGAAACAGCGACGATCATAGTGGTCTTGAGAATCAAATGCAGCTCCTGGACTGGAGGCATCAAGGAGGATATCGATACCTAGTACTGAACTAACTAACATTTCATTAGCCGAAACGAAGCTGCTCACCAGATCGCCCGTAATGGTTTGTAATGTTGGTAATCGACTGAGCATTGAAGCTACTATCCTTGATCATGAAGTCTCTGGCATCGGGAAACATCGACATAGTGGTGTCAAGACAGATAGACGATGAAAATAGGAGGCCGTTGTATTCATGTCAACGTGTGAGCACAGGTCACAAATTATCCTACCATGGTGAATTCTTCCCATGTTCAATCTTTTTCTTCCAGACTGATGAGCAGCCCATCTGCAGACACAGTGGGAAGCACTCTAGGCTTACCTTAGGGGCTAGCTATTATTCTTACTGCATACACTCTAACTAGGGTTAAGAAAAACACTATATTTCATAGAGTTGCATACATGCTTATATACCTACTGAGTCTTCTATTCTTATATTCATAGTAGTATAGTTTGTGATGGCATCTTATTGAAGTTATGGACTGACACCATCCATATTTTCCACATGAAATTGATCCTTCTACACTAATATGACATACTTTTCATGTTAGAAGGATGGAGAGCAGCAATTACAGTAGGGACAAATGATGGCCCACTCACCAGGTTATCCAACAGATATTGATAGACAGCCTGATAGGAAAGAGAGATCTTGAGAGAAGCAGAGAGGTTCCGTGATGTGGCAGTTGAGAGCAAGTGCACTTATGTAAGCACGGCTTTTTTATTTTTATTTTTTTATTTTTATTTAAACTCAACAATTTATTACATGGGGCATGTAGGCAGGCCATGGCAAGTACAGAATACCTACTTAAATAAGAGAAAAAGAGGAGAGAGGTAGAAAGAGAGAGGTAGAAAGCTAAGAGTAGGGATGGGTACTATAGAAATATGGGAATGAGGAGACAAGGTATTAAAGGCTGTGCTTTTACTCTTAGGAGTTGTGCTGCAATGGGACCTTAGCCATTATCAAAGCTAAATGCACCCAGGTTATCTGCGAGGAAGTGAACAAAGCTGTTGATGATGATGTTGTACAGTCTAGTGGAGGGATTGTGCCTGTTGCATTCCATGACAATGTGTTCACGAGTCTGAACCTCAGCTTCACCGCATGGACAGCTGGAGGGGAGGTGAGGGAGGAATCTCTGTCTGTATTCTCTGATAGGGGCATGTCCAGTGGTCATGCAAGTGAAGCAGGCGCATAATGAGTTGGTGAATCCTATGACAGGGAGCCATGATCCACTCTTAGCATAAGTAGGTTTGATGACCTTCTGCTTTTTGTCTTCAAAGTTGAGGAAGTAATGGCCCTTTTTGATGCTATTAGCAAAGAATGTTTGCCATTTGCAGAGAATGTTATCGCATTCTTTCTTTTGACTGAATAGGTGTGATTCCTTGCTGGGGAAAGTGGGAAAGCATGTGTTTGCTTTGACCTGATTGTCGACGAGTTTGTGTCTAGACCATTTAGCTTTGCTGGGGCAGTACCAGAAATGTATTTTATTCCTGCTGTCTTTGCTGAAGAAGGACTTGATTGCAGAGGCTAGTGGAATGACCATGTTTTGGAGGGGGTTGACTTTGGACTCTAGGATTTTTCTTCCTGCTGCGATGGAGTCAGTGATGATAATAATATTGTGGATATCTTCAATTTTCATGGCAGGGATGAGACTGGTGCAGATAGCCATGAGTTCGGCCTCAAGGACTATGACGTTAATAGAGTTTACTTGTAGTTTTTTTACGATGGTGTTGTCAGACCAGATATGGGCAGCTGCTGTGACGACATGTGATTTCTTCATGCCTCCATTTGCGATGACTGCCACGCTATTGGGTGATACCTGGGAGTCCCTGAAGGCATGGTTGAGGCTCTGAAGGTGCTGGTGAAGGTCCTCATCATCAGAAGAAGGAGGTGAATGAAAGCTAATTCTACTAGAGAAATGATCGACTACTCTCGAGCCTGGAGAAAAGAGGGGATGGAGGGGATTAAAACATTGCATAATGCCATTGAGGCATTCGTTGACATCTTTGATGGGGCTTTTAAGCTTTGCCTGTTGTCTTGCAGTGAGCTTAGAGGTGGCGATGTGTCACAAACTTCATTCGATCATATCTCCACCAATTCTTCGACGATTCCCACGGTTTTAAGGCCATCTTAAAGCCCTTAAGAAGACCTTTCGATCGATGCCAGTCACGTCTCGAGGCAATCAATAATGGCCGAGATATTAAGCAGATCAACTGGTAACCACCATGTTACTGTTTATTAAATCGCTAATATCTCGGAAACTGCTGTGATTGATGCTTCGGTTCTAGGCTCAGTAGAAGCCTTCTTCATAACACTCAGAATGAGCCTAGAATGACCTCAAGGCAGTTAATATTAGTGGAGATATGAAGACCTCAATGTTTGCACATGGACTTTATCAATTACCCATAGATAGTCATCTGTCCTTTTCTTAGAACAAAGTTTTAAATCGGGGATAGAAAGGGTTGTCGTCACCTGTCAAACAACTCAACTCAGCCTGATAGACACAGAACTAAGTGTATTTTATATGTACCTGTCAAACAACTCAACTAGGTACATCAGTA
>Ga0157361_1000933_pt1 | contig 10492 bp, 10 predicted proteins | sample AttlaeALBM2_FD_111481 | JGI IMG/M metagenome (GOLD analysis project Ga0157361, IMG submission 111481) | Fungus gardens microbial communities from leaf cutter ant in Ribeirão Preto, State of São Paulo, Brazil - Atta laevigata ALBM2 | ecosystem: Host-associated > Fungi > Mycelium > Unclassified ...
ATTCTCATCAAACTAATCTATTCCTCACTGTAGTCCCAAGACGAAGTCTTATTACCTACAGCAACTCATTTTGAACCAGAAAATGTAAATTGGGAGAGAAGAGAGTGTGCTAGAGTTGCAATCAATAACATAAGAGATTGTCCAGGTGTGTTTGCCACTCATTTTCTCTTCTTACCAGTTTTAACTATTTATTAGTGTCTCCAACAGCTCACTTGTCACTTTATATACTTGGCTGTATCTTGGCTGCTTGGTTACATCTTGCATATGGAATAAGCCATACTACAACTGCTCAAATTCTCAAATTTGTTGAAACCATCATAAATGTTGCTAATACACCATCTTCTTCATTGAATCCCTCACTGCCAATAATCTCTGGTCACTCAAATCATTCATTCTCACTACCACACAATGTTCATACTGCTATAATGACTTTATCTACTCAACCTCAGATTATGCATTATATATGCTGTCCTAAATGCTTCTATTATTATTCACTTGGAGAACTTACTAAATTTTGTACTTGGCATGAGACTCCCCAGAGCAGATCATGTGGAGAAAAGCTGTGGACACTGGGATTTACTTGTAGTAGCTCAAAACTTGTTCCTCAATGACTTTATAATGTGCAAGTATTCAGCTTATAGCTCAAGACCTTTCTTTTTGTCACAAACTTCATTTGGCCATATCTCCATCAATTCTTTAATAATTCTCATAGTCTCAACAGCACCTGAAAGCCCTTAAGAAGACCTTTTGATCAATACCAGTCACATCTCGAGACAATTAGCAATGGCTGAGATATTAAGCAGATCAACTGGTAACTATCATGTTACTATTTATTAAATCACTAATATCTCAGAAACCACCACAATTAATGCTTCAGTTCTGGGCTCAGCAGAAGCCTTCTTCAAAAATGCTCAGAATGAGCCTAGAACAACCTCAAGGTAATTAATATTAGTAGAGATATAAAGGCCTCAATGTCTGTACATAAACTTTATTAATTACCTATAGATAGTCATCTGTCCTTTTCTTAGAACAAAGAACAGCCTCCATATGGTTAAGTTATCACTATTTCTAGCACAAAGGCACTACCATATGTAGAACAATAGGTAGTAGCATGTAATGATTTGTCCTAGTATATAGACCACCACTTTTTTGTATTTAAGGACTCATAGTCTAAGGATTAGACCTCAGACTTAACAAGTTCTTTTGTCACTGTCTAAACTTTGCATTTTTGAACCATTCAAGTTCTAAAGTACTAATCACAAATAAGTAAGTGACCTTTTGTGATAGGTGGAATAGTACTGGTATTGATTACATCCCATAAAATGTGAATATAAGGGGATATCCTAGGAACAGCCTAGATCATAAGTAAGCTTCTATCTAAAGGGCTAAACCTAACTCATAAGATGTCTTGTTACCTTATCTTACCTTTTTTTTCTTAACTCCGCCTTGATGTGCCTAAGAATCTATTATTAGGACAGTAGTATTATTAGTTAGTATGCACGTGACTACAGTGCATGGACTATTAGTTTTAGTATATAAGACTACTTGTGTTAGTAGAAATATCCTCACTCAAATATCACCTTTGCTTCCAGGACTCTTACCTAGCACTAGGGTTAGCTGTCTCCAAGTGACTGTGTCCTAACAGTGGATGTACAGCTCAAGAGCTTTTTATATAATATAAGCTCAGATATTTAGACCTTGTTTTTAGGAATTATTACTTATCTTTATGCTCCTGGTATCTTTAGGCACTTTACTTTCTAGAAAACAGTATATATGAGTAGTAGGTTTGCAAGGAGTCATAACTTTCTGGCTCTTGGTAGTCAATTCTGGAGTAGATAGCATACTGAAACCAGAAGTTAAAGAAGCCAAATTTACAATAAAGGGTTTGAGTCCTTTTTTTGGCCAGCTAGTAGAGACTAATATGGACCTTGTTGAATAGTGAGATGTTACAGGTGAAGATTTACTATGTGGAAAGTTATATATTACTATTAACAAACTTAATGCATAAACATACCTTTGCTTGAGACTTGGATATAATTGTGTATCAGATAACTATTGTTGTAACTCCTCAATCTGCTTCTTGAGTTCTGCTCTTTTAGTAGCTAGCTACTACTGAACAGCTCTTTCCATCTCTAATATTCAGGCCTGAAACATATTCTCTATCATATTGAGCTGGTTTGGCTCAATAGTTATATGACTAGGTGAGTAGGTGTGTTTATCTCCATTGTCTATAATATCATCAAGAGAGATAATAACTGTAACAATAAGGAAATTCCATTTGATATTACAAAGGCCATAATATAGAATGTAGTATAAGGACCTGAACTTAGCCACCTTCAAGGAAATTCATGTATATTCAATATTATTACAATAGTAGTTAATTCTAACATAGAAGAAATAGTCAATAAATAGTCTTTTTCTATGTCTAGTGGCATTGTGGCAAAGCATGACTATGTGACAGGTCTAGACAACTTGACAGATGAGATGATACTAAATTGTCAAGTGACTTGACATCCCAATTCAAGTGATAACTTGACTTCTAAATATTTGCTGTGTAATGTCTCAAGATTTGACTCTTGTGACAAATTACTGGATGCAATGTCATATTGTTTTACAATATATTCTCCATACATTTATTACTATAATGGGACTAACTACCTTCTGTCTTGTTTTTTTTACTATTATGTTTCATTCCTTGAATTATTTTTTATTTTTTATTAGATATTATATTTTGTTATTCTTTTGTTCTTAATTTTGAAGCTTTATTACCAAAGCAATAGTTCTTAATGACTTGATTTAGTTGAAAACTATCTCAACAGATAAATGCTAATTATAATCTTTCTCTTATTGCTAAACAAATATAGGATTATCACAAATAACCACTTATTGATTTGTGATAGATGAATTTGATATTCAAAAAGCTCAAAAAAGCAAAGTTAGACAAGTAGCAAAAGATATTGTTAAGTCTGAGTATTGAAGTAGACTTATGTACTTCAGGTTTTGTTTCTCTTTTCTTGTTTATCAGTGAGCCAACTCCTAAGCTGGAATTAAGCCAACTGCTCTTTTATAAGTGATTGACAAAGAGAACTTAATAGAGTTCCTGTTAGATTTTGTATACTATTTATACATGAAGAGTAGTCCTAACCCTTCTCTTTTGTCCTATACTTCTCTATGAGTTATTTTCCTCTTGTGTGTCCATTAATAAGAAAATAAAGAAAAGAAAATATAAAAGAAAAATAATAATCAGAAAAGAAAAGAAAAGAAAAAGAAAAGAAATATAAATATTGACTTAGCTATTTTACCAAGTCATGACACCACCCTCCTCTTACATTTTCTTGTCCCAAGGAATTTTCCTATAACTTATAGTATAGGTCAACCTATCATGGCTTGGCAAATCGGCTAAGTCATTATTTATATTTCTTTTCTTTTCTTTTCTTTGGACTTATAACTATGAGATGGAGCATGGGAAAGTATCACATGACTTTTGTCACAATGTCACAATGGTGTGATGGATGGTCATAGATAGTCATGTCATAGTCACAGTCACAGTGTGTCACATGACTAGAGCAACATAAGGACCATGGGAAGGCAAGTGCATAGTCACAGTAGTAAAATGTATAAGTAGTGTAAAATTAAGCGAGAACTCCATTGAGTTCTCTTTGTCAAACTCTGAACAAAAAGACAGTTAGCTTAATTCCAGTCATCGGACTTTAGACACTGACACAACCATGCTGCCTATCTCATCAGTGTCTTCTTCTGTCCATTCTCTAACTCCTGGATTTTCTTTCTTGATTTCTTCTTTTTCTATGATTGTTTCTATTTTTCTTTCTTCTGATTGTCTTTCTTTTCACCACCTCTAGTTTCTTTCTAATCTTCTCCAATATTCTTGGCTGTACTGTTTGTCTGACCATCTAAACAATTTTCTTGCTATAAACCTTCCTGGCAATTCTTCTCTTCTGAACATTTCTTCTTTGTATTCTTATCTTGTTATATCTTCTATGTCTCGGCAATATTCTTTCTCAAATTCTTTAATTGCTTCTTGTGCATTTTCTAAATTCTCCCTTCTCTCCTATGTATTTGATTCTACCATAAATTCTTTCTAGCATACCAAATATTTATTCTTTCCTCTTATTTGTCACTTATTTAATATTCTTTCTACCTCCCATTCTTTCTTTTCCTTGATTATAACTGGAGCCAGTTGCTCCTTCTTTTGCTCTTCCACTTGCTCTATATATTTATATATCCTACTAATGTTTACTACCAGATATATCTTTACTGTACTAGGTAGTTCTAATTCCACCACATTTGATAATACAATTTTCTTAACCTTATAAGGACTGACAAACCTCTTCATCAATTTCTTTGTTCTTCTACTAACCATCTGATACTTTAGATCCTTAGTACTCAATATTACTAAGTCTTCTACTTTATAGTTGTCAACCTTTGCTCTCTTTCTGTCTGTATACTTCTTCATTTTCTCCTGTGCCTTTTCTAGCACTGCTTTGGCTTCCTTCTGTATCTCCTTCATTTTCTTGATGAATTTTTTTACTCCTTGGTATTTCCCCTTCTTTCTACCTTTGAATCCCATCCTGGGATCTTGCCTGTAATTTGTCTTAAAAGGTGATGTCCAAGTACTTGAGTATATTTTGTTATTATATACAAACTCTGCTATTCCTGACTATTCTAGCCACTGCTCTTGTCTGTGATCGATGAACATTCTTAAGTACTGTTCCAACTTCTGATTTACTCTCTCTGTTTGTCCATCTGTCTGAGGGTGGAATACCGTCAATAATTTACTTTTGATCCCCAACATCCTGTTTAACTCTCATATTAATCCTGCTGTCAATTGGGGTCCTTTATCTGAAATAATGCTTTTTAGTAACCCATGCAATTTTTATATATTATCTCTGAACAGTCTTGTCAATCCTTCTGCCAATGTTTTCTCTGTAGTAGATATAAAATGTACCATTTTTGTTAGCCTGTCAACTACTACTAAGATTGAGTCATATCCTTGAGCTAGCAGCAATTTAGTAATAAAATCTGCCAATATATGCATCTAAGATTTTTCTAGAATTGAGTTTGGCATTAACTTTCCCACTGGCTGTTCTATGTAGTTTTTGTTACGTTAAAAAGTATCATATTTCTTCACATATTGTTTTACTTCTTTAGTTACTCCAGGCTACCAGAAGTTCCTGGTGACCAATTCTACTATCTTCTACTGTCCTCTATGGCCTCCAATTGGTGTGTTGTAATATAGCCTAATAATTTTTGCTCTCAATTTATTGTCTTTTGGCACATACATCTTTTCTTCTTTGTATATCATGCCATTTACTTTTCTCCATTCTTTATCTCTTAATATCTTCATCCCTGCTTATTTTATTTTATTTACTACTTTTACCACCTCATCATCTTTTACTTTGGATTTTCTTACTTTCTCTAGTAGATCTACCCCATCTATTATTATTTCTACTACCTTTGTTCTTCTTGCTTCTAACTACTCTGGTTTTACTAATATCTCGTTCTTATTGTCCTTTTCTATACCTATTTCCCAGTCTAGTCTCCTACTCAGACTGTCTGCTTTTTTCATCCTACTTCCTGGAATATATTTTAGTGTAAAACTAAATCTAAATAGATATAGAGTTTATCTTGCTTGTCTTCTATTTAATTTTTGTGCTTTCATGAAGTATTCGAGGTTCTTGTGATCTGTCCAGATCTCAAATTTTTCTGTTGCTCCTTCCAGAAAGTACCTCCATACTTTTAAATATCTAATGACTGCTAGCATCTCTTTGTTGTGTATCTCATAGTTTCATTCTGTATCACTAAGAGACTTAAAAATAAAAGCAACTGGTCTTTACTTTTTGTCTGAGTACCTCATTGATAGTACTCCTCTAGTAGCATAGTTTGATGCATTGGTCTTTACTCTGAACTCCTTATCCAAGTCTGGTATTGCTAATACTGGCTTTGTTGTGAAAACTCGCTTTAGCTTGTCAAATACCTTCTACTGTTCTTTCTCCACTACTATTTCTTATCTTTTCTTGCCAACATATTCATTAGCCTTGCTACTTAGGTAAAATCCTTAATAAACCTCCTATAGTAATTTGCGAGGCCTAGGAATTTTCTAACATCTTTCATATTTTTTGGTTCTAGCCAACTAAGCACTTCGTCTATCTTTTCTGCTTCTATCTCTATCCCATTAGGTCCTATTGTCACAGAAAAGTGACTACTAAATAGTATCATTATAGTATGTGACTACTGGTCCATAGCACAACTGTGACACCTATAATAATGCCTAGGAATCCTATCTTCTTCACCTTTCACATACACTTTTCTGGCTTGACATACAAGTCATTTTCCTCCAATCTTTTTAATATTTCTTCTACTATTTCATTGTGTTATTTTTCCATTTCTGTCCTCACCAATACATCATCTACAAACACTGTGACCTTTCCTTTATTTATTAAGTCTCTTAAGATTTCATTTATCATTACCTGGAATGTGGTTGGCAAGTTCGTCATCCTAAAGAATATTACTGTTGGTTCAAAGGATTCTATATGCATCATGAATGCTCTCTTCTACTCATCTCCTTCCTTTATCCTTACATTATTGAACCCCCACCTTAGATCCATTTTAGTGAATATTTTCTTACTTCCTATGTTGTTGATTAAGTTTGTGATCAATGGTAATGGGTAGTTATTTTTCACTATCTAGTTGTTTAGGTTGCAGTAGTCTATCACTATCTGCTTGCTCCTGTCCTTTTTGCCTATGAAGAAAACTGGTGATGTTTGAGGGGATTTCAATGGTTTGATATACCTTTTTCTTAACTGGTCCTCCATAAATTTCTGGACTTCTTCCCTTTCTATTTTAGATAATGGATAAATTCTTCTCTTTTATGGTTTGAACATCTCCTTGAGATCTATGGCATGATCCCAAGTTTTCCTGGTCAGCATCCTCTTTGACTCTACCTTCCCAAATACCTTTTTCCACTTCAAAAATCTTTTTGGGACCATCTCTTTGATTTTTCTGTGGTCCTTCTCAATTTCTTTCTTTCTTCCCTAATCCTCTTTATCATTTATTGCCCATCTGACAATTTTCTCTTTCTCTAGAGTTACTACTCTTTTTGCTTCTTTTTGCTTTTCTTTCTCTTTTACTTTTACTCTACTATACAAGGGTGAACACCTTGTCATTTTGACTTCTCCTGTCTCCTAATTTATCTCTGGGTTGTGTGCTGCCAACTATTGGTATTTCCAAGATTATCTCTATTTTTCCTAGGTTGCATATATCTATCCTCATTCTTTCTACATGACCTTTGTAATAGATGTTCACCTCTACTTGGTGGGTGATTGCTCCTCTACTATTGTTTGTCCCATCCATATTTCTAACTATTATAGGTCTTTCTAACTTCTGCAGCTTGAACCCATACCTAGCCACTATCCTCTTGTTCATAAACATTCCTATGGCACTACTATCCAAGAGTGCCTTTACAGTTATGCCTTCATGTATATTTAACTTCTCTACTTTCACATTTAACCATATTTCTCTTAGCATTTGGAAAGTTCTCTTGACTTCTCTTTCTGTCACAGTTGTACTATGGACCAGTAGTCACATACTGTATGGTTTACCACTATACCAAAAGGGCAATGTTAGCAATGCTACTTGCTAACGAGGGTCCAACTATTTATGTAGTTCATTTAAACAGGTATTTTGTTATACCTCCATGATACTATTTAGTAGTCACTTTTCTATGACACTTTTACTACCCCTACCTTTGGCTATGCTTTTCAACTCTCCTAGTTATGCACCGCTTTGCTGTACCTTTGTCTCTTTGGACTATGTTACCTTTTCTGTACACCTATACTATTTCTGTTTGTTCTTGATTACTTCTTGTCTTTTGTTCTCTTCTATATGATATCTCTTCTTTCTACATCTCTTACACTGTACATATATTACTATTACTTCCTCCATGCACCATCCTAACTCTAGTAGGTATACTTTTTCTGGCACCCTTTTACCACAATGTTTCTTTGCTCTTCTCCTTAATTCTGCTACTGACCTCCTCCTCTATTCTTGCTGTGCTTCTTATGGCTTGACCACACATGCCACTCCTCCTTCCTTTGTCCTTTTTATACTTCTTTCTTATGCCTTTCCCTTTACAGAGTGTGTTGGTCTCTCTTTTTGCTACACCTTTTGTGGCTTCACCATACATATCACTCTTTTTTTCTTCCACAACAGACACTCTCTACACTTGTGTCCCTTTTTCCCACATTTGAAACACTTAACCTCTGCCACTCCTACTTTTCTTATTATCTTCTCTTCTACTCCACATTGTATCACTCTACTCTTTAATGCTTTGAACTTATTTTGGGGAATAGTGGTCCCCTTTTTCTTTGTTTCTACAATTACGGACCAGATGCCCAAACCTCTTACAGAATTGACACAACTTTCCTCTTCTTCCTTTTAATTCTGCCCTTAGTTTAGCGAGGACATGCATTTTGTTGGGCATGTTGCTCATGAGAAATTTATATTGAGTTTGAGATATTGTGCCAATGTCTTAAGGGTATGGAGTTAATAATGATCTCACTTAATGCTATGTCTATTGGGGCACAAGATCTTTAACTAACTAGACACTTACTTCCTTACTAACTACTGCCCTAATACTATGGTTAAACTATCACCTAATGGATGGGATCTCTAATCTAGACAGCTCCTTAAGAGATAACTGTCACTCCTCTGTATGTACCTAGTCATAATGGACTATAGCATGAGGTTTATACTAAGAAAAGGGACAAGTATTCTACTAAACACCACCCAATTACAAGGTTAGGTCTCAGTAATAACATCTAGGCTTGGTGCTACACTTTTACTTGCAGTCTCTAACTGACTGCAAAGTCCCCTTAAGCCAAGGGCCCAGCTATGTATGGAGGTAATTACTAATCATGATGATCAGCAACTGAGGGTTGATTTACAATGAGAATAGAGAGTGAGCAGAGTCCAAGGCAGATGGTGCTCTGAAGTGAATCGAGTTCTAGTGTCAGTGAGCCAACTCTTAAGCCAGAATTATGTCATGACTTGGCAAAACAGCTAAGTCATTATTTATATTTCTTTTTATTTTCTTTTCCTTTCTTATTGGACTTACAACTACAAGATGGAGCATGGGAAAGTATCACATGACTTTGTCACAATGTCACAATGGTGTGACAGATGGTCATAGATGGTCACAGTCACAGTGTGTCATATGACTAGAGTAACATGAGGACCATGGGAGAGTAAGCACATAGCCATAGTAGTAAAATATATAAGTAGTAGAGAATTAAGCGAGAATTCCATTGAGTTCTCTTTGTCAAACTCTGAACAAAGAGACAGTTGGCTTAATTCTGGTCATTGGACTTTAGATGCTGACAAATTAAGCCAATTGCTCTTTTATTAGCAATTAACAAAGAGAACTTAATAGAGTTTCTATTAGATTTTGTACACTATTTATACATGAAGAGTAACCCTAACCCTTCTCTTTTGTCCTGCGCTTCCCTATGAGTCATTTTCCTCTTATATGTCCATTGATAAGAAAATAAAGAAAAGAAAATATAAAAGAAAAATAATAATCAGAAAATAAAAGAAAAGAAATATAAATATTGACTTGGCAAAATGGCCAAGTCATGACATTGTTCTTCAGAGATACTACTTAGTCACATCAGAGACATGTTACACTGAGACATTACTAGAACACATTTGGCATGCACATGTCTTTATAATAGTTGAGTAGTCTAACTACATCCCTCAGTTGATCACCCAAAGATGTTACCTGAGGTAAGCTCCTTGTAACTGACATTTACTATTTCACTTACCACTATTGTGTAGTTGCCTTATCTTTTAGATATTTAATATACTAGTTGATCACTTGAAGGTGTCATCTGAGTTGCCTTATCTTTTACTGAGGTCTAATCCTCAGACTATGAGTCCTTATATACATAACTGTAATAGTTTGTATACTAGAACAGATCATCACATGCTACTACCTATTGTTCTACATATGGTAGTGCCTTTGTATTGGAAATAGTGATAACTTAACCATATAGAGGCTGTCCTTTGTTCTAAGAAAAGGACAGATGACTATCTATGGGTAATTAATTAAGTTTATGTACAAACATTGAAGACTTCATATCTCCATGAATTTTAATTGCCTCAATGTCATTTTAGACTCATTCTGAGTGGTATGAAGAGGGCTTCTTTGATGCATAAAAGCAAAGCATCAATTATAGCAGTTTCTGAGATATTGGCAATTTGATAAATGATACCATAGTGGTTACCTGTTGATCTGCCTGATAGCTTGGCCAATATTGATTGCCTTGAGACATGACTGGTATTGATTGAAAGGTTTTTTAAGGGCTTTTGGGTGCCATTGAGACTGTGAGAATTGTTGAAGAATTGATGGAGATATGGCCAAATGAAGTTTGTGACAAGGATATAGCAGAGATGATTGATTGCATTGAGCTAGTAG
>Ga0157361_1000934_pt1:0-2500 | contig 10475 bp, 8 predicted proteins | sample AttlaeALBM2_FD_111481 | JGI IMG/M metagenome (GOLD analysis project Ga0157361, IMG submission 111481) | Fungus gardens microbial communities from leaf cutter ant in Ribeirão Preto, State of São Paulo, Brazil - Atta laevigata ALBM2 | ecosystem: Host-associated > Fungi > Mycelium >...
ATGTCTTACACATATACCTCCTGTAGTAATTATTAATTATATATATATAATTAATAAAAATAAAAAAAAAAAAATTTGAATATTTCAAAACCCCCCCCCCCAAAAAAAAAAAATATCTCAAAACCTAAAAGAAAATAATAAATAATATGATTAATATCATAATTAATATAATTTAAAATAATATATATTATTTTAAATTATATTATTATATTCAATTCAATATATTCAATATTCGATATTTTTTTATTTGAAAAAATGGAAAAAGGAGCATGCTGATTATATCGAAAGTAAAGGGCAACATTTATTTTCCTTTATTATGGGTAAGGACACCATCGCTGACATAATAACCTCTATACGAAATGCTGACATGAATAGAAGAGGAACGGTTAAAATACCATCTACTAACATCACCGAAAACATTGTTAAAATGCTTTTACGAGAGGGTTTTATTGAAAACGTGAGAAAACATAGGGAAAGGGAAAAATATTTTTTAGTTTTAACTCTACGGTATAGAAGAAATAGAAAAGGATCATATAAAACGAGTTTGAATTTAAAACGGATCAGTACACCTGGTCTACGAATCTATTCTAATTATCAAAAAATTCCGAGAATTTTAGGAGGGATGGGGATCGTAATTCTTTCTACTTCTAGAGGTATAATGACAGATCGAGAGGCTCGATTAGAAAGAATCGGCGGAGAAGTTTTATGTTATATATGGTAATCTTTATGATATCCGAATTATATGAAAAACTTCTATAAATCCTTGTGAAAAAAGGAAAGAAAAGAGAGAGAAAACATGGGTCTCTGATATCACTCCTCATACTTTAATGAATACGTGAAAAGGGTTTAACGGGAATAGGAATAAAAAAACGGATTCATGAGGGTTTAATTAAATTACTGAATCAATTTCTAGGGGTATGTTCCAGGTTCATTTAAATTTGAATAATGAAAATATGATTCTAGACTATATTTCCGAAAAGGTTCGACGTACTCTTCTTTTATATGTATACGACAGGGAAAGAAAAAATGGAAGTATAAGTTATTTAATTAGACTGTTTTTTCAGCCTCAACATTATTTGTTTTGAGGGGTACGATTAGAAATTCAAAATTTAAGGAAACCATATTTTCTTCCAATAAAATGGATTCAGGATTAAGTTAAGGAATGACAAATATGAAAATAAGGGCCTCTGTTCGTAAAATTTGTGAAAAATGTCGATTGATCCGTAGGCGAGGGCGAATTATAGTAATTTGTTCCAATCCAAGACATAAACAAAGACAAGGATAATATTTCCACAAGACAAGAGAAGGCTTTCAATTATAAAGGACCGGATGCACAAATAACAAAATTCTTTAAATTACATAAGATTATATAAATTATATATAGTAAATCATATATATAGTAATATATTTGAATATGTGCAAATCTCAATTTACTGTGAAATTAGAGATTCTATTTAGAAATCTTATTCTATATAGAATATATTAACTTATATATAAATATTAATATATATATATATTATATTATAACTATTATAATATAAGAGATATCTTATATAAGAGATATTTTTGAGATTTAAATACATAGAAATAGAATACCAATTAATAGAATATTAATTGTAGTTTCTAATTAGAAAATAGTAAAGCATCCGAAATGGATATATCCATATATCTCGGACTTCTATTTTTGAGATAAGAATTATGAAATAAAAAAAAAAAAAAGATAATAAGATATGGCAAAACCTATACCCAAAATTGGTTCGCGTAAAAATGGACGTATTGGTTCGCGTAAGCATGCTCGTAAAATACTAAAGGGAGTTATTCATGTTCAAGCTAGTTTCAACAATACCATTGTGACTATTACAGATGTACGGGGGCGGGTGATTTCTTGGTCCTCCGCAGGTACTTGTGGATTCAAAGGTACGCGAAGGGGAACACCGTTTGCCGCTCAAACCGCAGCAGGAAATGCTATTCGAACAGTAGCGGATCAAGGCATGCAACGAGCAGAAGTCATGATAAAAGGTCCCGGTCTCGGAAGAGATGCGGCATTAAGAGCTATTCGTAGAAGTGGCATACTATTAAATTTTATACGGGATGTAACCCCTATGCCACATAATGGGTGTAGGTCCCCTAAAAAAAGACGTGTGTAAAATGAGAAATAAACATAGAATAGATTTCAAGAGAAATAAACAATTCAAGGATTTGAAAAAAAAAAAATAGATTACTATGGTTCGAGAGAAAGTAAGAGTATCTACTCGGACACTACAGTGGAAGTGTGTTGAATCAAGAGTAGACAGTAAGCGCCTTTATTATGGACGCTTTATTCTGTCTCCACTTATGAAAGGCCAAGCCGATACAATAGGCATTGCGATGCGAAGAGTTTTGCTCGGAGAAATAGAGGGAACATGTATCACACGTGCAAAATCTGAGAAAATACCACATGAATATTCTACCATAGTAGGTATTCAAGAATCAGTACATGAAATTTTAATGAATTTGAAAG
>Ga0157361_1000934_pt1:7500-10475 | contig 10475 bp, 8 predicted proteins | sample AttlaeALBM2_FD_111481 | JGI IMG/M metagenome (GOLD analysis project Ga0157361, IMG submission 111481) | Fungus gardens microbial communities from leaf cutter ant in Ribeirão Preto, State of São Paulo, Brazil - Atta laevigata ALBM2 | ecosystem: Host-associated > Fungi > Mycelium >...
CTAATTCAAAAATTTCACCCAATTGAGCACGTCTAGCATATTTTTTCACAGTAGCGGGATCACTATAACTGACTCCGTTGAGTTCGCCACCATAGAACTCAACAGTTACACCTACTTGTTCGACACTATATTTCGATTCTGCCCTTCGAAAAGGAACATCGGCTCTAACAATTCCGTCTCCGTCTACCAAAACAACCGGAAATGTCTCAAAAAAAGTAGGCATACGCCGTACAAAAAGTTCACGCCCCTCTTTATCTCTAAAGATAGGATGTCCTAACCAACCGACGGCTATTCCATCTCCATTATCCATTGAGCCCGCTCTAAATAATCCCCCTTTTGCCGGATTATTGCCGATGTAATCATAAAAAGCTAATTTTTCGGGAATTTTAGACCAAGCTTCTGATAAACTTTGATTTTCGGCTAGCCCAGCACCAACTCGTCGATATATTTCTTGCTGGAAGTATCCCTGATCCCATTGATAACGAGTGGGACCAAATAATTCAATCGGAGTTGTTGCTGAACCATACCACATAGTTCCAGCAACAACAAAAGCTGCAAAAAATACAGCAGCGATACTACTGGAAAGGACGGTTTCAATATTTCCCATACGCAATCCCTTGTATAGACGTTGGGGTGGACGCACACTAAGATGGAAAAGGCCCGCTAATATGCCCAATGTCCCTGCTGCAATATGATGAGAGGCTATTCCCCCGGGAACAAAAGGATCAAAACCTTCTACACCCCATGCGGGATTTACAGATTGCACCCTTCCGGTTAGGCCATAAGGATCGGACACCCATATTCCAGGACCATACAATCCTGTTACATGAAATGCGCCAAAACCAAAACAAGCCACCCCTGCAAGAAATAAATGAATTCCAAAGATTTTTGGCAAATCCAAAGAGGGTTTCCCTGTACGTTCATCACAAAAGATTTCTAGATCCCAATAGACCCAATGCCAGATAGCCGCCAAAAAGCACAAGCCCGAAAACACAATATGTGCTCCGGCCACACCTTCATAACTCCAAATACCCGGATTCGTCGTAGTCCCTCCTGTGATACTCCAACCGCCCCACGAATTGGTTATTCCTAAACGAGTCATGAAGGGTATAACGAACATACCCTGTCTCCACATTGGGTCAAGAACAGGGTCGGAGGGATCAAAAACTGCTAATTCATATAGAGCCATCGAACCGGCCCAACCAGCAACCAGAGCTGTATGCATTATATGGACAGAAAGTAAGCGGCCGGGATCATTTAATACAACGGTATGAACACGATACCAAGGCAAACCCATGAGAATACCCCTTTTATCAGCAAAAAATGGACACTATGTAACTTTATTGCACTGGAAAAAAATAGACTATGGAACCCCCCTCTCAGTAGATTATATCGGGTAAAGGATTAATATTTGTTCTAGGTTTTTAGGAAAAATGGAACAATAATATTCATAGGAACAAAAAAAAGCGGATCCATTTTATTCTATACCCGATAAATAACAATACGCAATGGTAGTGGTGGGGGGGGGGTTGACCAAATGAATAAAAATAAAGGATAGTTCTTACGAACAGGTTCTTTGAATGATAAATGTTTGCATTCACGGATAGAAATACTCATATAAAATAGGGTCAACCCCCCCCCTTTTTTTTTTATTTATCATTTATAAATACAATATGATAAAGACAAATAAATTTTAACACAATAAAACCCATTTTTACGTTTCCACATCAAAGTGACATATATTACTTCATTTTTGTTCTCCATTTGATGCCTATTGGTGTTCCAAAAGTTCCCTTTCGAAGTCCTGGAGAGGAAGATGCATCTTGGGTTGACATATAGTGCGACTTGTCAGATATATTGGGTTATATGGGATTTCCCCGTTTTCTCCCCCGATCGAGGTATCCTCTCTTTCACCCCGAAAAAGATTGATTGAATCATCAAAAATCTGGAGCGTGAAGTGTAATGAAGTTCAATTAGATCGATTTTTTGGTTTTTTGAGGGAGTATCCAGATTACTATTCTCAATTTTGAATTATTTATGGTTGGCTTGGCTGGACCAATAAAATGAAGCATCCAGGCTCTGTTTAGAAAAAAAACCAATTGGTAATATATCTACGATTACTACTTCTAGCATGTCATATATGTGCCAGAAAACATGAAATAAGAAATTCACAGAAAAAAAAGGAAGTCGTAGCAAAAAGATGTAGTATTGCAGTATTTGTCCTATATGTGCAAATAAAAATCGGGCAGATCTTTACTCAGAGTAGAACAGAAACCTAAAAGAAAAGAATGGAAGAAGCCCATTCAGAAACAAGAAAATTACATTGTGATTTGGATTCGATCTCGATGAAAAAAATACATCAATGAGGAGTTAGTTCAATAAGTTTAATACATTATATATATTTCTTATATTCTATTATAATATATGGAATATATATTTATATAGATAAGGGGTCAGAAGTCGTCTTTCTTGAAATAATGTAAGAAAAAGACCTTTCCCTTCCTTAGAAGTTCTAAAAAGTCCATTATTAAAATAAAAAGGAAAGAGGATTGAAATCTACACATTGATTTATTTTTGCGATCTTTTGTGAACCGTATGCATCAAAAGATGCATGTACGGCTCTTAAAGGATAAAATCCTAATCAACCGACTTTATCGAGAAAGACTCCTTTTTTTAGGTCAAGAGGTTGATAGTGAAATATCGAATCAACTTATTGGCCTTATGATATATCTCAGTATGGAGGACGATAACAAAGATTTGTATCTGTTTATAAATTCTCCGGGCGGATGGGTAATACCCGGAATAGCAATTTATGATACTATGCAATTTGTACAACCCGATGTACAGACAGTATGCATGGGATTAGCCGCTTCAATGGGATCTTTTCTTTTGGCAGGAGGAGAAATTACCAAACGTCTAGCATTCCCTCACGCTTGGCGCCAATGAGTCTTTTATTTGAGAAAAAAAAAAAAGAA